>Ga0070675_100002964_pt1 | contig 12813 bp, 9 predicted proteins | sample KBSM43metaG_FD_65343 | JGI IMG/M metagenome (GOLD analysis project Ga0070675, IMG submission 65343) | Miscanthus rhizosphere microbial communities from Kellogg Biological Station, Michigan, USA - KBS M4-3 metaG | ecosystem: Host-associated > Plants > Roots > Rhizosphere > Soil ...
TGGGGGCCTACGATATCGGGTACTTCCCGGCCGCGGGAACGACCGCCACATCGTTCACGGTGACCGGGCTGCCGACCGATGGCAGGATGCTGTACGTCCGCCTCCATACGATGATTGGCGGTACGTGGTATTCCCGCGATTTCACGTACACCGCGGCATTCACCGCGCCGGATGCGGCGCACATGCTCAGTCCCGCCAACGGGAGCACGCTCACGGGAGCGAGCCAGACGTTCCAGTGGAACAGCGCCGCGGGCGCGACTCTCTACCAGGTGTGGGTCGGGAATTCGGTGGGGGCCTACGATATCGGGTACTTCCCGGCCGCAGGGACGACCGCCACGTCGTCCACGGTGACGGGCCTGCCGACCGATGGCAGAACGCTCTATGTACGCCTCTATTCGGCCATCGGCGGCAACTGGTATTACCACGACTACACATATGTCGCCGCAGCCGCCACGGCCGGCGCTTCCATGATCAGCCCGGCAAACGGCAGCTCGCTGTCGGGCGCGACGCAAACGTTCCAGTGGACCAGCGCACCGGGAGCGACGCTTTACCAGTTGTGGGTCGGGAATTCCCCGGGCTCCCACGACGTCGGCTACTTCCCGGCCGCTGGAACGACCGCCACGTCGCTCGCGGTGAGCGGCCTGCCCACCGATGGCAGGACCCTTTACATGCGCCTCTATTCCGCGATCGGCGGCGTCTGGTACTACCGCGACTACACGTATGTCGCAGCGGGCGGGGGCGCCGCCTCGATGATCAGCCCCGTGAACGGCAGCTCGCTGTCGGGCGCGACGCGGACCTTCCAGTGGAACAGTGCGCCCGGCGCGACGCTCTACCAGCTGTGGGTTGGAAATTCACCGGGCACCTATGACGTGGGCTACTTCCCGGCATCGGGAACGACCGCCACGTCGCTCACGGTGAACGGGCTGCCCACCGACGGCAGGACCCTCTACGTCCGACTGTATTCCCTCATTGGCGGGGTCTACTACTCGCGGGACTACACGTACACCTCGGGTCCGTGAGGCATCACGCCTCCCCTACACCGGCTTGACCTCGCGCGGGCGTTGTTCGCTGTCGCATGCCTTGAGCTGTTCCATCCATCCGCGCTTGTAGCGCCACAGCGCGAGGTAGCCGGCGATGGTGCGCAGCAGCTTCATCTTGCTCTTGCCCTTGCGCCGGGATGAATCGAGGAGCATCGCGACCTCGGAGATGGTGATGCGCAACATGGTCATCTTCATCACCATCTCCACCATGCTCTCGAATCCGCGCCGCTCCACGATCCCGGCCCCGAAAACGCGCTGCAGGCGCAGGAGCGTACGGGCGCGATAGAGCCTGAAGAAAGAGCTGACGGTCAGGATTCCCTGGATGTCCAGGAGGTCCTTGACGATGAGGTTCGCCCCGCTGCTGAGCAGCTTGCGCAGGAACGAAGTCTGCGTGAAGCCGCCGCCATACATGTAGGGGCTGGCAAACACCGCATCGAAGCCTTCCGCCGCGCGCGTGAGCATCTGCGTGATGAGCTCATGGCGCGACGTGTTGTCGCCCTCCATGGTGATGACCCAATCGGCCTCCCCGATGCGGCCGGCGAGATGGGAAAACCCGGTCGCGAACGCGGCCCCCGGGCCCTGGTTGGTGGGCTGCTGGATCACCTCCATTTCCAGCCCCGCACCCTCTTGCCTCAGGGCCGCGACCGTGCCGTCGGAGCTTCCGTCGTCCACGATCACGAAGCGAAGGGCAAACCGATCGCCGAACTGCGCGACGAGCTGCCGGAAGGCCTCGCAAAGGACAGGGATGTTGGGCGCTTCGTTGTATACCGGGACCAGCAGGAACAATCCGTCCATGTGCGCCTATTCAGCGGGGACGTCCGCGACCAACAGGTATCGCCAACCCACCAGCCTGCCCATGCCCAGCAAACGCAGCAGCGTGAAGATGGCCTCATCGGCCGCGAGCACGGCGCTGCCCAGCATTCGCGGCCGCGCGGGAACCATCACGGGGCCCACGTATCCGCCGCTCATCGGAAAGGCGAAGAGCTCCGAATAGCCGAGGTGAACGACCTTGAAGCCGGCCTCGGTGACCACGCGTTTGGCATCGGACGGGCCGCAGACAGGATCGACATGGCCGATGATCTTGCGGGCGAGCAGGAGTATCGCGGTCGGGTTCGGGTCCAGGATGATGAGTCTCTTGCGCGCCACCCGGCGTACATCCGCGAGGAAAGCGGCGACATCATCCTCCTCGTAGACATGATGAATGGTGTCCTTCAGGACCACCGTATCGAAGCTCTTGTCGGGGAACTCCAGGCTCTCCGATTTGGCGACACGCAGGTCCGATTGCGGGAATCGCTGCTTTCCCGCTTCGATGCAGGCCGGCAGGAGATCGACTCCAACGGAGTCGAACCCGCGTTTGCGCAGGGAATCCACGAGCTGCCCGAAGCCGCATCCGACGTCGAGCACCGATTTGCCCGTCACCCATGCTGCGATCCTCGCGTTCAGCCGCTCGTCGACCCGTCCATAGAATCCATCGAGCCGGGCCGCCATCGCCGGGGAATAATGGTCGTAGTGGTGATGATGCTGGTGATCCTGCCCGGTGTCTTCGCCATTCATTCCCGTGATTCCCGCGACTGTTTGTTCACCGCTCGAAAGCGATGGCATCGAGGTGGATGCTCTGGATCAGGTCCCTTCCCCCGAACGCCGCCGCAGTGTACTTGAATCCCCCCGGCTCGATCCTGACCTCCACCCTGCCGCCGTCGACCTCGGCCAGGGGAAACTCGGCGGAATTTTCCCCGGGCTTTTTGAATTCCCGCACGAACGAGTTCCCGTTCACGACGAATCGGATCGAGTACGGAAAACTGTAGTCGGGAGTGCCGGGGATCTGGAACTTTATCCGCAAACGCGTCGTTCCGGGCGGATTCGCCACTGCGAACTCGGCCGCGTTTCGCAGCCAGCCGTCGATGTTGAAACCATTGAATGTGACGGAGTTCTCGAGCACCGATTTCCAGTCGACGTCGCTTCCAACGGGCATCGCGGGCCCGTGCGGCACCAGCCGGACTTGCGCGAAACTCATGTTCAGCAATCGCCATTCCGCGGGAATGTCCGGATTCCACAAGCTGAACCAGCGATTGCGCATCACGTTCGTCTTCTCCTTGATGCGGATCGTGATCTTGTTCATGCCCTGCGTCGGGTAGTAAGGCGCGGACAGCACGCGCGCCGCGCCGTAAACCGCTTGCTCGTCGAATTTCTTGCCGTTGTGGAAGAGCTCGAGCGTGCGCACATCCTGTGGCAGCCCATAGCCCACCACCGCCACGAAGCTGATCCTGTTGGGCTCGCCCGGGTGTTCGGGATTGAAGTGCAGGATCTCGCCGCCTTCACCCGACCACCGGAATCGGTCGGGATACCACCATGGCAGGCGTTGCCTTTCCACGTACTCGAGGCGATAGAACCCGCGGCCGGTGAGCAGGAGGTCGCGGGCCTCCCGCGCCTCGACGAGCCGCACGGTATCGTTTTCCCAGACGGCCTTGCCGATCACGGTCGGCTCGACGATCTCGCGATTGAGGTTCTCTGGCCCGGCCAGAAGATAGTAGTCGGCGCGGCCTGCCTTGAAGAAGGGCCGGGAATCCTGGAAGTAACGCCCCTTCACATCGCGCACGATGCCCGTCACCAGATCGGGGAGGAACGCATCGTCGTCCGGGTACAGCCCGTGGCTGGAGTACGAGACGTCGCGGCGCGCCAGATATGCGTAGTAGGCAGCCCAGTTGTTGGCCACGAAATCCGTCAACCCGATGGCGATGGCGCTGCCCTTCGGCGTGTGCTTGTCCAGGGCCGCGGTGATTTCCTTCCACTCGGGGTTGTCGCCGATACCGTACGCGTTGATCAGCCCCGCCTGCCGGTCGCGACCGAAGCTTTTGACGCCGTAGTCGACGCTCGAGGACAAGTTGAATGCAACGTAGAACACGATCATCAGCGCAAACGTCGCGGCGCCTCGTGGCCGTGAAAATCCGGCATCACGGCCCGCCATCGCGCCCCAGGCGCGGACCGTTCCATACGCCATGAAGGGCGGCACGAAGCAATTCAGCCAGGACACCATCTTGAAAGCCGAATAACCGTAAGGCGACACGAACGTGTAATAAAGCCCGACCGCCAGGTAGATCGCCATCGCCAAAGCGAGGAAGACCACGGCGTCCCTGCCGGCGATGCGCGACCACAGCCAGATCGAGAAGACATAGAGAAGCACCGAGACGACGGCGGCCACTCCGACGGCGCCGGCGGCAGTCATGCCGAATGCCCTGAACAGGTAACTGCTCGACATCGGATACGCGGAAACGCCCATGCCGTAGACGATGACTCTCTCGGTGAGATATTCGCTGTAGATGTGCGACTGATAGATCCCGCCCAGCAGGCTGGCGAGGTCCTTGAAGAACTGCACGAGCGTGCCGGCCATTCCGATGTTGATGGCGACGAACACGGCCACCACGACAGCCATCGACTTCAGGAAAGCGGCGGTGAAGCTCTTGCGGTCGCGGATGATCCGGTACACCGCGAATGCTCCGACCGGCGCGGCGATGAACGGACCCATCATCACGTACACGAAGATGAGCCCGCACATGCAAAGCAGGAAGAAGAGCCAGAGCTTGGTGCTCTGGCTCTTCACGGCGAGATAACCGAGCGTGAGTCCCAGCGGCACGCTTGCAATGGCCGAATTCTGGCCGACGAGCGCGTGGACCAGGCTCATCGCGATGGGCCCGCTGATGGCGACCAGCGCCGCCGCGAGGATCGAAGCCTCGCGTCTCATGCCCAACAGGGCGGACGCGAAAAAGTACACGGCCGGAGGCAAGCACAGCAGGCAGACCGTGATCAGCGTCACCAGCGCAGCGCGGTTTTCCGCGCCGGTGATCAAGGTCAGGAGGTACGCGAAAGTCACCCCGGCGAAACGCGCCTGGAGCTGCCTCGGGAACGTGAAGACGAACGGATCGACGTCGACGCCCGGCAACGCATAGTAGTCGGTAAAAAAAGTGAGGTTGTAGCGGATCAGGGAGTCCAGGAACGCAAGGCTTTGGGAATAGTCGGGATTCACGGTGCCCAGGAAAAGGGTGCCGCCGCCCTGTGCCAGTACCGACCAGAATCCGACCCCCGTCATGAACACGCTGATCGCCGCCAGATCCCGCCATCCGGTCGCAGCCGAGCCCAGCGCGTCTCGACGTCTCAATGCAGTCAGCAGCGACAATCCGCCCAACGCGCACGCCGCGATCGTGGTCGACGCGCGCACGGTCATGTCGAACGTTCCCGAAAGGGTGACCGCGACGAGACAGAAGACCAGGAGACCCGCCGTCGGGGCGACCATCGGGGCGTAGTGGCGGTAATCGGGCCCGAGCAGGTGGTAGCTCAGGCCCCAGCCCATGGCGACGAGCAGGAGAAATCCTGCGGCCATCAGCAGAAGCATGTATGGAAGTTCGATCAACGTTGTTTCCTGGAGACGAAGGCCGGGTCGAGATCGGCCGAAATCACGTGAAGGCTCCCGCGAGCGAAGCCACGATGGCCGCGGCGGCGTGGCCCGAGCCGTAGGGGCGCGCCGAGAAATCCGGCTTCCAGCGACCCGCGGCGAGTTCCTCCACCGCAAGGCGCGCGCGTTGCGGGTCCGCACCCGCGAGCCGATTTGCGCCGCAATCGGTCGTCTCCAGCCATTCCGTCTCCTCGCGCATCGTGATGCACGGCACCTCGAGGAAGAACGCCTCCTTCTGCACGCCGCCGGAATCGGTCATCACGGCGCGCGCGTTCGCGAGCAGCGCGATCATCTGGAGGTACGGCGCGGGATCGATCACGTGCACGCCTTGCGGCACCGCGATGGATTCGGAGAGCAGGCGAGCGCGCGTGCGCGGGTGGAGCGCGAGCACGACGCGGCCCAGCGCTGCCGCCGCGATGCCCAGCGCCTCGAGCACCGCCGCGAGCCTGGCCGGGTCGTCGGTGTTTTCTGCGCGGTGGATGGTGGCGAGCACGTAGCTGCCGCGCTCGACGCCGGCGCGCTCCAGCGCGGACTCGTCTGCCCGCGCGCGGTAGTGCAGCATGCCGTCGTACATCACGTCGCCCACGTTCTCGACGCCGTCGATGACGCCTTCCTTGCGCAGGTTCTCCGTCGCGAGGCGGGTGGGACAGAAGAGAAAGGTGGACACATGGTCCGCCACCACGCGGTTGATCTCCTCCGGCATGCGCCGGTTGAAGCTGCGCAGGCCCGCCTCCACGTGCGCCACCGGCACGTGCAGCTTCGAGGCCGCGAGCGCGGCGGCGAGCGTGGAATTCGTGTCGCCGTAGACGAGCACGGCGTCGGGACGCTCCTCGCCGATCACCGCCTCGATGGCTTCGAGCATGCGGCCCGTCTGCGCGCCGTGGCTTCCGGAGCCGATGCCCAGGTGGAACGCGGGCGCGGGGATCTCCAGCTCCCGGAAGAACACCTCGCTCATGTTGGCGTCGTAGTGCTGGCCCGTATGGATGATCTTTTCGATCACGGCCGCGGCGGGGCGCGCGGCGTTGTGGCGCGCGATGGCGCGCGACAGCGTCGCGGCCTTCACGAACTGCGGCCTTGCGCCGACCACCGTGACGAGCTTCATGCCGCCGCGCGTTGGGCGGCGACGGCCTCGCGCACCGCGTCGACGATGCGGTCCTGCGTTTCATCGTCGAGGAATGCATCCATCGGCAGGCTCATCACACGGCGGGCGGCGTGATCGGACTTCGGGAAGGTCCCTTCGCCCTGGCCGAGCGACGCGAACGCGGGCTGCATGTTGAGCGGCACGGGATAGTGCACCGCCGTGGGAATGCCCTGCTCCTTCAGCCGCGCCTGCACCGCTTCCCGGTTATCCACCTGGATCGTGTACTGCGCGTAGACGTGGGTGTTGTGGGGAGCGACCTTCGGCGTCTTCACCACGCCTGAAAGCCTTTCCGAATAGCGTGCGCCGATGCGCTGGCGCGCGGCGAGCTCTTCGTCGAGCGTCTCCAGCTTGGCGAGCAGGATGGCCGCCTGCAGCGTATCCAGGCGCCCGTTCATGCCGATGATCGGGTGGTAGTAGCGCTTGCTCTGGCCGTGGACGCGGATCTGCGCCATGCGCGCGGCGAGCGCGTCGTCGTCGGTGAAGCAGGCGCCGCCGTCGCCGTAGCAGCCCAGCGGCTTGGTGGGGAAGAAGCTCGTGGTGCCGATGGTGGTGAGCGAAAGGGAACGCCGGCCCTTGTAGGCGGCGCCGAAGCTTTGCGCGCCATCCTCGATCACCGGCAGCTTGTGCTTCGCCGCCACCGCGTTGATCGCGTCGTAGTCGGCGCACTGGCCGTAGAGGCTCACGGGCAGGATCGCGCGCGTCTTCGGCGTGATGACCTTCTCGATCGCGGCGGGATCCAGGTTGTAGGTCTCCGGATCGATGTCCACGAACACGGGCTTCGCGCCCACGAGCGCGATCATCTCGCCCGTGGCGATGAACGTGAAGGGCGTCGTGATGACCTCGTCGCCCGGCTTGATGTCGAGCGCCATCATCGCGATCATCATCGCGGTCGTGCCGTCGCAGACACCCACGCAATGCTTCGCGCCCACGAACTTCGCGAGCCGCTGCTCCAGCTCGGCGACCTCGGGCCCCATGATGTACTGGCCGTGGTCGAGCACCTTCTGGATGCGCGCGTTGATGGGATCTTTGAGGCGCGCGTACTGCGCCTTGAGGTTGTGCAGTTGGATCGTCATTTTCCGAGGGCCGTGCAGGTGTCCTTGTCGATGCGGTAGCGGTCGCCGCTCTTCTCGCACTTCACTTCGCCGGGACCGCCGGGCAGGCGTTCGCCGCATTGGCACATCCAGCCGATGCGCCGGGCCGGAACGCCGACCATCAGCGCGTAGGCGGGCACGTCGCGCTGCGCCACGGCGCCCGCGCCGAGGAACGCGAACTCGCCGATGGTGATGCCGCATACGACGGTGGAGTTCGCGCCGAGCGAGGCGCCGCGCTTCACGAGCGTCTTGCGGTAGTCGGTCTTCCGCGACACATGGCTGCGCGGATTGTAGACGTTGGTGAACACCATGGACGGCCCGCAGAAGACGTCGTCCTCGAGCGTCACGGCGTCGTACACCGAGACGTTGTTCTGGATGCGCACGTTGTCGCCTATCACCACGTCGTTGCCGACGAACACGTTCTGGCCGAGCACGCAGCCCTTGCCGATGCGCGCGCCGCCCGAGACGTGCACCCAGTGCCAGACCCTCGTCCCGTCGCCCAGCTTCGCGCCGTCGTCGACGATCGCCGTAGGATGAATCGTCACCGCCATCAGAGGTCCAGCGGCAGCGAGATGCGCTTGCCGTCGCGCGCCGAAAGATACGTGGCGATCAGCGTCTCGAGGGACTTCAGGCCCTCGCGGCCGTCCGTCTCGGGTTCCGCCTCCCCGCGCAGCACCTTGATCACGTTGTCGTAGTAGAGCGGGTGGCCGAAGCCGTAGACCGAGGTGGTCTGGTAGCTCGCGTCCTTGATCTTCTCGTCGTCGGGATCGGGCTCGGCGAACTGCCACTGCTGGATCTCGTTCACCGCGACCCCGCCGATGCGCACCGTGCCCTTCTCGCCCAGGATGGTGATGGAGCCTTCCAGGTTCTTCGGGTACGTGAGCATGGTCACGTTCATCGAACCCAGCGCGCCCGAGCGCCAGCGGATGCTCATGACGCCCGTGTCCTCCACTTCGATCCTGCGGGCCAGGGTCGCCGTGTACGCCTGGATGCTCTCGATCGGGCCGATCAGCCAGTCGAGGAGGTCGACGTAGTGGCTCGCCTGGTTCATGAAGGCGCCGCCGTCGAACTCCCACGTGCCGCGCCACGCCGCGCTGTCGTAGTACTCCTGCGGCCGGCTCCAGAACACGTTGATGTTCACCATGTAGATGCGCCCGAAGCGCTTCTTTTCCACCGCGCTCTTCAGCAGCTGCAGCGTGGCGTTGCGCCGGTTCTGCTTCACCACGAAGAGCCGCACGGGCACCTCGTCGCAGGCGCGCACCATGCGGATGCCGTCCTGCCAGCGCGTGGCCATGGGCTTCTCGGTCATCACGTGGAAGCCCGCGTGCGCGCACTCGATGGCCTGCTCGGGGTGCAGGCCCGAAGGCGTCGAGAGCACGACGATGTCCGCCTGGGTGGCGGCGAGCATCTTCGTGAGCGAATCGTGGCCGCGCGCGCCGGTCTCCTTGACCGCCTTCGCGAGCGCGGCCGCGTCCGTATCGCACACGTCCGTGAGCTCGGCGCGATCGGCATGCTTCGCGATGGCGGCGAAGTGGTTGGCCGCGATGCGGCCGCAGCCTGCCAGGGCGAAGCGGATCTTGCGCCCCTTGATGGGCGGCGAGTATTGGCGCATGTCAGGCCTTGACGATGTTCTTGGCGAGCTCGAGGTACTTGCCGCGGGAATCGACGATGAGCTTCGCGTGCTTGCGGATGAGGTCGTAGTCGAAACGCGCGTGGTCGGTGGCGAGCAGGACGCAGTCGTAGGACGCGAGCGACTTCGGCGTCAGGGGCATGCTCTTCAGGTCGAAGCGGTGCTCGCGCATCTTCGGGAACACCGGGATGTGCGGATCGCTGTAGGCGACCTCCGCACCGAGCGCGCGAAGCTTCTCCATCAGCATCACCGAAGGAGATTCGCGCATGTCGTCCACGTTCTTCTTGTAGGCGATGCCCAACACCAGCACGCGCGCCCCCTTGATGGACTTCTCCTGCTCGTTCAATGCCGCGCCGATCTTCGCGATCACGTAGTCGGGCATCGAGGCGTTCACTTCGCCCGCGAGCTCGATGAAGCGCGTGTGCACGCCGTACTCCCGGGCCTTCCACGTGAGGTAGAACGGGTCGATCGGGATGCAATGGCCGCCCAGGCCGGGGCCCGGGTAGTAGGGCACGAAGCCGAAGGGCTTGGTGGCCGCGGCGCGGATCACCTCGTGGATGTCGATGCCCATCCGGTCGGCCACGATCTTCATCTCGTTCACCAGGCCGATGTTGACCGCGCGGTGGATGTTCTCGAGCAGCTTGGTCATCTCCGCCGCGCGCGTCGAGCTCACCTGCACCACGCGATCGATGACCGATCCGTAGAGGGCCACGCCCACCGCCTGGCACGCGGGCGTCACACCTCCACAGACCTTCGGAATGGTGCGCGTCGTGAAGTCGGGATTGCCCGGGTCCTCGCGCTCGGGCGAGAACACCAGAAAGATGTCCTTGCCCACCTCGAAGCCGCGCGCCTCGATGCGGGGCAGGAGCTCCTCGTCGGTGGTTCCGGGATACGTCGTGGACTCGAGCGAGACGATCTGGCCCTTGCGCAGGTGCGGGACCAGCGACTCGGTGGTGTTGATGATGAACGAGAGGTCCGGCTCGCGGTACTTGTTGAGCGGCGTGGGCACGCAGAGGATGAGCGCATCGGCTTCCTTCGCGCGCGAGAAATCCGCGGTCGCCTCGAAGCCCGCCTTGCGGGCGCGCTTGATGTGCTCGCCCTTGATGTGCTCGATGTAGCTCCTTCCCGCGTTCAGCGCCTCGACCTTGGACTTGTCGATGTCCAGGCCCAGCACTCGATAGCCCACCTCGCTGAAGCGCAGCATGAGCGGCAATCCCACGTAGCCCAGGCCGACGATGCCGACAACGGCCTTGCGCGATTCGATCTTCTTCAGTAATTGCGCCTTCATTTGGCCAGCCGGCCCTCCTCGAAACGGGCCGTATTCTGCACCACGCCCCGTTCGTTCCACGACGTGCTCGTCCCGTGCAGCACGCCGTCCTTGTAATGCGCCTCGGCCTTCTTGCGGCCGTCCTCGTAGTACGCGACCGACGTGCCGTTCAGCACGCCCGACTTGTAGTCGGCCTCGCTCATCTTCGTGCCGTTCTCGTAGTACGTGACCGCATGGCCATCCAGGACGTTGTTGCGCACGGTGGCCTCGGTCTTCACCTTGCCCGACGGGTAGTACGTGCGGCCCACCTCCTTCTGCCAGCAGGCGGTGAGGAGGAATGCCGCGAGCATGCCGATGGCGAGCCGCATCATCCGCGCGCTCCCAGGGCGCTGCGCACCGTCCACCACTTGTCGACCGCGATGTGCCGGATGAGGTAGGGCAGCACCGCCTTGCCGATCTCGCGGTGCGATGGCACGCGGCCCAGCGCGCGCTCGCGGATGCGGGTCATCTCGGCGAAGCCGATCTCGTTGATGGCGGCCGACGTTTTCTGCTGCGGATGGATGCGAAAGCCGCCCAGGAACCGCGGCACGCGCACGAACCGCGCGTCGGCGTCGCGGAAGCGCACCAGCAGGTCCCAGTCCATGGCGAAGCGGAACGACTCGTCGACGCGCTCGCCCACCTTCTGCCACAGGCGGCGGCGCCAGAACATGGTCTCCTGCGGCACGTAATCCGCCCACGACAGCACGTAGTCGTTGTGCTTGGGCACCATCCAGCGGCCGATCTGCCGGTCGTTCACGTCGATGAGCAGGCGATGGCCGTAGATCACGTCGACGTCGGGATGCGAGGCGAAGTAGTCCGCTACGTAGGCGAGCGCGCCCGGCAGGAGGATGTCGTCGGAGTTGAGCCACGCCATGATCTCGCCGTCGACTTTCGCAAAGCCGCGGTTGATGGCCTGCGTCTGGCCAGTGTCGCGTTCGGAAGTCCAGCTTAGCTTGCCGTCGTAGCGCTGCAGCACCTCGCGTGTCGCGTCCGTGGAGCCGCCGTCCTGCACGTGGTACGACAGGTTCGGATAGCCCTGGTCGAGCACGCTGCGGATGGTGCGCTCGAGGAACGCGCCCTGCTGGTAGGAAGGCGTCACAAGGGCGATGCGCGGCGCGACCGCCGGCGCCGTCTTGAGCCAGTACGGCGGCGACGGCGTGATGGGGCGCGGCTCGTGCTGGTTCAGCACGCCCAGCCGCGGCGCCATGTCCGCGAACGCGGAGACGGTCCAGCCGATCATGTGGTTCACCGGCTTGATGATGAAGCCGAACATGGCGAAGGCCGCGCGGTAGGCCATGTTGGCCCGGCGCAGCTCGAGGATCACCTTTTCCTTTTCCTCCAGATCCTTGAGCAAACGCTGCTGCGCATCCATCGCTTCAGCATCGGTGGCGCCCGAGCCCTTGGCGCCCTCGTCGATCATGCGCTGCAGGAACGCGCGCTCGCGCTCCGAACGCTCCATCGCGGCGTGCGCCTCGCGCACCTCGGCTTCCTTCTCGGCGAGGTCTCGCCGGGCGTCCGCGATCGCCGTGGCGCGCGCGGACTCCTTCTCCGCGACTTGGCGCACCGCCTCGTCGGCCTCGCGGATCGCCGTGGCGCGCGCGGACTCCTTCTCCGCGACCTGGCGCACCGCCTCGTCGGCCTCGTGGATCGCCTTGGCGCGCGCGGCTTCCTTCTCGTCGACCTGGCGGATGAGGTCCGCCACGTTGCCGCGCAGCTCGTGGTTCTCGGTGAGCGACTGCGCGGCGCGCAGCCAGTCGATGCCGTGCTCGCGCGCGTAGGCGATCATCTCGCCGTGGATGCGGCGCGGATAGAAGGCGATCACGTCGTTCACCACCATGAGGTCGTGCCCGGCGCTCGCGGCGCGCAGCGCGACTTCCACCTGAGCGAACGAGGGCCACTGCGTGACCTCGTGGGGCGGCAGCGGCGGCGCGAGGAACAGCCGCGCGTCGTCGATGAGGACCACCGAGTCGGGGGAAAGCGGCGCGATGGCGGCGATCTCGTCCAGCAGCGGGCACTGGCTGCGCTCCCCGGCCGTGCTCTCGGCCACGCACCAGTGGGCATCGAGGAAGTAGACCGCCGCGCGGCCGCGCAGGCGCTCGCGCAGGCCGCGCAGGAATTCCACCGAGTCGCTTTGCACCACGTGCACGTGGGGCTTGCC
>Ga0070675_100002966_pt1 | contig 12811 bp, 9 predicted proteins | sample KBSM43metaG_FD_65343 | JGI IMG/M metagenome (GOLD analysis project Ga0070675, IMG submission 65343) | Miscanthus rhizosphere microbial communities from Kellogg Biological Station, Michigan, USA - KBS M4-3 metaG | ecosystem: Host-associated > Plants > Roots > Rhizosphere > Soil ...
AGCACATAGAGAAAATGGAACTAGATCGCTCCAGTTGCATTTGCAGCAGCGTCAGGAGCCATGTGGAACAAAACAACGTCCGGGTGTCTGCTGTGCTTCCTGAGAGTTGGAGAACCGCGACTGCAAGTAAGTAATTGAAACTGTCAGTCGCGGTCATTGCGTCAACAGTAAAACTCCCACCATGCGTGCCTTGCCCATTCAAGGGCGATGATTTCAAATTTGGACACTAACCGGCGCTGGCGAGTCATGTTCGCGACTCATCAAAAATAGCATTTAAACGGATGAAGTCAAACGCTCCATGCTTGCCGAGCACATCAGCGATGACGCAGTTGAATGGAAGATCCGCGTCATTTGCGCGGCATCGCTCGCATCCGGCGATCTTCAGTTCCGCTTGTCGAATCGCCGTCGGCTCAACCGTGATTAACTCGATGCCGGTCTCGCCAACAGTTCGGCCCCGTCAAAGCCGCTCTGTAGCGTCCACTGATTTTCGGGCTCCGAGTAACGAAGCATGTAGCGTTTGCCCTCGGTGGTCCGAACCTTATTCGGCGTTGGGGTCTACCAGCAGTCTTCAACGGCTTCGATTTCGGAGATTCCGGTGAAATTGTCGATGTCCTGATCATTCTCCATTGTCGCGTCACGCGCCGCGGCCGTATTGACAGGGAGCTTCATCCAACTCCGCAAAAATCAAATTGCCCGCGGCTTATCCGCTCCTTCCTTTTTTTGTTTCCCTTATTCATTAGAATGTTTACAAAAGTTTGCCGATACATTTGTGGGGGACCTGCGAACATGCTCAGTTCGCTCACAAGGAGAGAATGGCCATCGCATTACTCGGCTTTTGTCGAACAGCTACCGACCAGGGGAAGCTGTTCCATTCGATTGGCGTTTGGATCCTCGGCGCAACCCTGTGCTGCAGTAAAATTGCAGGCGCGCAAACGAGCCGCGGTTCCGTGATTGGAACTATATCCGATGTGTCTGGAGCCGTGATCGGTGGCGCGAATATTGTGCTCACGCATAGCGAGACCGGCATCGCCTGGACAGCCGTTAGCAACGAAACGGGCATTTACCGCCTTGAGGCCGCAGAGCTCGGGCTCTACGAGATAAGAGTGACTCAGCCCGGTTTCAAGGTCTTTGTTCGGCGACTCGTCCGTGTCGATGCGAATCGGACAACGACTATTGATGCTACTCTCGAGATTGGCACCGCCGAAACCGTGCTCGAGGTGACGGCCGAGGCTGCTGAACTTTTGGTGAAGGACAGCCCATTGAGAGGCGGCAATTTCTTGTCAGGGGAAGTGCGTGACCTGCCACTGGTCAGTCTAAATCCGCTCTCCCTGGCCCGGACCTTACCTGGAGTGATCCAGCCCACGGGGAGCTGGCTTTGGACGAGGGAAGGTGAAGCCACCGAGTTTTCCGTTAACGGGCAGAGGATCCGTGGAAACAACTATCTGCTCGATGGAACCGAAAACAACGACATCGCGGTTGGCGGCGTTGCGCAGACCTTTCACATCGCTGATGCGGTCGAAGAAGTGTCCGTGCAGACCGGGAATTTTAGCGTAGAGTTCGGCCGCGCAGGCGGCGGCGTATTCAACGTAGTCACGAAGTCCGGCACCAACACAGTGCGTGGTTCCGTCTTATGGCGATACCAGTCGCAGCGATTCAATTCGGTTTCGAACGAAAACAAAATGAACGGAGAGGCAGAGGCTCCGTTTCACCGAAACATCTATGGCTTCACCCTTGGCGGGCCGATTCGCAGAAACCGGACGTTTTTCTTTGCAGGTTTTCAGCACGACGCACGACGTTCCGATACGTTTCGTTTGACTGTACCCACGGCGGCGGCCGTTGCCCGGCTGAGGTCGCTGTTTCCCGCGGGCGCAAACCCAAGGCTTGATCTCTATCTCAGGTTTCTTGGGGACCTGCGAGGTACGGACCTCGGTGCCCCGATCACACAAGACCTGGGAACCGATCCTGTAACAGGTATCGATCGGGGCTCGATTGAATTTGCGCGAGGGTCCCTAATAATCCCTACCCGGGATGTGGATCCACAATGGATTGGTCGATTGGACCACCAGTTTTCCGACAGGCATCGCATATCCGCGCGTTACTTGTATGATTTCCGGCTCGCTTCGCCGAGCAGTGTGATGTTTCCGGGATTCTTCCTGGAAAACAGTTGACGGAATCAAAATTGGTCGTTCGTCGACCACTACCTGTTTGGACCAAATCACACCAACGAGTTTCGGTTTTCGTATGGTCGGACCGAGGCATCTCCAGATCGGGTGGCGCCATCGGCTGCTCCGGAAGCGCGGGAAGTGCCTCGGATTGTTCTCGCGAGCAACAACATCGCCGCACCAGGATTGCTAGGTCTGGGACAGTACAGGAAAGTGAATAGCTTTCTATTTCAGGAAACGCAGACGAAACTCAGTGGCCGCCATACATTCCGCTATGGCGTGGAATTTCTAGGACAGTTGGCTGTGCAGGCTCCAACGGCTATCAGCCTTGGATCGATGCAATACGGCAACGTTCCGTCGTCTTCGTTTGCCAATTTTCTTGATGACTTCAGTGGACAGAGCGGCCGGCTCAGAAAACAACTTGGCGCCGACTTTCATCCGAACCAGTTCCGGCATTCTTATTTTTTCCAGGATACGTGGAAAGCGACGCCTTCACTCAGCGTCGTGTTCGGAATGCGGTACGAAAATTTCGGCCAGCCGGCGAATTGTGTCCTGGTGCGAACAATTTACTTACCTTGGTGCGGCAAAGTTTTGGATCAGCATCAAATCACTGCCAACCTGATCGCGTTGAGTAAAGATCAGAAAGTGCCCGTCCGGCGACAAGCTGAGGCCCATCCCAATCTCCCGCTCCGACACAACGACGGGCCGGCTTTTTCCCGTAGAGAAACTGAGGAAGTGAATGAACTGACGCGTTGGAGACTCCCGAGGGCTAACGTAGTAGATGCCGTCCCTGCCAACCGCGAATGCTGGATCTTTGGCAATTGGACCGGTGACTTGCACCGCGTTCCCGCCTTCGACCGGAATTTTCCAGATTCCTTTCTCCGCATTGAGTTGTGCGTAGAACAGGGCCTTTCCATCCTGAGACTCGAATGGCATCGTTGCTCCTCCATCGGTGAGGCGAGTCGCTTCACCACCGTCCGCCGGTATTTTCCATATCTCGCGCTCCCCGGAGCGAGTGCTTGTAAAATAGATCCACTGTCCGTTCTGAGAGTAGTTCGCGAACACATCCTCGGCTGGGTCCGTCGTGAGGCGTTTTGGCACGCCGCCCGCCGCAGGAATGCTGAACAGGTCGGCCGACCCTTGTCCGACTCGGGCGTGAAACACAATCCGCTGCCCATTGGGCGACCAGTTCGGAAAATAAACCCTGCCGTCCATAGAGGTTAGCTGCGCTGGGTTGGACCCATCGGCACTGGCAATCCAGATTTGTGTTTCCTTACCCGACCGGTTCGATAGGAATGCAATCTCTTTACCGTTTGGGGAATACCGCGCAAAGTTGTCTCCCCACGTCGAAGAGATCAGAAGCTGCGGCACGGCGGGAGAAGCATCGAAGGAGCGGATTTCTGCGCGCCACACATTAGTGTCACTAGCAACTTGAGAGTAAATGAGGTGCCGTCCCAGGCTTATCTCTCCCATTTGACCTTCTACTACTGGGACTTGTTCGGAACCAGAGGTTGAAATCGCGATTATTCGCAATGGGCCTAATGGACCTCTATTCGCGCCGTCCACGTACACGATGTGCTGTCCGTCGTCCGTCCAAATGGGGTGTGTCGCCCGGCTAGTCGTCGTGAGGCGTTTCACTTGATCTCTGGATGTGAAGTCTTTCGAAAGCGACTGTAAGTACAAATCGCTCCCGCCCGGTCCTGGACGTCTCGCGAAAGCAAGGGTGGCGCCATCGGGAGAAAACGCCGGATGTTCGTCAAAACCGGCAGTTGGCTGAGTTAGCCGTCGTTTGCTGCCCGTCAATGCGGAAAACAGGAAGAGACCCGTTGATTCGACGCTTTCTTGATGCGGCGCGGTTATCCAAAGCCCGTCCGGTGTCCAGGCTATGCTTCTTCGAATCGTAGAATCAGTATCACCTACGACAATTTGTCTACGCGTCTCTGCTAGTGCGTGTTCGGGCCCACCGGCGGCCGGAATCAGAATGAGTAGGTTCCGTTCGCCATCTAACCGCCGAAGAAATGCAATGGTCCGCCCATCGGGCGACCACGCCGGGCTTGAGTCCTCGGTGGGATCCGTCGTCAGGCGTTGCGGACGACCCGAAGCGATTGGCTGGATGTAGATGTCAAAATTGTCCTGTGCCGGCCCGTTCCAGGTGAACGCCACAGTGTTTCCGTCCGGTGAGAGTGCGGGGTTGCGTTCGGCCCCAGGGTAGGTTGTCAATGGGACAGACTGCCAGACGAGAGGCTGAAGGCTTCTGGGACGGGCATACCATGCGGCGAGTCCGGCAATTATCACACACACCGCGAAGCCAAGACTGAGGCGCACCCAGAGGTTTCGTGCCTCTGCCGGTCTCCATTGCCGAGAGATCTGCTTCTTCCAACTCGGTGTAGGCGCAGCATGCGTTTTTCCGTAAGCGGCCTCGATCTCCAACTGCTGCTTCAGTTCCTTCAAGTCGGTGCACATCTGCTGAGCCGTCTGATAACGCTCTGCAATATCTTTGCGCAACGCCTGCATGACGATCCGTCCGAGGGCTTCGGGCGCTTCCGGCCGGCAGGAAAAAGTCGCGGGCGGCTCCTGGCCTAAGATCGCGGCGATGATCTCCGCCGTCGTGGCGCCCGCGAAAGGAGATTTGCCCGCCAGCATTTCATGCAGGACCACGCCCAGGCTGAATAGGTCACTCCGCGCACCCAACATCGTTCCACGCGCCTGCTCCGGGGACATATATCGGACGGTGCCCATCAGGGCTCCTGCCCGTGTGTTGACCGGGTCATTCGTCACCGTCCTACTATCAATGCCATCCATTTGGAACTCCGTCAGCTTGGCCAGGCCGAAGTCCAAAACCTTGACCAACCCATCCTTGCGCACCATGATGTTTTCCGGCTTGATGTCGCGATGCACGACTCCGGAATCATGGGCAGCCACCAATGCACCCGCCACTTGCGCAGTCACATCGACCACGTCCCCAATCGGCATCGTTTCGCTGATCAACCGCTGGCGCAGCGTCTGTCCGTCAATGAATTCGGTCGCGATGTAGTGCGTCCCTGCTACTTCGCCGATCTCGTAAATGGTGATGATGTTGGGATGATTGAGAGCGGAGATCGCACGGGCTTCTTGTTTGAAGCGCAGCACGCGGTCGGGATTTCGCGTAAACTCGGCAGGCAGCAGCTTGAGCGCCACGCGGCGGCGCAGGGTCATGTCCTCCGCGAGATAAACCTTTCCCATTCCTCCAGCGCCCAGCAGCGCCAGAATCCGGTAGTGGTTAATCTGGTGGCCGACAAGCGGCCACGACTGATCCGCGGCCGCCATTTTGGCGGCGACTTCCAGGGCCGGAGTTTCAATGAAGCTCTTGGCTGTTTCCTGATACTCGAGCAGGGATTCTACTTCCTCGCGCAGCGCTTTGTCCCCCGCGCAGGCGGCGTCGAGGAACAAAGCCCGCTGAGCCTCTGCTCGATCAAGGGCGGCCTGGCACAACTCCTCGATTTGCACCCATCGCTCAGGTTGCATCGCTCCTCTTGCTCATCTCGCGGAGCAACCAGAGTTTGGATAGCCGCCAGTCGCGCATAACGGTGTCGGGTGACACTTTCAAGATCTCCGCCGTTTCCTCGACGCTTAGTCCTCCAAAGAAACGCAGTTCCACTACGCGGCTTTTCCGCTCGTCAACCGAGGCCAGACTGGTGAGCGCGTCGTCGAGGGACACGAGGTCAGGGTGTTGGTCCTCAGCAACGACCAAGCTTTCGTCCAATGAGATTCGCTTTTCGTTGCCACCGCGCTTGAGGTTGTGACGCGCGCGCGCGAAATCCACCAGAATGTGACGCATTGCCTGGGCTGAGACAGCGTAGAAGTGGGCGCGGCTTTGCCAGGGTATTTTGGACGCACCGATCAGCCGCAGGTAGGCCTCATGAACGAGCGCGGTGGTTTGCAGCGTATGATCGGCCCGCTCTCCTCCCATGTACTTCCGGGCCAGCCTGTGCAATTCCTGATAAACCAGCGGCATGAGCTTTTCGAGAGCGACCCTATCTCCCTCGCTCCAGGCCCGTAGCAGATCGGTGACCTCGTGTGTCGAAGGTTTTTCCATTGCCCCTTCAGGAGTGAGTTGCATCACAAGCCGGCAGATTATAGCACCCCCGTTGGGGACTTTCTAAGTTCGCAGCTCTGCTGGAATCCTAGAGAAACTTGCTGGAGAAAAAATTCTTCCCAGAGCCTTCAAGTTTTGGGCCCCCGGTTCCGCTTTACTAAGTGAGGGAGCGACAACCGCTTGTTCAGCAAGCTTCTTTACCGCCCTAACAACCAGCAAAAAAGAAGCCTGGAAGCGTGGCCCGTTCAATGTTGGTTATGGAGGGCCAGCAAGTTCCATTAGCAGCACGAACAATAGAACGCAGAATTCAAGCACTTCAAGGAGGTTAACGATGAAAGGTCTTCGCTTGACTGTAATTGTCCTGGCACTGTCCTGTGTGTTTATCGGAGGGGCACCTGCGACTGCTCAAAACGGCGCCGCCGCCACACTGCAAGAACTAGCGCGAGCCCGCGCCGCGACGGCCAAATACCACACCGTCGAACGAGCTGTAGCTGACGGTTATGTCGCGATCGGCTTATATATCCCAGGAGAAGGTCTTCATTACCTGAAGGCTTCCTTAATCGATGGGATTTTCGACCCCGAGGAGCCCGAGATACTCCTGTACGAGCTTGGTCCTGGGGGCCGCCTTCACTTGGTGGCGGTCGAGTATCTTGTGCCTTTAGCTCTGTCAGCAGACGCTCCGGAAGGTTTCACCGGCGACTTGGATGTATGGAGGGAGGACACAGAAGAATTCGGATTATGGGAATTGACGGCATGGATTTGGTTAAACAATCCCGCCGGTATCTTCGAATTCTTTAACGTGCGCGTGCCATAGGCAGGGACAACGGCATGCGAATCGATTCGGAGGGCTCCGCCATGTTTACTCTCGGCGTGCAGAAGAGGATCGCGATGAATGCTCATCCAATAAAGTCTTGGTTACTTTTGTTCTCTGCTGTCGCGTACGCCCTAGTCATGCACGTCTCGCAAAGCGCGGCTGAAAACAGTGACATGTTGGACCAGCAATTAACATCTAGGCTGGCCGAACATGGCTTCACGGGCAGGATTCAGAACACACTCGAACAGCGGATTGGACATCCTGTAGACAATCAACTTGCCGATCTTGGAAGGCTGCTCTTTTTTGACACCGTTACCGGCCTGAACAATGACAATAACTGTACGGGCTGCCATTCACCAACCAACGGCTTCGGGGATACACAATCTATTGCTATTGGCGTGGAGAACAACGGCTTAGTTGGACCACACCGAATTGGACCTCGCAATCAGCGTCGATCCCCGATGATTGCCAATACGGCGTTTTTCCCCACCTTGATGTGGAACTCACGCTTCGCGGCCCTCTCGAATAACCCGTTCGACAATTCCGCTGGTTTCCTGTTTCCCGAGCCGGAGGGACTAACGCTTTCTTACTTGCCGCACCTGCTTGTTGCCCAGGCTTTCATTCCACCGACGGAACGGGTGGAGGTGGCAGGCTTCAATTTCCCTGGAGATAATTTCGACATTCGGCGTGAAGTGCTGAGACGTATAAACGGCGTCCTCGAGTATCAAAAGCGATTCGGTAAAATCTTTCCTTCGGTGAACAACGGTGGCCCCATCACGTTTGATATGTTTGGGCTTGCCATTGCGGAGTTCGAATTCAGTCTAACCTTTGCCGATGCTCCTATAGATCGTTTTGCGCGAGGACAGAAAAATGCCCTGACCCCTGAGCAAAAGAAAGGGGCGCTTCTTTTCTTTGGCAGAGCGCGATGTGTGCAATGTCACAAAGTCTCGGATGAATCCAACGAGATGTTCAGCGATTTTACACAACACGTCATAGGCGTCCCGCAGATTGCTCCTAGTTTTGGAAATGTGACATTTGACGGACCAGGCGAAAACGAAGATTTTGGCTTGGAGCAGATCACGGGCAACGTCAATGACCGTTACAAATTTCGAACCTCGCCGATCCGCAACGTCGCGTTACAACCAGCCTTCTTTCATAATGGCGCGTTTACCAGACTGGAAGATGCCGTGGGCCATCATCTTGATGTTTTTGCATCCGCACGCAACTACAGCCCTGCCGCCGCCGGTGTTGCTTCGGATCTCCGTGGACCGATGGGTCCCATCGAACCAGTGCTGGCGCGCGTCGATCCGATTCTGCTTACGCCTGTTAACTTGACGGAAGACGAATTCCGCGAGCTCGTCGATTTTGTCCGCATTGGACTATTGGATGAACGAGCAAAGCCAGACAAGTTGCTGAAGCTAATTCCCAGAGCGCTCCCAAGCGGCTTTCCTCTGCTTCAGTTCGAATAGTGGTGTGATATGAAACTGCTGTGCCTCGCATCCGTCGCGACTCTATTACTCCAGGCCACGGTGAATCCTCTCCAACAACAGAGAACACAAGCCATTCTGGAAGGTAATGTTACACGTTTGGGAACGGGCCAGCCCATCCCAGTGGCGCGTGTGACACTCACGCGCCGCGGCCGACCACCGCAGGGCTCGAGCCCGGCAGTTGCTGGTAGACCCCTGCCGCCAATACCGCCGGTCATGACCGACGACAAAGGCACATTCACATTCCGAGGCCTGGATGAAGGCGCTTACACGGTTCAGGCCCAAGCGGATGGTTACGTCGCGCAGACCTACGGCCAACGCTTCCCAAACGGACCGGGAACGCCGATTACGCTGACGGCCGGCGAGACGAGAAAGGATGTGACGATAAGTGTGACGCCTGCAGCAAACATCAGCGGCCGCATCCGTGACACATCGGGTCAGCCGGTCATCAATGTGCCTGTGCAACTGCTGCGTCGTTCCTACGATTTCAACGGCCAACGCACGTACCAGGCTGTCGGCGCCGCGCAAACGAATGATCGGGGTGAATACCGCATGTACTGGGTTACGCCTGGCCGTTATTACCTGTTCGCCGGCCGACCGTCTACGGGAGCCAACTCCGTATCGGCAATGATGTTCCTCGCGATGGGTGGCGTCACTGCCAGCGGCAAGGAGACCCCGGTGGTCCCGGGCTATGCGTTTTATCCTGGCGTGATGGATATCGAGAACACGCGCGCGGTCGATCTGCAACCTGGCGCCGATCTTCAAGGTGTCGACCTGGCATTAACCCCCAAGCCGCAAACCTACAGTATTCGCGGCAGGCTCATCGATTCCGGAACAGGGCAGCGGCCGCTGAGAGCGAATGTGTTTGTAGTGACGCAGACGCCAGGACTGAATTGGAGTGGAGCGGACCCGACACTCGGAGCAGATGCCCCTGGCGGTCATTACAATGCTACGAGCGGCGCTATCGAGATTCGAGACCTCCTGCCCGGAACATATTCAGTGACGGCGATAGTTCAGAATCCGGTCGCCGCCGGGAGCGGCGGATCATCAAGGCAGTCCACCGGCACAGTCCTGGTGACGGTATCTGATTCGGATGTTGACGGGATCGTCCTCTCGCTTGTCCCGGCCGCTTCTATCCTCGGACGGTTGCGCGGTGATGGTCAAGCTCCCATCACGATCGACCGCCTTCGCGTTCAACTCGTACCCACTGACGCAAGCGCAGCGTTACAGCAGATACTGCACCGTCAAGGGTCTTCCGGGTTTTACCGGGACTCCCAAACGAGCGCCGACGGAACCTTCCGTCTCGATGATGTTGTTCCCGGCGAGTACCGCATCGATGTCTCCAGTTTTCGACCTAGCGGAGGCAACGTATTGATAAAGGAAGCCCGCTTTGAGGGCGCCGACGTTCTCAATAGCCCGCTGCGGTCTTCCGATACAAGTTCCGGTTGGCTGGACCTGGTGGTTGCTGTTGGCGGCGGCCAGATAAACGGCGCCGTCACCGACTTGCATTCGCAGCCCGTTCCCAACACACGAGTGGTGATTATTCCGGACCGTGCGCGGTACCGGGCGGACCTTTACAGAGTCGCAACAACTGACGAAAACGGACGGTTTGCCTTGTCGGCCATCGCGCCCGGGCACTACAAAGCGTTTTCATGGGAGGCGCTGGAGGAATTCGGGTAGTTCGATGCGGACCTCATCGCGCGGTCTGAGGCAGGTGGCCGCGGAGTTCACGTAACCGAGTCCTCGACCGAAACAATTAACGTGAGGATCATTCCAGCGGAAGGCACACGATGACTCTACAGGTGGCTCTCATCGCTTTGTTCGTGCAAGTAACTCTCGCCGGCCATCCACCGGCGGCGAAGGCATCCGCAACCGGAGTAGTCGTCAATGACAACACCGGTGAACCTGTCGCTAACGTTCGCGTGTCATTGGCCAGGCTGGATGTGTCCTTGGGATCTTTCGCCCATATCGTGGCGGCGGAACGCCCTCCGGTAGAAATGACGATTCCTGGGGATGCCTTGGCGGCCATCAGCGACGAGATCGAATCGGAAGCGCGGGATGGACGGGCTCCGCCAGAAGCAGCGGCCGCGTCGGTTGCCATGAAGGCCCTGGCCTTATCGGATATCCACGAGATCATCGTCAATCCCACGGCCGGCATGGCCGTTGTTTCCAAATCGTCGCCACCTACGATGACGGATGAGCTGGGCCGGTTCACTTTCAACGATGTGGAACCCGGCACATACAGGCTGATTTTTGCCCGCAATGGCTACGCCAGCCATGACTACCGTCAGCGAACTCAGGGAGGCGGCGGAGTCCCTTTGATGCTGGTGCCGGGCCAGGCGAAGACAGACATTGTCGTGCGGATGGCGCCGGTCGGTGCGGTTGGCGGACATATCCGGGACGCCGCTGGACAACCTATCGCCGGTGTTCCCGTTCAGCTCGTCCGCTTCTCATACGACGACATAGGCCAAAAACAACTTCAGCGTATTGCCTCTACTCTAAGCGACGATCGCGGCGAATACCGGATGTACTCTTTGTCTCCGGGCCGCTACTACCTGAGCGCCGGTCACCAGGCCGGGCAGACTCGCCCCGGCGACTTGACGTCTCAGGCGGAAGCTTTGTTTTTCGGTGCAGGTTATTCCAGCGCAAACCGGATTTCTCAAAGCTATGGGCTCACTTATTACCCCGGCGTCGCGGACCAAAACTCGGCCACTGGCATCGATGTGCAACCGGGGGCAGATCTCACAGGTATCGATATGTTCATGGGTTTGCAGCAGTCGTACCGCGTGCGCGGTCGTGTTGTTGATTCAAAGACAGGGCAGCCGCCGCAATCCGTTGCCATTTCGATCGTTCAGACAGGCCAACCCTTGGTGATGCCGAGTAGAACTCTCACAGGCGGCAATTCGAATTACAAAGGGTCGGATGGAACATTTGAGATGCAAGGCGTCAGTCCCGGTGAGTACACAATTTTCGTAAGTCTGGCGAACAGGAGTTCCACCCCTTCGCCCGACCTGGCTTCCATGTCGCCGGGCGAAAGGACGGACTACTTCGAATCGATGACGAACGCGAGGCTCGCCCAACCGAGGGCTTCCACTACGATTAATGTGGTCAATGCGGATGTCGATGGTGTCGCCTTACTGCTCGCTCCCAGCAGCTCAATTTCCGGACGGATTCGGGTAGACGCGAACGCACCATACATGGCTGCACCTTTCGACTTCTTGCGAGTTCAATTGAAGACGGCTGCGAGCGTTGCTGTGAACCATTTAGAGAATGGGGCCCAGTCTCGGCCAGTAGCCGCTGACGGCACGTTTCGCATCGAAAACGTGTTGCCCGGCGAATACCGTCTATCCTGGCCTGGACTCCCGCCGGGTTTCTATGTGAAGGAAGCGCGGCTTGGCGAAGCAGACTTGCTGAATGGAACCTTGCGCTACTCAGGATCGGATTCCAACACCTTGGATATTCTGATCAGCCCGACCGTTGGCGCAATCAACTTGGGCTTGAGCATCCGCAAGGTTAGCTTACACTTAGAGCCGGAAGGGACGGGCGCCCGTGTCGCCACGTGTCGTGACGGAAGGAAAAGCCGCCATGGGGCCCAAGGCGGCCAATTGTGATTCCGCGCTTCGATTCGCGCTAGCTTATGTTCGCCTTCCTCGCTCTTCGTAGACTCGCACTTCAGTTTCATCTTCTCGACGATCAACACTGCCCGGCTCGGCGGAGATCTGCCCGCTGCGCATCCGCGCCATGACGTCCTCGCGATTGACTACCCGGTTGGTGGGTGAATTCACGACAACATCCGGGGCAAAGAGGTCTTCGACTGCTTTCCAGTCAGCGCGGCTAGGAGCGTCTTCAGCTCGTTTCTGCGCATAGGCGGTAAGCGGTTTCGCACCGGCGTCCTTCAGCAGAGCGGTCATCTGCGATTCTGTTGGCAGCGGCAGGCTTTCTTTCTCGGGCCCGGTCACAATCACCAGGCGATTGTTCTACCCGCCGAACAATTCCTTTGCCAGGGCATTGACCTCAGCGAGCGTGATCTGCGGCACCAACGGTCAGACATTCGCCAGAGTGCTCCACGCGGAACATGCCATCAAAGAATTTCAACGGCGATCGACCGAAGGGCTGTTCAGATTGAACTCCCGTCTTATCTGAACACCCTTCTGTCCCATTCGGGCGTCAGTCCTTCAACTCATCCTGGTGTCAGCCGTTAACAGGCAAGAGGGCATTTTGCAAGGACGTGATCAGCACCGCAATGGTCACCTCCTTGGTTCACTTATGGCCG
>Ga0070675_100002967_pt1 | contig 12811 bp, 13 predicted proteins | sample KBSM43metaG_FD_65343 | JGI IMG/M metagenome (GOLD analysis project Ga0070675, IMG submission 65343) | Miscanthus rhizosphere microbial communities from Kellogg Biological Station, Michigan, USA - KBS M4-3 metaG | ecosystem: Host-associated > Plants > Roots > Rhizosphere > Soil ...
CCTGGACAGCCCCGTGGATGGCCGCCAACTTGACCGCATCCACGTTGGGGTGCGATTGCACCGTGACGGTGAGGCTCGGGTGGCCCACCAATATGCGCTCTTGGCCGCGGGCGTGTCTCCGACCAGGAGAACCGTATCGGCGTCCGATGCAGCGTACACATAGATAGGTTCGGTCGCCCGGCAAGTACCGGCGCACATGGTTGGCTCCTGTAGGCTGACGACGGCTTTCGCTTCACCGTCGCGGCAGGTTTTGGGGCCCCCGCGTCGCCGCAGCATCACGCGTGGCAGTCGCCGGGATCGTTAGCAACAAGGTGGTTCCGCTGGGTGCGCCGGTGAGTCAACCGAGGTCGCCGGCCAGCCGAGGCCGCCGACGCGGTCATCGATTGGCGGCCTCTCACGCGCGAGCACGGCGGCGTCGAAACGCGCCGGACGGCGCGCCGAACCAAGTCTGGCCGTCGCGAGATACGATGGAGAACCTTCACGCCGAAAAGGAGTCCCGCATGGGCGACGAAGTCACGCGCAAGGACCTGCAGTCGCTGCAGGGCTATGTCAACAAGAAGATCGCCGAAGTCGAGACCCGGCTGAAGAAGTCCGAGGACGGCGTTGGCGTGCTGAAGGACGTCCCGACCAAGCAGGACATGGCGATCATGGAGACGTACTCGAAGTGGTGCGAGTCGCTGGACAAGAAACTCGCCGCGCTGGCCGACCGGGTGGCCAAGCTGGAGAAGCGTTGATCCGGCGTCGGGTCCGGCGGCCGGCCGCTCCTTCGCGGACGCGCGGCCAGGTCGAAGCGCCCGCAGCCGCCAGCGGCTGCGTTCATCTCACCGATCAGTAGCCGCGAGCGGTCGCCGCAGTGCGGCGGTCGCATGCCGCGGCGTGACAGCGCCAGACCCGGTAGGAACCGCTCTGCCACCGTGTCGGCCGTCGGCTGCGACGCGATGCGCGGCGCGATGGTGATCCCCGGCCGTCTGTCCATGGCCGCCGCCAGGACGGTGGCCAAGAATGCGACCGCGTTTCTGCAGGCCTGGCGCGTGAGCGGAGAAGAGGACGATTCGCGAAAGGCTGCTTGAAGGCGTCATGGGGGAAGCCAAGGGAGCGAGTCTCATTCGCCGGCAAGAGAAGCCCGATCCCGCACAGCGACGGCGCAGGCGTCATCGACGCCGTGGGCCCTGGCGTGCCGTCCGCGCGGCGCCGTTGGAGTTCACGAAACAGCAGCCCCACGGACTGCTTTGCGGCTTCCAGATCAACTGGTGCCATGTCTGCAACGGGTCAATAGCGGCGATAGGCTGCGCTCGAAAGCGGACACGCGACCGACCTTCAACGTCGAACGTCGCCTTCCGAAGTGGACCTGCCTCTCGCCTTGAGAAACCCCCGGCGTCAGCTTTGCCCATGAGCTGACGTTCGATGAAGAGGGGCCGACCGGCTGCAGATAGTCTGCAGCAGCACTTCGGCTCGCTAAAGCGAAGGGCAGCTTCTGGCCCAAGAGTGTTTGTCTGGTGAGGTTGCCACTTCATCAGACGCGACGCGCATCGGTTGTGCCCCAGCGCGATTGAGCTGCTCTTGAGAGCAGCGTCGAGCGTGTCGGTTTCGTCAATGGAGCCGATGGTCCGTGCATCGTCGACAGCGCTTCCTCTGTGCTCAAAGTTGAAACAGTCTGTGACAGGCTCCGGAGCGTGTCGGACTCAGATGGACGGCCTCGGACGCTCGCGGACTCATCGACGCAATTCCGACGAGCCGGTGGGGACTACCACGACGCACAACGCAGCGGCACGATGCATTCATGCGCTTGCCCTGGAACACACCGAAGCTTGAGCAGCTCGATCTTGTCGATGAGGCGAGTGGCGGGCCGGGCGAAAGCCTTAAATCTGCCGCCGCCGATAGGCGCGTCGATACCCAGTCTGCCGCCGCCACGGTTTTGCCCTCTCTCGATGAGCTTGGTATCGACGGCCGCCCTCTTCTCGTGCCCATCGACTGCCTCGATGAGGACTCAGGCAACCCGCGGACCGAGTTTCCCGATCAGGAGCTCGCTGAGCTCGCCCAGGACATCGCGCTGCGCGGAATTCTTCAGCCGATCGTCGTGCGCCGCGCTGGCGATGACGGTCGCTACCGTGTCCTCTTTGGCGCCAAGCGTCTTCGCGCTGCGAAGCCTGCAGCCCTCAAGGCAGTGCCGGTCGTCATCGGCTCGGAAGCCCATGACGTCTACGCTCAGGTCGCCGAGAACCAGAAGCGTCATGGCCTGACGCCTCTCGATCTCGCGAAGTTCATGCGCTCGCGCGTCGATGCTGGCGAATCAAACGCTGAGATCGCCAAGCAGATGGGCATCGACCTGACGAGCGTTGCCCACCATCTGGCGCTGCTGACCTTGCCGCCCGAACTTGATGAAGCGTTTCGAAGCGGGCGTTGCACCTCGCCCCGGACGCTGTATGAGCTCGCCAAGCTGCAGAAGACGAAGCCGGAGCGTGTCAAAGCCGTCGTCAGCGGCGAGGGCGAGATCACTCGCAAGGCAGTCGCATCTCTCGCCAAGACACCTCGTTCGCCGCGAGCTTTGCCACGCAAAGCGGTCGCCTCACGCCAACCCCGTTCACTCGCCGGGCAAGCAGACGACCTATGTGCGCGCCTCGAAGCGCTCCTCGAGCGGATGAGAAGGCCGGGGGCTTCGGTCACTTCAGACGAACTGGCGACCGTGCGTCGGCGCCTGGCCGCGCTCGTCGGTAAGTAGTCGAGGGGTCGGACGGTCCGACCCCGCCATGTCAACCCGTCGTGTCTCGATGAAGGGGGTAGAAGAAGATGGAAGGCAGGATAGGCTGCGCCCCAGTGAACGGCTGCCAGGCAGCGTGTTCGAGGTGACTCGACATGGTCGTCGACGCACGCGATCGGGTGACCGTTGACCTTCGCGGCCTGGGACCGGCGGTCAAGTCGGCGGCGGCTGCGCGGAACCTGACGCTCGCCGCATTCGCGCGCGCGGCCATCGTCGAGTCGCTGAAGGGAGCCGCGAACCCATCCGACTCTTCGGGTTGGAACCGCGTCGACGACGGCCAGCCGGTCAAGCTCACGCTGACCCTGCCGCTTCGCCAGGCCAGCTGGCTGGTGGAACGTGCGCGAGCCTCCGGTGTGTCCTATGGCGCATACCTCGCGTCGATGATCGACAGTGAGCCCTTTCCGGGAGGCTTGGCCGACGCAGTAGGTGCGCTCATGGCATCGACCGACCAGCTGGCCTCCGTGTCCACCGATTTCACGGCTTTCCTCGGGCTGATTCAACAGGGGAGATCCGCCGAAGCCGAAAGGTACCGAGAGGCGGTCGTCTGGTACTTCGGAGAGGTTCGGAAGCACATGAAGTTGACCGCCGCCTTAGCCACCGAGGTGCGACGCGCTGTCCGCCTCAGGCCGACGAAGGCAAATCGGTCTTGAGGAAGGAGAGCCGCGTATGAGCACGTCCTCGACCGTTGAAGTCGCCTTGGTCGAATGGGGCGAGCGACTGTTCTATCCGGCGAACCGGATCGTCAAATCATCAAAGACCCCGCGCCTGACCGCCCTCTCCTTCGGCCAGCGCGCCGCTGCCGTCCGCGCCCGGCTCGAGGCGACCGTGCTGCGCCGAGCGCCGCAAGTGATGGTCAAGGTGACGGGCGGCGGTCGCGGCATGGGCGCGATCGCCGCCCACTTCCGCTATATCGCCAAGGCGGGGCGCCTGCCGTTCGAGGACGACCGCGGCGTGGTGCGCGAGGGTAAGGACGCGCTGCGCGCCCTTACCGACCAGTGGCGGTACGGCGGCTCGGAGATCGGCGAGACGAGTCCGCGTCGCGAGGCCTTCAACGTCATTCTGTCGATGCCAAGGGGCACGGACCCGCTCATCGTCCAGCGGGCGGCTCGCGAGTTCGCGAAGGCCGAGTTCGCGGACCACCGTTATGTCATGGTCCTGCACGACCACCAAGCCAATCCGCATGTGCATCTGAGCGTTCGCGCCGAATCGAAGAACGGCAGGCGGCTCAATCCGCGCAAGGCAGATCTGCAACGCTGGCGCGAGATGTTCGCGGAACGGCTACGCGGTTGGGGAATCGACGCAGAGGCCTCTCGACAAGCGACGCGCGGCGAGCGGCAAAGCTACGAGCCGATATGGCGGGTGAAGGCCCGCCAGGAGGGACGGCTGAGAACTCGCTCCGCCTCCGACAAGGTGAGTCCCAGGGCGACGAGGACCCGCGAAGCCGCGCTAGCCGTCTGGGTGAAGCTCGCGCAGGCTTTGGTGAAGTCGCCTGAAGCGAAGGATCGCCAGCTCGCCGGGGCGATCGCCCGCTATGTGCAGCAAACGCCGGCGGCAATCGAACACATGCGAAAGCGACAGAGCGAGATGCAGCGAGAGCTACCGGAGATGCAGTTGCCATCGCGCGTGAGACCTGAGCGTTCCCGAACGGGCCCGGAGATCGAGCGAGTGCGAACACGTCCCGAAATCGAACGGGTGCGAACGGGTCCGGAGATCGAGCGCTAACGGATCGCGATCCGCAACGCCCCGGTGCCAGGGCTCTTGGCGTCGGTGAACGGCGGCTCGCGGGCCAACTGCAGTCACTCGTGACTGGCCCCTCCCAGGCGTTTCTGAGCTCGGCTCGGCGTCTCAGCCTGGCGCGACTGCCTTCGAGACCAGGAAGTGGCAGACTGACGGCGTGCTCGCGGAGGATGGCATGAATTCAGGAAGTGGTCGGTTCGCCCAAGACTTCCGAGTAGGCGATGAGTTCGAACTCAGCTCCTACTCCATCATGCGCGACGAGCTCGTTGATTTCGCGCGAAAGTACGATCCGTTTCCGTTCCATCTCGATGAGCAGTCAGCCAAAGCAACGCCCTTTGGCGGGATCATCGCCAGCGGGTGGATGACCGCCTTGATCTGGCTGAAGTTGATGCATGAGTCGCTCCTGGACCCCGCTACAGTCCTCGGCTCACCGGGGCACGAGGAAATGACCTGGCCGACACCGGTGAAACCTGGCGACACGTTGCACGGGCGAGTGGAGATCAAGGAAAGCCGCCTCTCCAAGAGCAAGCCCGGAATTGGTTTTGTGCGTTACACCGCCAAGTTGTACAACCAGCGAGACGAGTGCGTATTCGTCACAACGAGCACCCTCATCGTCCGAGCACGTGCGGAGGAGTGAGGCGGAGTCTCTCGCACCACCGGTGCATATGCAGGCCGGCGTACGGGCGCATTGCCATCCTGGGCACGCGTACATGAGGCACAGCTGACGGTAGCAAGCGATTTCGTCGAAGGCCACATGACCTTCCGACTGCGCCGATTTCGACCAGGAGGGCGTGACCCGGCCGCTTAGCGGCGTCGGCGCGGTACCGTGATGCGCCGGCGCTACGCGGTGATCGGCCGCGGACTCCTTAGCGCCGCGAAGCTCATGGCCGCAATCAGGCACAGTGCTCCGGCCAGCAGGAACGCTGGCGCGTAGGTGCCGAGCATGTCGCGGCTTACGCCGGTCCCAAATGCCATGACGCCGGCGGCAACATGATGCGCGGCGAAGATCCACGCGAACACCGCGGGACCCATCTCGCGGCCGAAGGTCGTCACGGTCAAGCGCACCGAAGGTGGCACCGTCGCAATGAAGTCGAGCCCGTAAATCACCGCAAAGATCGTCAAGCCGAACATCGTCGGGTCGGAGTACACGAGCCACAGCAGCGCCACGCCTCGCAGGCCGTAGTACCAGGCGAGCAGCCAGCGATTGTCGAAGCGGTCGGAGAGCCAGCCTGAGCCGATGGTGCCGATCAGGTCGAACGCGCCGATCACCGCCAGCAGCCAAGCCGAGGTTCCAAAGGGAATCCCCAGGTCGCTGCAGTACGGCACGAGATGCGTCTGGGTCAGGCCGAAGCTCGAGACGCCGCAGATCGCGAACGTGAATGCCAGCACCCAGAACACCCAGCGCTTAGAACCGACTGAAAGCGCCTGAAGACTCAGCAGCACGAAGTTGCCGCTCGGCGCCGGCGGTACCGGCGCGACTGCTTCCTCACCAAGGGCCGGCAGCCCCAGCTCCTGCGGCCGGTCGCGCGAGAGCCAGACGAACGCGAGCCAACTCGCAGCCGCGCCGACGGTCGGGATCAGCAGCGCGGTGCGCCACCCCCACTGCTGGGCGACCCATGCAGCAACCGGCATGAAGACGAGCGTGCCTGTCGCCACCGCCCCGCCAAGCAGACCGAGCACAAGTCCACGGCGAGCGACGAACCAGCGCGATGCGACGACGGCGTTGAGCTGCATCGCGGTGAGGCCCGGCGCGAGGCCGAGCGAAATCCCCTGGCCGAGCCAGAGCTGCCACTTCTCTCGAGTCACGATCGACAGCCACAGGCCGGCCAGCAGCAGCACGCCCGACGCGAGCACCATGCGACGCGGCCCATAGCGCAGCATCAGGCCGCCGGCGAGCGGAGCGGCGAGACCAAAGAGGGCAAGCCGCAGGCCCTGAGGCGCCGACAACTCCCCGATCGTCCAGCCGAGGTCATTCGCCATGGGGAGGATCAGAACGCTCGGCACGCCCATCGCAGATGTGGCGAACACGGTGTAGACGAACGTGAGCGCGACGATCGCCCAACCGTAGTGGATGCCGCGTGCCTCGAGAGCGGCAGCAAGCGGAGGGAGGGAACGCGCGGCTACGGCGGTCATCTAAGCGTCTCTCCCGCGAAAATGTGCCACCGGCGTTCCCGACGGCCCCAAGGAAAACCCTGGCCCCTCTTACTCTTAGACAGGTAGCTCCGGGCCTGTGATCGCGACGGGCTCGATCGATAGTGCTACCGCCGTGTCGCTCGCGAGCGCTTTCGGGATGTGAGCACGTCGGCATATTCGTGTGGCGCTCACCTCACCGAGGCTTCTGGACACCATTTGGAACGACCGCTTCTCGGCTGGCTGTCTAGGCACTCGAAGGACACCTTTGGGTCCGGAAGCAGGCCAATATCGTTGGTCGCGTCGACGAGCTCACGCGAGTTGAATCTATTGCTACGATGATGGACGTCGCTCGACATGGCGTCGGTGGCATTTCACGCCTCCGCCCTCGACTCCTTGTCCCTCCTCCGAGCGCGACGTCTAGGAGCTTCACGTTCTTGCTCCTCCGTCTGCGACTATGCGACGATGGTGCCTGACTCTGGCAGGTCAAATGCACTGCCTTAGCCTCGAGCTGCGCGGAAGAGAATCCTTTCCCGATTGCATGTCCAGCGTCGCTACCTTGTGCACGGTCTCATTGGCTGGCTACCAAGCGACGCAGCTAGCCGCAGCGTTGCGCTGCGCGCATATGATCCGCAAGGCGATTGCCGACAAGAAGCCCTTCTTCGTCTGGTTCAACACCACCCGGATGCACGTCTTCACGCACCTGAAGAAAGAATCTGTGGGCGTCACCGGCAAGGGCGAGCACGCCGATGGCATGGTCGAGCACGACGGCCATGTCGGCCAGTTGCTCGACCAGCTCGACAGGCTGAAGATCGCCGACAACACCATCGTCGTTTACACCACCGACAACGGCGCCGAGATCGCCCTCTGGCCGGACGGCGCGATGATGCCCTTCAAGGGCGAGAAGGGCACTACCTGGGAAGGCGGCCTGCGCATCCCGATGCTCGCGCGCTGGCCCGGCACGATCAAGCCGGGCACCGAGTCGAACGAGATCATCTCGCTTCTCGACTGGTTCCCGACCCTGTGCGCCGCTGCCGGCGTGAAGGACGTCGTCGGGCAAATGCGCAAGGGCTTCAAGGCGGGTAAGAAGGACTTCAAAGTCCACCTCGACGGCTACGACTTCGGCCCCTACTTCCGCGGCGAGCAGAAGGCTGGGCCCCGACAGGCGCTCTACTACTTCGATCAGGGCGGGAACCTGAACGCCATCCGATTCATGGACTGGAAGGTCAGCTTCGCGGTCATCGACGGCAATATCGCCTTCGGATCGCGCAAGACCACCAATTGGGCGGCGATCAGCAACCTGCGCATGGACCTGTACGAGCGGGGCGCCGAGGAAGGCGGCGAGGCGACAAAGTTCTTCGCCCAGCAAATGTGGCTGCTCGTGCCAATCCAGGGAAAGGTGAAGGAGTTCTTCGCCGATTTCGCCGACTTCCCGCACCAGGATGGCAGCTCGCTGAACGCCGGCAACATCAACTACGGTCTGCTCAAGCAGACGGAGGCGCTGAAGCGGCTGAAGGAGATCGAGGTGATGCGCACGCCGGGCTGAGTCAACGGATGCGCGGCTTGTTCGGCGGTGCCAGACCGTGCTCTTGCCTACAGGTTCGTCCGCCTCGGTGACCTGCTCGCAACTTGCTCCAGGCTGCTGCCGCCGCAGTTTGCCCCCCATAGACGCTGAGTCGATGGTCTGCTTTCGGGCGACGAACTGAATCCGCGGTGGATCCGTTTTGGGTCCGCACCGGCCCTTCGGGCGTTGTAGTGCTGGAGACCGCTTCTGGTCTGACCCGGTAGCCAGAAGTCTTGCGCATCATACTGTACTTTTGTACAGTACCCCTTCCGGAGGAGATTGACATGCGCCACGACCATCGTCGCTACATCTACAGCCCGAGTCCGGTCCATCTACCCCGCTGGGTGCGTCGACTCTGGTCGTGGTTCTGAACCGATCACGGCTGGCTTGGTCCGTCCTTCATGCGCCTGTCTTCGCCGGTGGCGGTGCCTTCCTCATTTCGGCCAGATCGGGTGCTCGCTCGCGGCGAGCAGCCTGAGCCCTCCCCTGCCGCTGGGTAGTGACGGCGGCGCTGGATCTGGTACGGCCGCCATGGAGCAAGTGATCAAAGTGATCGGCGACGAAGCGTTCGTGAACGGCCAGCGGGTCGAGCCCCATGCTCCGTGAGCGCGGCACGGTCTCGGCCTCCACGCCGCGCTCTCGCGTCGCGATCAGCTTCGGCTCCCCTGCCGGCGAGAACGGCGTCACGCGGCTCGATCTCAACGAGATCCTGATCCGCAATCCGCAGGCCGCCTTCCTGGTGCGCATCGCGGGTTCTGCCATGAGAGCGGCAGGAATCGACGACGGCGATCTTGCGCTGGTCGACCGGGCGCTCGATGCCGATCACGGGCAGGTGGTGATCGCGGTTCACGAGGATGAGTTTCTCTGCCGGCGCCTGTACAGGCGAGGCGAAGCGCTGGCCCTGCAGGCCACAGACCCCAATGTGGCGGATGTCTGGGCGAGCGAAACGTTCATGTTCGATATCTGGGGTGTCGTCACGCACGTCGTCAAGCAGGTCTCGGGGTAGGTCGCTCATGTTCGCGCTGGTCGACGTGAACAACATGTACGTCAGCTGCGAACGGGTGTTCCGGCCGGCACTGAACGGCAAGCCGGTGGTCGTGCTGTCCAACAACGACGGCGCCTGCATAGCCCGCAGCAACGAGGCCAAGGATCTGGGCGTGAAGATGGCCCAGCCATGGTTCGAGGTGAAGCACCTGGAACGCAGTGCCGGGCTGATCGCCTTGTCTGCCAACTTCGAGCTGTACGGCGACATGTCCAGCCGCATGATGGTACTGGCCGCCCGATACGCGCCGCGGCAGGAGATCTACAGCATTGACGAGTGTTTCCTGGACTTCGAAGGCGTACCCGGAAACCTTGCCGCCATCGGCCGCGCGCTTCGACGTCAGGTGCTCCAATGGGTGGGTCTGCCTACCAGCGTCGGTTTCGGTCCGACCAAGACGCTGGCCAAGCTGGCCAACCATGTGGCCAAGACCGCTGACCGCAAACCGGGCACCTACCCGACCCGTCTGGCACAGGTCTGCGATTTCGGAATCCTGGGACCGGAAGAACTGGACGACGTGATGCGCCGCACCGACGTCGGCGACATCTGGGGCGTCGGTCGTAAGACCGCACCGAAGCTGCACGACGCCGGCATCCGGACCGTGCTCGACCTCAAGCGCGCAGACGCCGCCACCTTGGGGCGGCAGCTCGGCGTGGTCATGCAGAAGACTGTGCGCGAGCTGCAGGGCACGCGGTGCCTGGAGGTCGATGACGATCCGCCGGCCCAACAGCAGATCATGTGTTCGCGATCCTTCGGCAACCCGGTGACGGAACTTCCGGAACTCATCGAGGTGGTAAGCGGTTTCGCCACCCGTGTGGGCCGTCGATTGCGCGAGCAGCAAGAGGCTTGCAACGCCGTGCACGTGTTCATCACGACCAGCCCGTACAGAAAGATGGACCCTCAGCACTCACCGACGGCCACACTGCCCTTGCCGCGGCCTACGGCGGACACGCGCGTCCTGGTGAATGCCTCGGTCACGGCACTGCGCGGAATCTACAAGCCGGGCTATCGCTACGTGAAGGCGGGGGTGATGCTGGTCGAGCTTCTCAGCAGCAAGCAGGAGCCGACGAGCCTGGAACTCTTCGATGAGCCCGAACACTTGCAACCTGACGGGCGGCGCAACCTGATGGCAACGCTCGACGCACTGAACGAGCGGTTCGGCCGCGATTCCGTGAGCATTGCCAGTTCGGCGAAGAGAAGCGCGCGCAGTACGCACGCATCCAGGCAGGAACGGCGCTCGCCGCGATACACGACGCGACTGGATGAGGTGATCGTAGCCAGGGCTTGATCGGCGCCAGCGCGCACGAACTTTGAAGCCTCGGACGATTGCAGGCACTGCACCTAAGGAATGGATACCGGGCACCATCGATCGCGACACTTCCGCCCTCAGCCTTCACAAACGGTGTTTCTTCGAGCGGCACCAATGCAGAGCGGTTGCGGTCACCTGGAAGTGCATACGGAACGATCGGTCTCAGCTGCCAACCAGTCGATGAGGCACCAACGTCATTTTCGAGGCCAGCGTCCGGTCTCAGGGGGTACTGCAGACGTAGCGCGCCGATAGCGACGCAGCCCGCATAGAAGACCGGTTGAATGTCCGCTGCTCACCGTGGCGCACGCACCCGACCCGGAGCCGCCTTAGAAGTCATGAGTTTCGTTGCCTGCAGACTATCGTTCAACGGCAGAGATTCAGCCTTGCGCAGCTCATCGATGAACCGCGTCGGCACGAAAGGCAAGAAGGTCATACTCGCTCACCGACGCGTCATCGGGAATTGGAAAGGACGACGATGGCCTCGAATACAACGCGACGTGTCTGTGCAGGGCTCGACAACGCATCCAGGCGACTGCTTGCCTCGGTCATTCTCGTCATTGCGGCGAACGCATACGCCCAACCTGTCGAGGTGGACATAAGAAATGGTGAGAGCACCGTTTCCGCTCTGGTCTTTGGTCGAGGAAGCGGCGAACACACCGTGATCGCTCTCCACGGCGCTGGCCAGCAGAAGGATCTCTTCCGACCGATCGCGCCGGGGCTCGTCAGGCGCGGCTACAAGGTCATCTCGATCAATTGGGCAGCCGGGCCTGACGGTCCGGGGCCCGGGCTTGCACCGCTTGCGGCGACTATCAGGTTCGCCCGCGATGCCGGTGCCAAGAAGATTTCCTTGATGGGTTTCAGCCGCGGCGGCGAACTGGCGGCACGATTCGCAAGCGCGCAGCCCGACGGCGACTTCGATACCCTGATCCTTCTCTCGGCGTACGACGATCAGGGAATTCCGCTTGCGAAAACCAAGAAGCTCTTTATCTTCCACGAAAGCGACCGGTTCGGACGCTGGTCCCAGGTCAGCGCCGACAAGTCGAGCGAGCCGAAGCAGGTCTTCGCCCTTAGGGGCGGCGCGCACAGCATTTCCGCCCTGCTTGCGGACAAGCCCGACCTCATCGACGAAATTGCCAATGTCCTCGGCAGATCGGATTCAGGCAAATAGGCTGCACTGACAAGACTCGCCGTCGCGCATCAAGGTTCGTCGTGACCTTCGCCACCTGGCACAAGGGAGCACTTTCGTCCGATCACCGTGCATGCTGCGTCTCGAAACTGCAACCTGCCGAGCGCAATTCCCGAAGGGCAACTTCCGGGCGTGGGACCCGGCGGTGCCCTTCGGGGGCTACAAGATGAACGGCTCCGGCCGCGAGTCGGGCGTCGAGCACATGCTTGGGTACCTGCAGACCAAGGCGGTCTGGATCGAGACCGCCGGCCCTTAGGTGCCACGACCCTAACGGCAGAGCCGCCACCGCGTCACTCCTTGCGATAGTTGTCGTGGCAACTCTTGCAGCTCTTGCCGGTATCCCCCACGGCCGTCTTGATGGCGTCGAGATTGCCCGACTTTGCCGCGGCTTGCAGCTTCGCCATGTTTTCCTGCATCTGCTCGGCCGACGCCTTGAACTTGTCCTGCTCGGTCCAGATCTTCGGCTCGGCCTTGGTATCGCCCCTATCGGTGCCCGGGATGAAGGCGACGAAGGGCAGCGTGGACATCATGAGCGCGATGTCGGCGCTGTCGGCCGCTGCCTTCGGGTCGAACGCGATCTTGCCGTTGGCCATCCCCGCGACACGGCCGAAGTGCGTCCCCATAACCGTCATCACCGCCCGACGGTATTTGATGGCGTCCTCGGGTTTCGCGAACTGCGCTTGTGCATGCAGAGCAAAGAGGGTCGTTGCAAGGGTGCAGGCGGCGATGAACGCGGGACGTGCGAACTGGTGCATACAAGCAACTCCTAAAAGGTTCTTAGCGTTCGCCAAAGGGTGCTCGCGACGCGCGAGTGCAGGCGGCGCGTTTACGTATATGCGCGTCGCGGCGTCGCCGGTTCATCGCTTCGGGTAAGTCCGCATGTCGGCTGCCGCCCGCCGCCCAGGGTTATCGTTGTTGACTGGGCGTAGCCGGAAGAGTGAACCTCGCGGCGAGGAAGTCCCTCGCGGCGTAGTGACCGCGGCTATGCGGGTCTCCAGAGTCTCCGGCGCCCGGCAGCCTTCGGCTGCGGTTCTCCCGAATCCATGTGGCATCAATTTCGGACACGGCAGACCGCGAAATCGCTGCTG
>Ga0070675_100002969_pt1 | contig 12807 bp, 10 predicted proteins | sample KBSM43metaG_FD_65343 | JGI IMG/M metagenome (GOLD analysis project Ga0070675, IMG submission 65343) | Miscanthus rhizosphere microbial communities from Kellogg Biological Station, Michigan, USA - KBS M4-3 metaG | ecosystem: Host-associated > Plants > Roots > Rhizosphere > Soil ...
GTCGTTCCGGGCCCGCAACAGGAGCTTGCGGAAGCGGTCGCCAAGGTCGGCAAGCCCGTTGTCGTCGTCCTCAAGCACGGGCGCGCACTGGCGCTCGAAGGGGCTGTGGCGAACGCGCAGGCCATCCTGGCGACCTGGTTCCTTGGGACCGAGACGGGGAATTCGATCGCAGACGTGCTGTTCGGCGCCTACAGCCCGTCCGGACGACTACCCGCGAGCTTCCCTCGCCGGTCGGGCCAGCAGCCCTATTATTACGCGCACAAGCCCACCGGTCGTCCCAATCCCGATCCGAAACTCGAGGATTACAAGGCTCGCTTCCGCGGCATCACCAACACCGCTTTTTACCCCTTTGGCCACGGCCTCACTTACGGGAAGATCGAGTACAGCGACTTCGCGCTTAGCGCTCCCGGGCTGGGAATGAATGGCGAGATTGCGGTCAGCGCCCGCATCACCAATCGCGGCTCACGGGACGCCGAGGAAGTGGTGCAGCTCTATACTCACGACCGTGTTGCGAGTATCACTCGTCCCGTTCGCGAGCTCAAGGCGTTCCGCAAGATCAAGCTGGCGCCCGGCCAGTCTGAAGTCGTGCGCTTTGTTCTCCGACCTGCCGATCTTCAATTCTACGGCCTTGCCAACAAGCCCGTCGTCGAGCCTGGGTCGTTCGACGTCTGGATCGCGCCGTCGGCCGAGGCCGAGGGAGCGCACGGTACGTTCGAGCTGACCGCCTAGGCGGGTTCCGGCGCCCGCCTGGACTGTCGACCCAGCGGGTTCGACAACATGGCAAGGCAGGACAAGGCCAGGAAAAAGACGGGCACGACCACGATGGTCGCGCGCATGCCAGTGAGCGTATCGGCACTTTGTTGAACGTTGGCGACATAGCCTGCCGAGGCAAAGCTCCACCCGAGGATTGCGGTCGCGATCCCGATAGCAATGCGTTGCAGCAAAGCGGCGACCCCAAATACGGCTCCCTCCACGTGGACGCCCGTCGCCTGTTCGCCATATTCGATAGTGTTCGGAAGCATCGCCCAGAACACGAAATTCAATCCGACGATCATCACCTGCATCGTGATGAGGAAGATCTGCATCAGGCCGCTCTCGTGAACATTGACAGCGGCGAAGACGAGCAACGCGACGATACCCAAGCCAGCGGTGATGAACCAAAGGACGCGCAGCCCAACTACGCGGCCCAGCATCATCCAGAGAGGAATGGCAACGCCACTGACCACTCCCATGGACGCCAGCGCCAGCTGCCCGGCTTCCGGGTCATTGAGGAGATACTTGAAATAATAGAGGACCGACTTGTTGATGACGGTAATGGCGACGATCATCGCCATCATCGCCGCAGCAAGAGTGACGAAGGCGCGGTTTCGTACCAGGCTCGCCAGTACCGCACCAATGCTCTGCGGGAGTGGACGCTCGGTCACCGTGCCGTCGCGATAGGTCGCTCCGACCAGCATCAGGATTAGGGTTCCTATGACGGCGAAAAGGATCGCAGTAGCGAAATAGGACTGAGAGGCCGTGGAGCCTGTCAGCCAGCGTCCGACGGGAACTGTCGACAATGCCACGACGACGGCCGCGGCCGTGCCGAACAGCATCCGCATCCCGGCTACGAAGGCGCGGTCCCCGCCGTCGGCACTCACACGGGCCGTCATCGCGAGATAGGGCACGTTCACCGCGGCATAGGCCGTGCGAAAGATCAAATGCGCTCCGAGAATAACCGCTACCGCCCCGACGCTCGTCGTCAGCGGCGGCATGTACATCAGGATGAAGCAGGCGCCGAGCGGGACGGCGCCTGCAACCAGAATAGCTCCGTAGCGCAAGGTCGCATGCCAACGATCGACGAGGAGCCCCGCAACGAAGTTCGCAATCCCATCCCAGACGGAAGCAATCATGTAGGTCGTTGCTGCGACTGCGATCGGTAAGTCGAGTGCGTCCGTATAATAGAACAATAGGAAGAGCATGACGCTCTGCCAGTAAAGATTGAAGGCGAAGTCTCCGAAGGCGAACAACAGCAACCGCGACTTCGAGGGACGGGCGGTTTCCATCTTCAGAACCGGCTGACTACGATGTCGAGCGCGCGCGGCTGGTCGGCCAAGATGAAGGCGACGATCTGCGGTCCTTCGCCCGTGACCGTGGGAAATGTCTTCCCGTCGGCCCGCACACGCACCGGACCTCCCCAGCCGTGAACGGTCACTTCGATCTGCTTCCACCACGGCTTGTAACGTCCGACGCGCTTGTCGAAGTGGACCATCAAGCCATCTTTGCCCTGCGTGCAGCGGATGGTCTGCCGAAGCGACTGCCCGTGGATGCTGATTCCATCGTCCCAGTACAGCTCGCCGTGACAATCGGGCCCGGGATAGATGTCGATCGAAAGTGGTCCACTCGGGATTTCGGACGTCGACTGCGCTATGGGCTGACGGATCAGGATCGTGCCGGGTCGGACGTAGACGGGGAGGTGCGTGAGTTCGTTCGGTTCACTGACCTTCTCGCCGTCGATCCGGCGGCCGCTCCAATAATCGTACCAGCCAGCCGAGGGCAGGCAGACGTCGTAGGCCTGCGGAGCCGTCAGGTTGGGCGGTGGCGCGACGAGGAGGTCGCGGCCGACCGTGAAGGCCATTGACTGGTCGCACGGCGCCTTCGTCATCGCCGGATAATCGTAGAAGACGGGCCGCATGATCGGATCTCCCGTCCGCGAAGTCTGCTCGGCGACGGCATAGAGATAGGGCAGCAGACGATAGCGCTCCTCGATGAAGCGCCTGCGCAAGGCGAGATGCTTTGGACCATCGACCCAGGGTTCGGCTCGTGGTGCGTTGTTCGCGGCGTGGCTCCGGAAGATCGGCGTGAACGCAGCAATCTCGTACCATCGTGTCATCAGCTCGGGGCTTGCGCCGCCGATGAAACCGGCGACGTCCGCGCCTGACCAGGCATGACCCGACAGGCCGAGGTTGAGCATCTGCTGCACCGCGAGCTTCAAATGATCCCAAGTCGAGCTGTTGTCGCCGGTCCAGTTGACGGCATAACGCTGGCCACCCGCGTAAGTGGCGCGCGTCATCACGAACGGCCGCACGTTCGGGCGAAGCTTCAACAGCCCTTCATAGGTCGCTCTGCTGTTCTCCATGCCGTACACATTGTGCAATTCGGCATGGGTGGCCGTGCGCTGCGCAAAATCGTCGCTTTCGATCCGGTGAATCGTGTCCAGCGGCATAGTCTTGGTCGGCGTCTCAAAGATCGCCGGCTCGTTCATGTCATTCCAGAAACCGGCGATGCCGTCGCCGACGAAATCCTTATAGAGGCTGCCCCACCAGTCGCGGCTGGCCTTGCGGGTGAAGTCAGGAAACGCCGAAGGTCCCGGCCAGACCGGCGCGACATAAGTGCTCCCGTCCGGATTCTTCAGGAAGTGCCCGCCTGCGACGCCACTGTCGAACGGCTTGTAACCTTGGTCGCCTGCAACGGCGACATGCAGGTCGGTGATCGTGACCAGCTTGAAACCTTGTGCGCCGACTTCGCGCGCAAGCCCTTTCAGGTCGGGAAAAGTCTTTGCGTTGGTCGTGAACGGCCGATTTCGATCCTGGAAGTCGATGTCGAGCCATATCACGTCGCTCGGGATGCGTTCAGAGCGCAGCCGTTTGGCGATGTCGCGGACCTCGGTCTCGCTCATGTAGCTGTAGCGCGACTGCTGGAAGCCGAGCGCCCAGCGCGGCGGCAGGGGTGCCTTTCCAGTCAGGTCGGTATAGCGGCGCACGACGTCGGCGACGGTCGGACCGGCGATAATGTAATAATCAATCGGACCGCCGTCCGCGGTGATCGCAAGCGTTCCTTCTTCGCGATGGCCGAAATTGAACGAGCTGCGGAACGTGTTGTCGAGGAACAACCCATAAGCTCCGCCTGCGCCCCCTAATGCGACGTAGAAGGGAATGGACTTGTAGATCGGATCGGTCCCGCGATCGAAGCCCCAGGCGTCCGTGTTCCAGTTCACATAATCCGCACCGCGCCGGTTGAAAGGGCCCGTCTTGTCGCCAAGGGCGTAATATTGCTCTTCCGGCTGCATCGCCTTGCGGAGCGCGAACTTTTCTCCTGCAATTCCGATCGCGCCCTCAGCATCGGTGACGATGATCCGGCCTTTCGGATCGCTGACGGTCAGACGAAGCGTGTCCGGATTGATGTTGATGACGAGTGCGCTTGTCTGGAAGCCATTGTCCGTCAGGCTTACGACCGCCTTTTGCTTGCGGGCCTCCGCCGGAACCGCCCAGCTCGCATCCTCGGCGAACTTGCCGTCACGCGCAGCGCGCACCCGAATGATGGAATCGCTAAGCGCGGTGACTTGGAGCGTGGTCCGGTCATGAGTGACTTCAATCCCGTTTCGAAGTTGACCTTGCGCTTGCGCAGGCGCGCCAAGCAGGGCGAGGCCCGCGACGATCCTGAGGAGGGTCGATGTCCCCGATCCGGAAGGCCCCAGGAAAGAGATGAATTCGCGCGACTTCAACTCCGGGGTCAACGCATACTCCTCTCCCGGCGCGACATTACCGATTGGCTCAGCCGCCGCAATCCGCCGGGGATTGCGGAAAGTGCGCCGAAGCGCCCCAAAACATGGTTAATTTTGACTCCACAAACCCGTCTCGTGGGGCCATGGTCGGATGTCGCGCAACGCCCAGCGGGAATCGGGGGAGGGCGTTCCCAGCTATGTTCAGGAGCTTGAAAATACGAGGCTTTGCGCCGTTCCGGCAACGACTGTCGTTCGACTCTTATACTTCACTCAAGGCTCTGATCCTCGCCGCACTGGCCGTCCTCGCGACGCAGCTGGTCTGGGCCGTCGTGACTCCGGTCGGACCGTTTGGCGACTGGCGCCCGCCTGCCCCTCGAACGCTTTCAGCCGAGGCCCAGTCAGCTCTGCTCTCAACCCTCGACCCGTTTTTCCGTTCGGGTGCCGTGGGAGCGCAAGCCGGTACGGCAGCTGCAACCGATCTTCAGCTGTTCGGCACCCGGCTCGGAAGTGACGGCCTCCCTGGCTCCGCCATCCTGGGGCAAGCCGATGGTGAGCAGGGAAGCTACGTCGTTGGCGAGGAGGTTTCTCCCGGCGTGAAGCTTGCGGCGGTCCACTTCGATCGCGTCGAGCTCGATCGCGGTGGAATCCGCCAGTCGATCGTCATGCCTGGCGCGCCAGAGGCGGCTTCGCCCGGCAAGCCGGCAACTTCGATCGCTGATGGTTTCAACTTCAAGCCGCGAATGAGTGGGGCAGCCGTGACGGGTGTCTTCGTGAGCCCTGGGCGCGATTTGGTTCCCTTCAATGCTTCGGGTTTGCGGCAAGGTGACGTGATTGTCGCGGTAAACGGAGCCCGGGTGACGTCACTAATCGATATCCAGCAGCTACAAGCCAGCCTCGCGCCAGGGGCCCGCCTGATTCTAACAGTCGAGCGGGGTGCGCAGACGCTTCCTATCCCACTGAATCTACCGGCGAATCAATGAAGTATAGAGTTTTCGCGAGCGCCCTTCTGTTGGCGATCGCAAGCCCTGTTTGGGCACAATACAGTATCAATATGCGAGACGTCGAAGTGCGCGCTCTTGCCGCGGACGCCGCGCGCGTCATGGGCAAGACGTTTGTCGTCGACAGCCGGGTCAACCAAAAGGTCTCTGTCGTCACTCAGCGACCTTTGAGCCGGTCTGAATATTTCGAGGTCCTGCTCTCGACGCTCCGAGCGAATGGCCTGGTCGCGATACCGATCAAGAGCGGCTACCGGATCCAGCAGCTCGAAGGCGCAGCCAGTCAGCCCATCCGGTCTGGACGTCGCGGCGCTTCCGGTAGCGAATTCGTGACCGAGATCGTCCGTCTCCATAACATGGATGCGCCAGGAGCGATCGATACCGTCCGTCCGCTCGTCAGCCCGCAAGGTTCGGTAACTGCGAACAAGAATGCGAACAGTCTCGTGATCGCCGACTTTGCCGATAACATTTCCCGCATCCGCAGCCTGCTCCGCCAGATGGATTCAAGCGACGCGAGCTCGACCAAGGCGCAGATGGTCTACCTCAAGAACATGGGTCCACGTGAGGTTGCGAACTCGCTGCAGGGCCTGGTCCAGGGAAGCTCTTCGCCAATCACCGTCTCGGCAGTCGATTCCGCCAACGCAATCGCGATCCGCGGCGACGCTTCCGCGGTCGCTCGCTTTGCCGGCCTCGCCAAGGAAATGGACGCGCGCGCTGCCGGCGGGACCGACGTCCGCGTCTACTGGCTGGAGCACGCTGACGCGGAACAGCTGCTTCCCGTTCTTCAGCAGCTCGTCGGTCAGCCGGTGACTCAGCCGTCCGCTGCACCGGAGTTCATCCGCAGCCAGCACGGTGAAGGAACCGGCGCTGGCCCGTCGGAAGGCCAGTCGGCACCGCCGCTTCAACAGGCTTCGGCGGGCACGGGCATCGTCCGCTGGGGTCCGGCGGTCGTGACCCGTTACCCGGGGACCAACGCCGTCATTGTTGCCGCGAATCCCGATGCCCAGCGCCAGCTTGGCGAGGTCATCCGTCAGCTAGACACGCGCCGCGAGCAGGTGCTCGTCGAAGCGATCATTGTCGAGATCGGCGACGAGGCCGCGAAGCGCCTCGGTGTGCAGTTCCTGCTTGCGGGCAAGAATGCTCCGTTTGCAGCGACGAACTGGTCGAATGCGCAGCCGCCGATCTTCACTGTCGGGGCAGGCATAGCGAACCAGGCGCTTGGCAAGGAAACCGAGACCACGGACTCGGACACGAATGAAACGACAAGCACCAAAGAACCAGTGCTTGGCCAGGCTGTGACTGCTGCGGCCGTTCAGTCGGTGCTTTCGGCCACTGGCGGTTTCGCCGGCGGCCTCTGGTCGGTCGCGAAAGATACTTGGTTCGGCACGATCATCAATGCGGTGAAGCAGGACACAGCGTCGAACATCCTCTCGACGCCGTCGATCATGACGCTCGACAACCAGGAAGCGAAGCTGCTCGTCGGCCAGGAAGTGCCGATCACGACCGGCGAAGCGTTGTCATCCAACTTTGAGAACCAGTTCCGGACGGTTCAGCGGCAGAACGTCGGCATCCAGCTCGACGTTAAGCCCCAGGTCAATTCCTCGGGCTCGATCAAGCTCTACATCCGCCAGGAAGTGTCGAGCGTGGCGGGACCGGTCGCGCCCAGGTCGACAGATCTCATTCTCAACAAGCGTGAGTTCAAGACAGTCCTGACTGTGGACAACGGCGACATCCTGGCCATCGGCGGCCTGCTCGACGACAATGAGCGCAAGACCATCGAGAAGATTCCTCTGCTCGGCGACATCCCGGGCATCGGCGAGCTCTTCAAGAATCGCACGCGCCAGCGGGCTAAAACCAATCTGATGGTCTTCATCCGCCCGGTTATCGTGCGAACCCGCGAGGAGGCGCAGCAGCTGACGGCGCAGCGCTATGGTTACATCCGCAACGAGCAGGCGCGGCGCTATCCGGACCGGGAGCCTTCAATCGACGGCCTCGTGCGCGATTACATGGGCACGACGCCGCCATCTGCCGCTCCAATGCAGCAGGGCGATTCCGTGTACACGCCGGCGATGGCTCAAGCGATTGTGCCGCAGCTGCAGCCAAGTCGGTCGATCCAGCCTTCGGCAGTCGAATCCTTCACAGGAACTGCGCCCGGCCGGGTCCAGCGCGATATTGCCGAGCGTGCACCCGCTTCAGCTCCTACCTCCTCGCAATCCGCAACCGTCCAGCTCGGCGCTTTCGAGAGCGAAGGGCAGGCAAATACTGCTTGGCGTTCCTTGTCCGCGCGGTTCCCCATGCTCGCCGGATCGAGCAAGATGCTCGTCCCGTACAAAACCGGTGCGAAGAGTCTCGTTCGGCTTCGGGCAGGCGTCGCATCAGAGTGGCGCGCCGGGCGGATTTGTGAGCAGCTGAAGGCGGCCGACGAGAATTGCTTCGTGGTGAGGTGATGGGATCGATCTCTCTCGACCCGCGACTGAAGCCGCCGGAGGCGGATATTGCCCCAGCACCCGATAATGAAGCGCTGCCCGAGCCTTCCGAGGTACTGGAGACGGAGCAGGTGTCTGTCCCGGTCGCGGTCGACATTCCATATGCTTTCGCCAGGGCCAATGGGGTGGTCCCAATTGAAGCCGAGGATGGCCGACCAGCCGTCGCTCTACGCGAAGGAGCGGACCCAGCGGTACTGATCGAAGTACGCCGGCACGTCGGTCAACCTTTTGCCATTCGCAAGGTTAGCGCCTTGGAATTCGATCGCTTCCTGCACGCTCGTTATGCCGTCGATCAAAGCGCGGCGGGACTTGCCGGCGCCATCGACAGCAATGACGAACTCAATGCACTCGCCACCGGCATCCCGACTGCTGAGGACTTGCTCGACAGCGCGGACGACGCGCCGGCCATCCGGCTGATCAACGGGATCATTGCCGAGGCGGTCAGGCGGGGCGTCAGCGACATCCATATCGAGCCTTACGAAAGCGGTCTCGTCGTTCGCATGCGAGTCGACGGCGTCCTCCGCGAAAGCTTGCGCATGCCGGTGCACGTTGCGCCGGTCGTGGTCAGCCGGATCAAGGTCATGGCGCGGCTCGATATTGCTGAACGGCGCGTTCCGCAGGACGGCCGCATCGGCCTGACGCTCGGCGGCAAACAACTCGATGTCCGCGTTTCGACGCTGCCCAGCCGGGCAGGCGAACGCGTCGTGCTGCGCATCCTCGACAAGGAGTCTGCAGGCTTTTCGCTCGACCAACTCGGTATCAGTGGTGCTGCCGAGCGGATCGTTCACGATGCGTTGACCGAGCCGAACGGGATCATACTCGTCACCGGTCCAACGGGCTCCGGCAAAACGACTACGCTCTATGCCAGCCTGCAGGAGCTTAACGACGGAAGCCGCAACATCCTGACGGTCGAGGACCCGGTCGAATATGCGATCGAGGGCGTCGGCCAGACGCAGGTCAATTCGAAGGTTGGCATGAGCTTCGCGACGGGCTTGCGCGCGATCCTGCGCCAGGATCCGGACGTCGTCATGGTCGGCGAGATCCGCGACCGCGAAACTGCGGACATCGCCGTGCAGGCATCGCTCACGGGGCACCTCGTTCTCTCCACGGTCCACACCAATGACGCGGTCGGTGCGATCACCCGCCTGCGGGACATGAAGGTGGAGCCGTTCCTTCTCGCTTCGAGCATTCGCGCGGTCATCGCACAGCGGCTCGTCCGACGGCTTTGTCCCAAATGCCGCGAGGCCGTCCCGGCCGAGATGGGGACGGCTGCGCTAGTGGGAATCAAGACCGGCAGGACGGTCTATCGCGCCGTTGGCTGTGACGATTGCGGCCAGACTGGTTTCAAGGGACGAACCGGCGTGTTCGAAGCGGCGCGGATCGATGCGACGTTCCGTCAAATGATCAACGAAGGCGCTGACGAAGCTACGATGGCTCGTCATGCCTTCGCCAAATCGCCGAACCTTGCCGCGGCCGCGCGCAAGCTGGTGCTCGCGGGCGAAACCACGCCCGAGGAAGCGATCCGCGTCTCGCGGACCGAGGACGGCGGGGGCGATGCCTGAATTCGCCTACATAGCGGTCGATCCAAAGGGCAAGGAGAAGCGCGGCACGCTGAAGGCACCGAGCGACGCCGATGCGCGCGCGGGTCTAGAGGCGCGCAAGCTATACGTCGTGAAGGTGAAGCCGCAGCCTGCGGATCCGGCTGCCGAAGTTGGCGGGCTGAAGTTCAGTCGCGGCAATCGGCTTTCACCCAAGCAGCTGACCCTTTTCACACGCCAGCTCGCGACTCTGACGCAGGTGAGTCCGCTAGAAGAGGCTTTGCGCACCATCGCTCGCCAGAGCGAGCAGGACCATGTTCGCACCATCGTATGCCGCGTTGCCGATGGTGTGGTCGAAGGCCGCCGGCTTGGCGATGCACTCGGACGCGAGCCCAAGAGCTTTCCACCGCTGTACCGGGCGATGGTCTCGGCAGGCGAAAGCTCGGGTGCTTTGCCGGATTTGCTGGAACGGCTAGCGAAGCTGCTTGAACGGCAGTCGGAAATGCGCGGCAAGCTCATTTCCGCTTTGGCCTATCCCATCGTGCTGATGTGTGTGGCCATTCTGGTGGTCGCTGCGCTGATGATTGCGGTTGTCCCAAAGGTGGTCGAACAATTCGATGACGTCCATCAGCAGTTGCCGCTGCTTACCCGTGTCATCATCGGCATCAGCACGTTCCTAGCGAGCTATTGGTGGGTTTTGCTGCTGATCATCGGCACTGCGGTCGCGGGCGGAGCCTACGCGTTCAGGAACGAAGCATTCCGGTTGCGGGTCGACAGCTGGCTCTTGCGACTTCCGCTGATCGGCCGCTTAATCCGCGATCTTCACGCCGCGCGCATGGCACGGACGCTCTCAACGATGATCGAGAGCCGCCTTCCGTTGCTCGAAGGGCTAAAGCTGACCGTCGGGACGGTGCAGAACCGCGCACTGCGCAAGGCGACGGAGGGCCTGGTCGAGACCGTTCGCGGGGGCGGCAGCCTGTCTGGCGCAATGGCACGTGCCGGGATATTCCCGCCCTTGCTTGTCTATCTCGCGGCGAGTGGCGAGAGTGCGGGACGGCTGGATGTCATGCTCGCGCGTGCGGCCGACTATCTCGAGCGCGAGTTCGACAATTTCACCGCGACCGCTTTGTCGATGCTTGAGCCGGCGATCATCGTTGTCATGGGCGCGATCGTAACGACCATCGTCCTCGCAATCCTTCTTCCCATTCTTCAGCTCGAAAATCTTGTCGGAGGCTGATCTGTCGTTCCCGAAATCCAAACCTGATCGGCGTCCGTCTGAAGAGGGTTTCACCCTCGTCGAGCTGATGGTCGTGATCGTGATCATCGGCCTGCTCGCGACGGTCGTGTTGATCAACGTTTTGCCGAGTCAGGAGAAGGCGATGGTCACCAAGGCGCGTGCCGACATTGCGACGCTCGACCAGGCGATGGAAATGTACCGTCTCGACAATTTCACCTACCCGAGCGGCGGCGATGGGCTGAATTCGCTCGTCAACCCGCCCGCGACCGCGCAGGCGGGGCACTACCGCCCGGGCGGCTACATTAAGAACCTGCCCAAGGATCCGTGGGGAAGGCCCTACCAGCTCGCCGTTCCAGGCAAGAAGGGCCCGTTCGACATCTATTCGCTCGGGGCGGATGGCGCGCCGGGCGGCGCCGACGAGAATGCCGACATTTACGGCGGAGAGGGCTGAGCACGCCGTGGCGCGCAATGGCTTTACTTTGGTTGAGATGATGATTGTCATCGCGGTCATGGCCCTGCTTGCCGGCGTCGCGGTGTTGACGGTCGGCTTGCCTCGCGCAGGTCCGCGGGATGCGGCGACGCGCTTCGCCAGCCGGATGGCCGCTGCGCGCGACGAGGCGGTCATCACCGGGCGGCCGATAAGCGCCTGGGTCAGCGCGTCGGGTTATGGTTTCGACCAGCTTCGAGACGGGCAATGGGAGGAGCTGGAGCAGAAGCCGTTCGATGGAGCGGACTGGGGACCTGGAATGCAGGTCGGCCTGACGGGAGCGGCAGCGAGCCGGGCGCGCGTCCAGTTCGATAGTCTCGGAATTGCCGATCAGCCGTTGACCCTGCGCCTTACTCGCGCGGACGAGAGTGCCGGGGTTCGTATTACCGCCAATGGCGAGGTGATGGTCGAATGATCCACCGCGGGGGGTTCGAAGAAACTGGCTTCACATTGATCGAGATGCTCGTCGCATTGTCGGTCTTTGCCATCGCTGCGCTCGCGTTGATGCGGCTCGACGGATACACGTTGACGACGGCCGCCGAACTCGACGCGCGCACGATGGCTAGCATCGTCGTTCGCAACGAAGCAGCTTTAGCGGCGACCGACCCGGGGCCGATCGTGCGTGGCACGAGCACGACAAGCATCACCAACGGCGGCCGCAACTTCATCGTTCGGAAAACAATCACGCCGACAGCCGATCAACGCCTCGTGCGCATCGATCTTGTGGCGCAAGATCAGGGTTCGAACGCCCGGTCGGCAATGACCATGGCGAAGCGCGTCGGATGAGGGATAACGGCTTCACCTTGGTCGAGATGCTGGTGGCTCTGGGCATCTTCGCTTTGCTGGCCGGTGCAGGCGTTGGGCTGCTCCGTTCGAGCCTCGACGTGCAGAGCTCGGTTGATACGCGCCTCACCGCCATGGGCAGCATTGCTCGGCTGAATGCGCTGCTGTCGAGCGATCTCGGCCAAGTTGTCGACCGGCCGTCTCGCGCGCCAGGCGGCGAGCGCCCCGCTTTCGTTGGAGATCCGAACGGCATGGCGTTCATTTCCGCTGGTCATGCCAATCTGGACGGCGCTCCACGTTCAGAGTTGCAGCGCCTCGAATGGCGGGGGGAGGGGAGTACGTTGAGTCGGTCCGCCTTCACTGCCTTGGACGGGAGCGACGAAGCCGTCTCCTCAGCCTTGGTCCGTGAGCTGCGCAGCGCCAGCTTCCGCTACCGGACGTTGGACGGCAGCTGGGGATCGTCCTTCACGTCGACCCCGCAACGGCCTCTGCCCTCAGCGGTCGAATTGACGATAACACCTTCCTCGGGTGCTCCGGTCGTGATGGTTCTGGCGCTTCCTTCCGGAGCCGCGGATCTCCGGCCCGCTGGACAAGGGGCATGAGGGTGCCAACGCAAGAACGCGGCGCAGCTTTGCTGAGCGTGCTTCTCCTCGTGGCGGTCATGGCGACGGTCGCTGCGACGGCTCTCGATCGAATCGGCGTCGGGACGCACCTGGCAGCCAATGCGGCGACGGTGGGCCAGGGCCGTGCCTTCCTCGAATCCGCCGAGCTACTGGCCTCTACACGTATCGAGGATCT
>Ga0070675_100002972_pt1 | contig 12800 bp, 9 predicted proteins | sample KBSM43metaG_FD_65343 | JGI IMG/M metagenome (GOLD analysis project Ga0070675, IMG submission 65343) | Miscanthus rhizosphere microbial communities from Kellogg Biological Station, Michigan, USA - KBS M4-3 metaG | ecosystem: Host-associated > Plants > Roots > Rhizosphere > Soil ...
GAGAACTGCGCGCCGTTATCGCTCACGAACTGGGACACGTGTGGATCTTCACGCATCATCCTTATCTGCAGACAGAAGATCTTGCGAACAGCATTGCGTTCAAAGTTGTGACGCAGGACTCTCTGGACCGGGTTTACGACAAGGTCCGTGCCAGGAATATTGTGGCGGGAACGTTGTCGGCGTTCATGCATTAAGACCGTCGAATCAGGAAATCCGGCCTGGCCGGATTTCCTGATTCACGGGTTGAATCGTCTCAAATCCGCTCGACCAAGAATCGCCGCGAACAGATGGCTCACACTCGCGGTGTGATGCCTGTAGTCCTCCTCAAACCGCTCAATGAGTTGAGCAACTCCCCCGGCGTTCTTATATCCGAGAAGACTGGCGCAAGCCGCCAACTCGTCGTCCGCCAGCGGCAGCGAGTGCGTTTGCGCGTCATGCACCATCTGCAGCTTGTTTTCCACGTCACGCAGAAAAACGTAAGCCCTGGCGAGTGCGTCGTACTCCGTGCTGGAAAGCAGGGAGTGTTTCGCAAGCGCGTCAAGCGCCCTCATGGTATTGCGTTCACGCAGATCAGTCAGCCGTCCGCCGTGGGAGGCTTCGAGCGACTGCACAATCAATTCGATCTCTCGAATACCGCCTGGCCCAAGTTTCACGTTTCTGCCGACGTCCCTGCGACCGGATACTTTTTCGTCTATCTTTCGCTTCATCTTGAGGAGATCGTCGATGGCCTCAAGGCCGAGAGCTCCCGGGTAGATGAACCCTTCGGCCATTTCACGAAAGCTGCGACCCAAAGCACGATTCCCTGCGACCGGCCACGCCTTAATCAGAGCCAGTCGTTCCCATGGTGCCAGCCGCTTTTCGTAGTAGCGTCTGTACCCGTTGAGCGCATCCGCGATATTTCCCGCCTTCCCTTCCGGCCTGAGTCGAAGATCAACGCGATAGACATAGCCTTCGCTCGTAAAGCTGCTGAGACCCTGGGTGATCTTTTGCGAAAGCCGGCGGAAGTACTCCGCGGCGGAGAGTCCCCCGGCTTCTTCCATGTCTGAGGCATAGAGAAACATGAGATCGACGTCCGAACTGAAATTGAGTTCTCCGCCTCCAAGTTTTCCCATCGCGAGAACGGTAAAGCCGGTAAATGCTTTTCCGGAGATCCCCAGCTCACGACGTAGCGCCGACGCGCAGATCCAGTACGTGGCTGAGATGAGGGTCTCAGCCAGTACGGAAAGCGCGGTCCACGTATCTTCCACGGAGGCAACGCGCAACAGATCACGAACGCCTACGTGCAGCATTTCTCGCCGTTTGACTGACCTCAGGTAGTCGAGTTGCTGTTGATCGGTGGCCAGGGCTTTTGCAGTTCGAATGATCTCCCGCTGGATCTCCCGCTTCCTGCGTGGGCGCCTCAGGATCTGCGGATCTGTCACCCAGTAGAAGAGCTGCGGATCACGGATGAGAATCTCCGCCATGTAAGAGCTGCCCCCAAGGCTTCTGATCAGGATCTCGATCGCCTGAGGGAAATTGCGCAGGTAGGCGAACAGCTGCGGCTTGTTCAGGCTTGCCGTTGCAAACCGTTCGAAATACACAACAGCCTGATCCGGATTTGCCGATTGGGAAACGGCCGTAAGTAAATCTTCGAGAATCTCCGCCAGCAAGTGACGCTCCGATGGATCAGCGGCGACAGCCTGGAGATTGGCATCAGCGCGGGCAACATCCTTGAGACCGTAAGGCTGCAGAAGCGCCGTTACCGTTTGGCGATCGAGCTGCGGAGCCAGCAGCAAATCCTTGATATTCAGTGCAGCCATAGCCTGTGAGATAAGATAAGGCGTGATCCACGACAAGTCGAAACAAACTGTGCGATCGCTGTGTGACGGAATCCGTGGCGAGTTTGTCGAAGACTTCCTGTCGCGCATGGACGACGATTATTTCGAGTCGTTCACGCCTGACGAGATCGCATCCCATATCCAGTTGTCATCACGCGTTGATGCTGATCATCGTGCCGTTGTTCGCATCGCTTCGACGAAGGAACATGATTTCGAAGTCATCATTGTCGGTTACGACTATCCTTCCGGCTTCTCGGTGCTTTGCGGGCTTTTGTCTGCATTCGGTCTGGATATCCGCACCGGGGAGATTCACTCGTTCTCCAGGCAAACCGGCAAAGGAATGGCAGGACGCATTGTTGACGTCCTGCGGGTCACAACGAAACCGGGGGAGATTTTCGACTCGGCCAGGCAGCAGGAATTCGAACGGGAGTTGCAGACTCTGGCAGATCTTCTCGCCTCCGGCTCTCTCAGCGAAGCGCGGGAACGTCTGAATCGATTTCTCATTGAACGTATCGAGAAAATGGGAGAAGGGCTTTTAGGCCTGGGCTCCCCCGTCAACCTCTCATTTGACAACTCCACCTCGGCCGAGTGGACGGTGATGGAAGTTCGGTCGGACGACACATTCGCCTTCCTCTATGCGATCTCCAACGCCCTCGCGATGCGGGGCATCTACATTCATAAAGTGAAAATCCGAAGTGAAGGAGGAGAAGCGAAGGATCAGTTCTTTATCGTGAACCGCTGGAACAAAAAGATCGAAGATGCTCGCGATCAACAGAGACTGCAGATGGCCGTTTCGATGATCAAGGAATTCACGCGTTTCCTGCCGGAGGCGCCGGACCCCGGCGCAGCGCTCCGGCACTTCGATCAGTTCATGGATAAGCTGCTTGAAATATCGGAGGACGCTTACCCGGATCGGGCCATCGCATTTCTTGCGAGCAATCGCGGCATGAGCATGCTCGCGCACCTGCTGGGTTCGAGCGACTTTCTCTGGGACGACCTGCTGCTCATTCATTTCTCAGACCTGCTGCCGGTCCTGGAGGAGTTCAGCACAAGAAAGCTGGAGCCGCACCCGTCATTTCGGGAAACTCTTCGGCATGAACTTCGACATTGGCTGGAGCAGGCCACGACATTCGAGGAGAAGAAGAAAGCCCTGAATGCTTTCAAGGACCGGCAAGTGTTCCTCATCGACGCAGCGCATATCGTTCAGCGCGACGCGACGCTGACGGATTTCTCTTACGCGCTTACCGACCTTGGCGACGTGGTCCTCCAGGAAACGGCCAACGTTTGCTATGCCGAACTGATGGCGCGAGCCAGTGAGTCGCTGCGCCCAGGTGGGGCATCTCCCGCGTATGCGATCTTCGGCCTTGGCAAGTTTGGCGGGCGGGAAATGGGCTATGCCTCCGATTTTGAGTTGCTCTTCATTCATGCCAACGCGCAACACGCCGCGTTCCTTGAATCGTTCGCCCGGCTCGTCGTGGATTTTATCGAGGCGAGAAGTCATGGAATCTTTCATATCGACATGCGGTTGCGGCCCTATGGCAACGCCGGCACCTGGTCCAATTCGTTCGACCAGTTTGCGAAATACTACAGCGAGGGCGGAGAGGCGTCGCCTTTCGAAAGACAGGCGCTAATCAAGCTGCGATGGGTTGCCGGAGACACGGACCTGGGACATCGTGTGGAAGCACATCGAGACGGATTCTCTTACAGCAAAGCGACCTGGAACTGGGCCGATGCCATGGAGCTGCGTCGGCGGCAGATGGTGGAATTGGTGAAGCCCGGACAGATCAATGTGAAATATAGCGCCGGTGGAATCATTGATGTCGAGTATGCCGTTCAGTATCTCCAGTTGATAAATGGCGCGGAACACCCCGAGATTCGTCTGCCCAATACGCTCGACGCGCTTGCCGGCCTCAGACGACTACAGATTGTTCGCGAAACAGACTACTCGACACTGCACAACGGATACCTGTTCCTTCGTAACCTGATTGACGGCCTTCGCATCGTTCGCGGCGACGCCACGGATCTTGTACTCCCGGCCGAAACGTCCGATGAATTCAAATCTCTGGCGCGCCGCCTCGGCTACCGAGAACGAGATCGGGAAAAAGGCGCGGCACGTCTCGCGGAGGATATTCGCAGCTGGATGAAAAAAGTCCACGAGTACTTCGTGATGCGGTTCGATTTCGAACGCCGGCCCGCGGATAGCTAAGGAAATCGGATCTCGAGACCGCCACCCGCGCTCCAGCGAGAGTACGTGCGGAGACCCGGTCCAACTCGATCCATCGAGGATGTGGACTTGCCGGCATCGACGGACAAGCGAATGTGCCTGTTCGGATGCCATCCCATACCGCCTCCGATTTGAAAGGGATGCATTAACTCTGTGCCGGTCTCTAGCTGCCAACCGGCTCCGACTTCGCCGTAATAGTCCATCCATGTCGCGGGCCGACCGCTGAACTGCGCGAACCCCAGGTAGGTATGAAGTCGTGCAGGGCTGTAGAAGTCCGGCGTTGAAGCACTGTGCGTCATGATGCTCGCGCGGAACCCGGCAGACACCCGAATGGCCGAGTCCTCGATCAGCGATCGAGCGTACTGTCCGTTGACCCTGTGGCGAATTACATCGTCAGAAAAGGAGTATCCGGAGTAACGAGCGACAATCCGATTCGCGCCGTAGTTCAGTCCAAGTTCTCCAAACCCGAATGATGCGGTCACCTGGTTGACGAGCGACTGAAACGCGTCCATCGCGATCACACCGCCACCACCTTCAATCCTCACAGTGTCGTTCGCGGTGAATCGCAGCGCACCATCGCCGACAACCTTTCGGGGTAAGCCGGTCATACGATAGTCAATGTTGGAGACTGTGGCGTACGACGCCAGGTGACGGTTCAGGGATCCGCTCCAGCCGAGATCGTAGCGAACGAGAGTTCGGCCTTCCTGCGGGTTCTGCTGCATCCATCGATATTGGTAGCCCGTCCGAATGACGTGTGACGGATTAATGTGAAACGCGGCATCAAGGCCCACGGTCCGATCCACCAGGCCATCACTATCCTTGCTGTATCGGAACAGGGGAGTAAGAGCATTCCCATACTCTGTTCGCAATTCGCGGAGGAGGTCGCGAGACCGCTGGTCTGGATAGAGGGATTCGAGCCGCACGAGTTCGCGCATGGCCGCAGACGGGTTTCCGCCCCAGCGCTCCGCCAGCACACTTTCCTTCAGAATGTCTCGATTCGCAGCCAGTTCGCCGGGAAGCTCTGCGATAAGTCGCTGGGCTTCGTAGTGGCGGCCCATCCAGTTCAAAATCTGTATGCGTGCCACGACAAGGTCCGGCTGACTCTGGAGGGGGGCAGGTGCGGTATCCAGGACTTCCAGAGCTTCCGGCAATCGACCGCGATCAGCAGTGATATAGGCAAGCCCCGCGAAGGCCCCTGCGGACTGCGGGTATCGCTCGCGAATGTCTGCATATGCGATTGACGCTTCATCGTTGCGACCGAGCCATCGGAGCGCGAGTGCTCTCCTGGCGAGAGTTCCTTCGCTGAAGTCTCCGCGCTCAACAAGCTGGTTCAATCGCCGAAGCGCTTCTTCGGTTGCATCGCCGAACAGCAGAGACCGAGCAAATTCACGCAGAGCCCAGTCGGGCTGCTCGCTCTGTGCCGACAGAACCTTCCGGATAACAGGAATGGCATCCGTGTATTTCTCAGCCCAGCCGAGTACGACGGCGTAATCGCGAAGAATGGAAATGTCGCCCGGTGCGAAATCCAGGGCCCTCTTGTAGAGGCGCAATGCCTCGTCAAGCTTGCCCGCTCGGGCTGTTTCTGTCGCTTCGTCTGCGATCCTCTGAGCATTGCTCGGAGCCGAAGACTGCTGGGCGGACGCTGTTCTTGCCAGCGCCATGAGTAGAAGTGCGAAGCTAACGCTTTTCAACATAGCTGTGTTCCATGCTGGGTTCGATGCTGTGTTCTATGGTGTGCTCGATATTCCATCGAGCCGGTTGATTCGGCTTTATGCGTTTAAAGAGCCCAACCGTCGTAAAGACCGATGTGGACAGTGTGAGAAGAAACCAATAAAACGTCGGATAGATGACGCTCGTCGGATAATGCCGAACGATGCCACGGTCGTACCGAGCGTCCAGCACGGAGCCGCACGCCAACTGAATCAGGCAGCACGTGTAGATCAGCATGCCCCAGAAATTGGGCATCGGCGATCCGCCGCGAGGCGGGTGTCCCACCGAATAGCACAACACCCAGTAGCTCGTAATGAAGACGAAAGTGAGCGCCCACAAGTATGAAAGGATGCTTTCGAAATAGAGTGGATGCAGCCTTCGCCATCGCCAGCCTGTGAGAAGGAAGCGATTTTTGCGAATCACCTGGCCAAGCCCCATGGCCCACCGCCTTCGCTGCTTCCACCACACTTTGACGGTTGTTGGCACAAGCATCCAGACCAGGGCGCTGCCTTCGTATCGGATGTCGTAGAACTTGGCCTGCAGCTTCCACGTGAGATCGATGTCTTCAGTTGCCATTCCCGGGCTGTAGAGACCGACGTCGATAAGCGCCGACTTCCGGAACATTCCGACAACTCCTGACACGCACATCACGCGCCCCCAGATACGCTGGGCGCGTCGCATGAGCCCAATGACGGAGCTGAATTCGATAGCCTGCAATCGGCACAAGAGATTCGAGTCATTTCGCACTCTCGGATTCCCGGCCACTCCGGCAACACGCGCGCTGCGGAAGTGAGGCACCATGGCGCGAAGCACGTTGTAGTGCGGTACTGCATCGGCGTCCATGATGAACAGCAGCTCTCCCTTTGAGCACATGATGGCGTCGTTGAGCGCCATCGCCTTTCCTTCATTGACCTTCTTGTCGATCAGGCGAACACGCGGATCCCTGAGGAAGGGCTGCACCTTTTCTGCGGTCCGATCCGTTGAACCGTCATTAACAACAATGACTTCAAAGTCCGGGTAATCAATCTTGAGCGCGGCTGCGACGGAATGAGCGATAACTTCTTCCTCGCAAAATGCGGGAATGATCACCGACACAAATGGCAGCTCATCTTCGGGCAAGGGTTCGGAGACAGGGGGCCGACGGTAGCTGTAGCTGACTGCCGTGATGATGTAGATCAGGCACGTGACGATCGGGTAAAGACCGTAGAACCCGATCATCGCCAGATATACCCACGACTTTTCGAAAAGCTCTAAATAGGGTGTGATTCCCACAACTCTCCTAACGAGGCGTCACAGTTTCACTGAATACTTTTTGGCCATCGGCAACCGTGACAGTGATCGCCTGCTTGTGTCGGACGTTTTCCGGCGCGACGATGTAGCTGCCCAGATGGTCGTGAATTGCAGAGAAGGTCAATAATGGGGCAGATTTTCTCGGCCCCTTCCTCTTGTAGATGGCGATGTTGTGAAGTACCCAGACCGTCACCAGCACACCGTAGGTTGCCGTGATTGCCGTAAGATAGGTGACGGCATCCTTCACATCCCCCAGCGTCGTAATCCGATACACGCGGTACCACATCGCTACGAAGAGCAGCCACAGGAGCACGAGTATGAGTTTCCTGAACAGCCTCAATGGAGAAACTCGCTGTCTGTCTCGGCCGAGTGCTCGTCGGATCCGGACCAAAGTGTGTGGGGCATTCCCGTCTCAAAACATCGTTCGCAGAGCCCGGGTTCCGTCGAAGGCGTGCCATGAGCGACACCACAACGGTGGCAAGGCTTCGGAGACATCGGAATACTGCAACGCTTACACCGGCATGTTCTGCAAATCACGCCGACTTCGGTTGCTTTCAAAGGATTGACACGGACCGGTTTCTGGCAGATGGAACACTGCGTTGTTCGGATGAGCCGTTCGGTGTGAGCTTCCTGCGTCACTAACATTTTGAACCTCCTGTTCGTGGTCAAACTGACGTTTGACGGGACCTATCCTAGCGAAAGGGCGTAACACCGCGAGCGCTCAAAAGTGGGGTTGCGATCGCACAAAGGTGCTAGTCCGATTTCCGGGGGACACACGTCCCGTGTGGTAGGCACTCTCCATCGTGCCCGGTGGACACTACCAGAGGGAACTAGTACAGAGGTGCGATTGAATCACACCCTCTCAACTCACGTATAACAGTCGGGTAAGCTGTTGAGGTGGTTCGAGCGGGGACGAGATGGACAGGTTAATTGTTTCGGTTTCACAGACCGCTGTAATTGAGGCGGAATCTGCAATCGTGGGGTGCGACCAATGTTCCCCAGGCGCCAAGACGCCGTTTTGGCAGGTATTAGATCAATTAAGGATTCGAACGGAAGGCGAGGTGGACTACCTTCTACCTGTGCTGGCGTGCTGCCCAAGCTGCCGTGCAGAGATCGACGAGATCACGCTGGTCGAATCCAAACTCGCTTCGAGTTCCGCGATTCCTCCCCTGTGCGAAGCGAAACACGAAGTCTAGCTCTTTAGGTCGCCACGAAATACTCGTAAACACTGAGTTGACTCCACTTCGGAGCCATTGATAGGGTTCACCCTGGCACTTATGCTGAATCCGGTGAATCTGTCCTACCAAATCAAAATGGCCGTCCGCAAAGCGCTCGGCATGACCGAGTCAGGGCCAAGGCCTGAGTACTGGCGACTTCATTCAAGTTCTCCTGGGCAGATTATTCAAACCACATTCGACCAGATTTTTGAACTGATCTCGCCGAGACTGGTTTTGCTTCTCGTTGAAGAATTGAATTCGGGACGGATGTTTCTGTGGCATTCGGATTTTCGTACAGAAGGGCGCACCCAGGTGAACTCGGAAGAGTTCGATCACTCGACTGCGGACGAGTATCTTAAATTGCTGCCGCCCGAAAACTGGATTCTCAGCGTTCGCGACACCTATGCCCCGCTGGTGTTCTTCGATTCAAACGGCAGAAAGCTGGGACGGACGAAGGCGCCGGAAGCTCTGGTGAAGAGCTTTGGAATTTACGGCATGGTGATGTCGGTGCTTATCGATATTGGAGACGAGTGGCGCGGGCGTTATGTGGTGTGCGATCCGACAATCGATCGATCGGCTCGGGCAACACTGGATTCCATTAGAAGACTCTCTCGGGCGACGTCGCGTTCCGTCCATGCCGCGCACATTTGTTTGCGGGCATGCCGCGAAACGGCCGCCGAGGAACGTGCAAGACTCGCCAGAGAGCTTCATGACGGAACGATTCAGTCGATGCTTGGCGTGGAATTGCGGCTGGAAAGCATGAAGCGCCGGGTCAATGAAGAGGTGCAGAAGGACCTGGGCGAAGTGCAGGGAATCCTTCGCCACGAAGCGGCCGAGTTGCGAAACATGGTGAATGACTCAAGGCGCCGCGCGCTTCGTCCGGAAAGGCTGCTGGAATTTCTTTCGGACCTGCTCGAGCGCTTCCAGCGCGAAACCGGGCTGATTACACGGTTTTTTGCCGACCTCGACAAGGACGCCATGCCGCCGCGAATCTGTCACGAAATCGCGCGCATGGCTGAAGAAGGGATCAACAATGCTTACAAGCACAGTAAGGCATCGACCTTTACCGTGCGCGTGGGCAGCATTGAAGGAACCTGGATGCTGGTGATGGTCGATGATGGGATTGGCTTCGACTTCCACGGCACATGGTCCCTGGATCGTCTGGTCACGGCTGGCGTGGGTCCGCGAGTCATCAAGGAACGCGTCCTGTCGTTGAACGGCAATCTCATGATCGAATCCACACCGACCGGGGCACGAATTGAAATCAGCATCCCGAAGGTGAACAATATGAATCCGTTTCAAACCTTAACTCTATCGAAGCAGAGGCAACATGAGTCCTACTCAAGTTCTAATCGTTGACGATCACGCAATTTTCCGACAGGGCCTGCGAAAACTGTTCGACGAACAACCGGAATTCAGCGTTGTTGGCGAGGCCGCAAGTGGCGCTGAAGCTGTCGCCGCAGTAAAGCAGCATTCGCCGGACATCCTGTTGCTGGATCTCCAACTGGGCGACATGACTGGGCTCGATGTCCTCCGCCGCATTGGCACCGGCATCAAGACCAGAACCATTCTCCTCGGGGCCGATATCCAGCGCGCCGACGAATTGACTGCCGTCCTTCTTGGCGCCTACGGCGTTGTCGGAAAGTATTCGGCATCAGAAACGCTCTTCCGAAGCATACGCGTTGTGATGGAGGGCGAGATGTGGGTGAAGCGTGAAGTCATAGCCGAATTGATCGGCATGCTGCGAGCGCGCGAAACATCCGCCGACGCTCTGGGACACTTTGGCCTGACCGCGCGAGAACTGGAAATCGTGAAGGCAGTCGTTCAGGGTATGGGCAACCGGGAGATCTCAGAAAGCCTGGGAATCAGCCAGTTCACCGTGAAGCACTACATGACGCGGATTTTCGACAAGCTGCTTGTGGCAAATCGTGTGGAACTTGCGCTCTTCGCAACGCGTCAGGGCCTCGCGCAGAATCGTCCGCGTTAGCGGGATCGCTTCGCAAACAGCACGGAAATCCTGTCTTCGTAAATCATCGTCCATCCGCCGGAAGCTTCGACGGATCCGATGATTTTTGATGGGGATCCGTCAGGCAGTTTGCTCAGGATCATATATTCAATGTTCCAGCGGTCCATGAAGTCGGTCGAGAGTGGTTCCTCCAGCGCGCGCTTGTAGGCTTTCAGAAACTCCAAATCGAAGAGGTGAACCCTGCCATCCACCAGAGTTTTCTGCTGAGGCCACAGTCGCCACATCAGGTAGTCTCCAAATTCCTGCGGGTGGAACAACCTTCCCGTAATTCCCTGTTCCCTGATGAATTCTGCAACGCCTACCGGTGTCTGCTCCGCCAGCAGAGATTTTCCCGTGAGCGCCGGCCTTATCCAGGGCGACTGCGTGACAAGAACAATGACAGCCACGGTCAACACGAGAAAATTCACCCGCCCGTATACAGCCTTCTCGGGCTCGAGCGCAGATGGTTGGAAGAGTTTCTCAATCGCCTTGAATCTACGCAATGGAGACAACGGAGTGAGGTCTATATGAGGAAGGTAACGGGCGATCAGGGGGAAGGTTATCGTTCCAAACCACGCAGCGTTACGAATAGCCGACAAACCGAACCCCGCAAAGCCGAAAAAAAGAACAGTCTCCGTGAGATCAGGTTTCACGCGCGCCTGAATGAAAGTCAGCACAGCCAGAAAAAACGGGCAGTAAAAGAAAAGGAAACCCAAAAGATCGTTCACTCGCGGCGGCTGCCACTCGGCGACGAGTTGTTGTGAGCCGGCATCGAGGATTACAGAGCGCACATAGTCATAGATACGATAGCCTTCCGGATTCAGCAGGGTCGCCGCGCAGCACAATGCGAGCACCATCAAGAGCTTCTTCAGATGGATAACGGAGAGCGCGTCAGTGCGAGCTGGATCGATAAGCCGCCGGAGCGCTTCGCACGTTATATAAAGGACCATGAGCCCTAAACCAATCACGAATGCGCCGTGAAGGTTCACCCACAGTGCCGTGAGGATCGGCAGAATCCAGAGTTGATCCCGCCGGCGCTCTCGGTATTGCGACAACACGAGATAGAACGCCGCAAACAACAGGAAAGAGTACGTCTGAGGGCGGAGAAACCCGTAATTGGCGAGAGACGCCACGAAACCCACCATGGCAACGACTCTCCGGTGGGGAGTGGCGTTCAGGCAGAGTTTGTACATCAGCAGGAACGCAGCGACTGTCAGCGACGTGCCCAGAAAAACCAGTAAGGGAAAACCGCCGGCCCGGTAGGTCCAATAGTAGATTAATTCACCAAGCCAGTTCTGGAATACGAAGGGCCGACCTTCCGCCGTAAACGAAAAGGCATCGACCTGAGGAATCGATCCCGTAGTGGCAATGACCTCACCGGCCTTGAGGTGCCACCAGAAATCGAGCGGCGGCAGCGGAAAGATGAAACCTTTATAGATAAGGAGCAACACGGGAAGGAGGAGCCAAAGCTGCTCGATTCCCAGTTGCAAACCTGACGCCCCGAGCCCGCCTGCGCCCTCTGTGGATTCGCTCGTAACCTGCTGCTGGAGGTCTTCTCGCATCGATTCGTCGGTACGATCTTACTCACGACAAGGCAATCCACCGAGTGTGGACTGCACGGGGTCATGATATTTGCGGGACAACCGAACGCCGAACCGCCAAATTTTTATCCCTGGTCGAAACAATAGAATCCTTGGTCAGAAACTGGCTCACGTGGAGAATAGTTACGCGCTCGAAGAACGGATTTCTTGGGTGAATAAATTTGGATATTCTTTCCGAACCACAAAGAGCAGCAGGCTCGAAACAGACAGACTCTCAAAAACCGGCCAGCGAACACGATTCGACTCCGGCAGCTCCCACTTCCTTATCCAACTTCACGGGAGCCCTGGTTGAATGGTTTCTGCGGCTCTTCGCTATCTTCATTTATGGGGTCGCTGTCCACAACATCGTCCAGGCCCTGTGGGTGGATCCCACCCGCTGGACACTGATGGCCTTGCTGGTGACAGAGGGCTACGCGATGGTGCTGATCGTGTGCGCCCGCCGATCGATCATGCGCGATGCTTCGGCCGTTGCCCTGGTCGCAACGCTGTATTCGGTGTTTTACTACGTCCTCTTTGACCCGAATCAAACAACAGCTCTAATCGGGGAGTTTGCCGGGGTCACGTTCTACATCGTCGGGACAGCAACGCAGTTCTATGCAAAGACGTCGCTGGGTAGATCGTTCGGCCTTCTACCCGCACAGCGTGGACTCGTGGCTTCGGGGCCCTATAAGTTCGTGCGGCACCCCATGTATCTGGGTTATCTGATCGGCCAGACCGGCTTCATGCTCGTCAACTTTTCATTGCGCAATTTGTCGATTCTCATCGGAATCTACCTGGCGCTCTGGCTTCGAATAAAGCGCGAGGAAGCAGTGCTGGAATACAGCGATGATTACCGCAAGTACCGCGAGCAGGTGCCGTGGCGCATCTTCCCCTACATCTACTAAGATTGACGTGTCAAGTTTTCGGCAACCCACAGATGAATTCCTACAATAAATG
>Ga0070675_100002979_pt1 | contig 12790 bp, 9 predicted proteins | sample KBSM43metaG_FD_65343 | JGI IMG/M metagenome (GOLD analysis project Ga0070675, IMG submission 65343) | Miscanthus rhizosphere microbial communities from Kellogg Biological Station, Michigan, USA - KBS M4-3 metaG | ecosystem: Host-associated > Plants > Roots > Rhizosphere > Soil ...
ACATCAACACGATGATCTCGAACCTGCGCGAGACCACCGAGAGCAACCGCGAGCAGGACTGGCTGAAGACCAACCTCGCCAAGTTCACCGGCATGCTCCAGGGGCAGCGCGAGCTCAACACGGTCGGGCAGATGCTCCTTTCGGAGCTCGCGCCGCTCGTGCACGCGCAGCAGGGCGCCATCTATCACCTCACGGGCGTGGACGCCGACGCGCGGCTCAACCTGCTGTGCAGCTACGCGACCAGCGGCGAGGAGCGGCTGCCCGCCAGCATCCGGCCCGGCCAGGGGCTGGCCGGTCAGTGCGCGCTGGAGAAGAAGGGCATCCTGCTCACCGACGTGCCGCCCGACTTCGTCACCATCTCGTCGAGCCTCGGACGGGCGTCGAACCTGAGCGTCATCGTGCTGCCGGTGCTCTTCGAAGGGCAGACCAAGGCCGTGATCGAGCTGGCCACGCTCAACGCGTTCACGCCCGCGTCGCTGGCCTTCCTCGAGCTGCTCACGCAGAGCATCGGCGTCGTGTTCAACACCATCGAGGCGACGATGCGCACCGAGGGCCTGCTGAAGCAGTCGCAGCAGCTCACGGTGGAATTGCAGTCACGCCAGGCCGAGCTGCAGGAAACCAACGAGCAGCTGGCCAGCAAGGCGAAGCTGCTGGCCGAGCAGAACGCCGAGGTGGAGCGCAAGAGCGCCGAGGTCGAGCAGGCGCGGCGCGCGCTCGAGGAGAAGGCCGAGGAGCTGGCGCTCACCTCGAAGTACAAGTCCGAGTTCCTGGCCAACATGTCGCACGAGCTGCGGACGCCGCTCAATTCGATTCTCATCCTCAGCCAGCAGCTCGCCGGCAACCCCGGCGGAAACCTCACGCCGAAGCAGATCGAGTTCTCGCGCAACATCAACTCGTCGGGCTCGGACCTGCTCAACCTGATCAACGACATTCTCGACCTGTCGAAGATCGAGTCGGGCACGGTGACCGTGGAGGTGGAGCCGATCTCGTTCGGCGGCGTGCTCGACAACCTCAATCGCAGCTTCCGGCACGTCGCCGAGGCCAAGAACCTGCCGTTCCGCATCGAGGCGGCGCAGGATCTGCCGCGCACCATCGACACCGACTCGAAGCGGCTGCAGCAGATTCTCAAGAACCTGCTGTCGAACGCGGTGAAGTTCACCACGCAGGGCCACGTCGAGCTGCGCGTCGGGCTGGCCGCGCACGGCTGGACGCCCGACCATCCGGTGCTGCGCAACGCCCCCACCGTGGTGTCGTTCGCCGTCGAGGACACCGGCATCGGGGTCGCGCCCGAGAAGCAGCGTCTCATCTTCGAAGCATTCCAGCAGGCCGATGCCGGCACCTCGCGGAAGTACGGCGGCACCGGCCTCGGCCTGGCGATCAGCCGCGAGCTGGCCGCGCTGCTCGGCGGCGAGATCCGCCTGGCCAGCGTGCCGGGCGAGGGCAGCACGTTCACTCTCTACCTGCCACTCCACTACGCCGGCCCCGACAGCGTCAAGGTGCAGCCGCCGCGCGGCGCCGAGGCGATCTCGCGCGCCGTGCTGCCGCCCGAGCGCGAAGAGCAGGTGGCCGACGACCGCGACGAGCTCAAGGACGGCGAGCCGACGATCCTCATCATCGAGGACGACCCGCACTACGCGCGGGTGCTGCTCGGGATGGCGCGCGACAAGGGATTCAGGGGCCTGGTCACGTCGAAAGGGGCGCTCGGCCTGTCGCTCGCACGCCAGTTCCTGCCGGCGGCGATCACGCTCGACATCTTCCTGCCTGATATGCTCGGCTGGACGGTCCTCAACAATCTGAAGCTCGATCCCGCCACGCGCCACATCCCGGTGCAGATCATCAGCGCCGACGAGGAGAACCGCCACGGCCTGTCGCACGGCGCGTTCTCGTGCCTGGTGAAATCGCCCACCACCGACGGCCTCGAGGCGGCGTTCAACCGCATCGTCAACTTCACGGCGCCGCGCACGAAACGGCTGCTGGTGGTGGAGGACAACGACCTCGAGCGCGAGTCGATCGTGCAGCTCCTCGGCCACGACGACATCGAAACGGTCGCCGTGTCGACCGGCCAGGAAGCGCTCGAGACCATGAAGAGCGGCGGCGTGGACTGCGTGGTGCTCGACCTGCGGCTGCCCGACATGACCGGCTTCGAGCTGCTGGATCTGGTAGAGGCCGAGCCGGCCCTGGCCGACGTGCCGGTGGTGGTCTTCACCGGCAAGGACCTGAGCCCCGACGAGGAACGGCGGCTCAAGTCGGCGGCCAAGAGCATCGTCCTCAAGGACGTGCAGTCCCCCGAGCGCCTGCTCGACGAAACGGCGCTCTTCCTGCACCGTCTCATCACCGAGCTGCCCGACGACAAACAGCGCATGCTGGAGCGGCTCCACCGGTCGAACGAGGCGCTGCGGGATCGGAAGATCCTGATTGTCGACGACGATGCGCGTAACATCTTCGCGCTGACGTCGCTGCTCGAAAACCAGGACATGGAAGTCATCAGCTCGACCAACGGCCGGGGGGCCATCGAGATCATCCAGAGCACCCCCGACCTCAGCATCGTGCTGATGGACATCATGATGCCGGAGATGGACGGCTACGAGACCATCAGGGAGATTCGGAAGATGCAACAGTTCAGGACCCTCCCGATCCTGGCCTTGACCGCGCGCGCCATGAAGGGCGACCGCGAGAAGTGCCTCGACGCCGGCGCCAGCGACTACATCGCCAAGCCCGTCAACACCGACCAGTTGCTCTCGCTGATGCGAGTGTGGCTGTTCCGCTGACGCCCGTGAGCAACCAGCAGCGGTCCGACGCCATGACTACTGTCCATCCGACGCCCGGCGCCCCAGGGGCTGACGCCGATTCGGCTGCCCTGCCGGCCGTCCTCGCCGACGGCCGGGTCAACATCCTCATCGTCGACGACGAGCCCGCGAACCTGAGGGTGCTCGAGGCGATTCTCGACGATCCCGGTTACCGCCTGGTGCGGGCGCTCAACGCCAACGAGGCGCTGCTCGCGCTCGTGGCCGAAGACTTCGGCCTGCTCATCCTCGACATCCGCATGCCCGACATGAACGGATTCGAGCTGGCGCAGCTGATCAAGCAGCGCCGGAAGTCGGCGAGCGTGCCGATCATCTTTCTCACGGCGTTTTACAACGAGGACCAGGACGTGGTGGCGGGCTACGGCACCGGCGCCGTGGACTACCTGCACAAGCCGGTCAACGCCACGGTGCTGCGCTCGAAGGTGGCCGTGTTCGTCGAGCTCCACCGCAAGAGCCGCGAGCTGGCCATGGCCAATCGCGCCCTGATGCTGGAAGTGGCCGAGCGCCGCCGGGCCGAGGAGCAGCTGCGCGAGCTGAACGAATCGCTCGACCGCCGCGTGACCGAGCGGTCGGAGGCGCTGCGCGAGAGCGAGCAGCGCTTCCGGACGATGGCCGACCAGACGCCGGTGATGATGTGGGTGGCGAGTCCGGCCGGCGCCGTCGACTTCGTCAACAAGGAATACTGCGTGTTCTTCGGCGTCACGTCCGAAGAAGCGATGCACAGCGCCTGGCGCCTCCCCGTGCACGACGACGACGGGTCGTACGGCCGGGCGCTGTCCGAGGCGCTGCGCACGCGGCGGCCGTTCCAGGCCGAAGCCCGCATGCGGCGCGCCGACGGCGAATGGCGCTGGATGATGTCGCAGGGGGCGCCGCGCACGTCGCCGTCGGGCGACTTCCTCGGCATGATCGTCACGAGCCAGGACGTCACCGAACAGCGGCAGGCGGCGACGATCCAGCAGCAGATCGCCCGGGCCAAGGACGAGTTCATCGCCGTCCTCGCCCACGAGCTGCGCAGCCCGCTCGCGCCAATCAGGACGTCGGTGGGCATCCTGCGCGCCCACGCGTCGCACCCGATGGTCGTCCGTTCCGGTGAGGTCATCGAGCGGCAGACCGCGCACATGGCGCGGCTGCTCGACGATCTGCTCGACACGTCGCGGTTGTCGCGCAACACGCTCACGCTGCAGCGCTCGCGCCTGCGGCTCGGCGACGTCATCCAGGCAGCGGTGGAAATCGCCAGCCCGCTGGTCGAACAGCAGCGGCTCGAGCTGGTGCTGAGCGGCATCGACGAGGCGGTGTGGCTCGACGCCGACCAGGCGCGGCTCACCCAGGTGTTCGGCAACCTGCTCAACAACGCGGCCAAGTACAGCAAGCCCGCCGGCCGCGTCGACGTCGCGGTGCGCCACGGGGGCGGGTGGGTCACGGTCAGCGTGCGCGACGCGGGCATCGGCATCGCGGCCGACATGCTGGAGCGCGTCTTCGAACCTTTCACCCAGGCGACCATGGCGCGCGATCACGCGCCAGGCGGCGTGGGCATCGGCCTGTCGCTGGCGCACCGCCTCGTCGAGATGCACGGCGGCGCCATCCAGGCGGTGAGCGACGGTCCCGGATCCGGCAGCGAGTTCATCGTGCGCCTGCCGGTGTGCCCCGACGAAGCGGTCTTTCCGTCGGAGCCCGAGCCGCAGCGGATCGAGAACACCCCGCTGGCGCGGCGCGTGCTCGTCGCCGACGACAACGTGGACTCGGCCGACATGGAAGCGGCGCTGCTCTCGGCCGTGGGGTGCGAAGTCCGCACCGTTTACGATGGCGAGTCCACGCTGCGCGAGGCCGACCGCTTCCGGCCCGACGTCATCCTGCTCGACATCGGCATGCCCGACATCGACGGCCACGAAGTCTGCGCCCGCATCCGCAGCCAGCCGTGGGGCGGCAACATCATGATCATCGCCGTCAGCGGCTGGGGCCAGGAGGGCGACCGCCGCCGCAGCGCGCGTGCGGGCTTCAACATGCACCTGGTGAAGCCGGTCGATCCCGACGCGCTGCTCCGGATCGTCCGCGACGTCATGTCGCAGAACGCCTGAAAAAGGGGGGCTATGCTGAGACCGCTCTTTTGCCGTCACGTTCGTCTTGGCGCTTGTGATGCCGTCGGTGCCGGCCAGCGCGGCCGACACGGTGCCCTTTCACGCCGTCATCAACACGGTGCCGGCCGTCGTCGGCCCGTGTGGGCCGACCTGCCTGGCTCTCGAGATCACCGGATCGGGCCAGGCGACGCACCTGGGCCGCACCCACGTCGACGGTCCGTCCCAGGTGGATCTCGTGTCGGCCACTCAGACCGGCACGTCGACGTTGATGGCCGCTAATGGCGACAGCCTCGTGATCGAGTTCTCCGGGACCGTGACGTTCACCGGACCCGACCTGGCGATCCCGTGCGGGTCGTACGGCGGTAACGCCGCCGGTCCTGCCGGAACGCTCCTGCTGGACGGTTCGATTTCCGGTCCAGGCAACGGCAACTGACGGCAACCATCGCAAGTCCTTCCATCGTCAGCTGAGCCGCCGACGCCGCGGTCGAGTCCGTTTCACGCGCGAATTGCGGTCCTGGCGGCCCCCCTCCCGACCGGCACGCTTACTGCTCCCTTCCCATCGCGTCACGCGCGTTCAACGGCCGGGCTCGATTGCGAGTCCCCGGGATCGCCGCGGACGCATCAAGGGAGGAACGGAACATGACGACTGATCTGGTGGCCTACGGGCTCTACCCCACTCGCGAGTCGTTCGAGCGCGCGCTCGAAGCGCTGCGCGCGGCCGACTTTCGCAACAGTGATATCTCCGCGATCCTGCCGGACCGCGACCATACGACCAAGGATCTCGCCCACGAGATCAACACCAAGACACCGGAAGGCATCGCGGCCGGCGCGAGCGCGGGCGCAGCCGTGGGCGGTGTGCTGGGGTGGCTCGTCGGCATCGGCGCTCTGGCGATCCCGGGCATCGGACCGCTCGTCGCGGCTGGGCCGATCGTGGCTGCGCTTGCCGGCGCGGGTGCGGCCGGGGCAGCCGGCGGGCTGGTCGGTGGCCTCGTCGGCGCGGGCATCCCGGAGATCGAGGCCAAGCGGTATGCCGGACGGATCCGCGAGGGTGCCTATCTCCTGTCGGTGCACTGCGACGACAGCAAGTGGGCGAAGAAGGCCGAAGACATCCTGGAGCGGACCGGCGGCAAGGACGTCGTGAAGACGGCGGAGGCGCAGGCCGACTACCGGCCCTGAAGACTCTTGTGCGGGTAGGCAGGTAGCCAATCGTTGGTAGGGCGGGGTTTCAGCTCGTAACCGGCGGGGCTGAAGCCCCGCCCTACATGCCGGTCTTGTAGACGATGGCCATGATCACGGCCACGTCGTTCTTCTGGATACCGGGCAGCGGCTTGTTCTTATAGACGTCGAGCACTTCCACCTTGAGCTGCGTGCGCGCCGAGATCGTGGCGGCCACGCCGACGGTGAACGCGTACAGCGCGTCGTCCCAGTCCTTCGTCTTCCACAGCGCGGACACGCCCTGCGTCAGCGTCGTGGTCGCCGTCAGCGTCTGGGTCAGCTTCTGGCTCGCCGTCACCGCGCCCGAGGTGCTCACCTCCACGCCGGGGTTCTTCTCCCACACGGCGCCGACACCTGCGTCCACCGCGAGTTTGGTGGCCATCGAGTCGAACAGCTTGTAGCCCAGACCGCCAACCGGCGCCACCAGGTAGTCGATGCTCTTGAACTCGTCGCGGAGGTATTGGTTCTGCGCGAAGACGAACGCCCTGGTGCCGAGCGCGAACTCGTCGCGAAGATTCAGCCCGAGCCGGCTGGCGGTCAGCTCGCCGTCGCTCTTGCCGCGAATCCACAGCCCCTCCGACTTCACCACGTTGCGGGTCTTCGGATCGTAGGTGACGTCGTAGTTGGCGTTGACCGTGTAGGTGTCTTTGTTGCCGCTGGTGAGCGCGAGGCCGCCGCTGGCGGTGACGATCCACGGCCCGGTCGGCGCGGCCGGGGCCGGGGCCGGTGCCGGTGCCTGTGCGAACGTGGCTCTGCTCGATATCGCCAGCAGCATCAGTGCGATCGCGAGGGTAACGTGCATGGGCGAAATGGTACCAGAGCAGTCTGCGCCGGCTGCCCCAGCGGATGGGCTGCCCCCATTCCCCGGCGGCCGTTCGTCGTGCCATAGTGGGCGTTTCGACGGAACTCGTGTCATCCTCCCGCTCCCGTATCGACCGAAAATCGCCGCCCGCGTCAGCCGCAGGCCTCGCGGCTGGCCGCGCCGCGCTCGACCGCGGCGACTGGGAGGCGGCGCTGCACGCCTTCGAGTCCTTGCCTGCCAGCGAAGCTGAACAGCCGGAGGCGCTGGAGGGGCTGGGACTCGCCGCGTGGTGGCTCGACCTTGGCGACACGGTCTTCGACGTGCGCGAACGCGCGTATCGCGCGTATCGCGAGCGCGGCGATGCGCTCGGGGCGGCGCGCATGGCCATCTGGCTCGCGTGGGACACCGCCGCCTTTCGCGGTGAACAGGCGATCGCCAACGGTTGGCTGCAACGCGCCCGCCGACTCCTCGACGGGCAGCCCGATGCGCCGGAGCACGCCTGGCTGGCGGCGCGCGCCGGTATCTGGGCGCTGCTCGACGACGGCGACCCGCACGAGGCGGAGCGGCTCGCGTCAGAGGCGGTGCGCGTCGGCCAGGCGATTGGCGCCGTGGACTACGAGATGGTCGGCCGCGCGGTGCACGGCTTCGCGCGGGTCACGGCCGGCGCGGTGGCCGAGGGCCTGCAGGAGCTCGACGAGGTGAACGCGGCGGTGCTGGCCGGCGAGCTGCGCGATCGCGTGCTCATCGGCCTCGCGTGCTGCTACCTCATTGCCGCCTGCGAACGCATCCACGACTACGAGCGTGCGACGCAGTGGTGCGATCGCCTCAAAGCGTTCTGCATCAGGGTGGGGTTCCGGCCGCTGTTCGCCGTCTGCCGCACCCAGTACGCGTCGGTCTGCATGTGGCGCGGGGCGTGGGACGAAGCCGAGCACGAGCTCACCACGGCGTCCGCCGAGCTCGCCGCCTGCCGTCCCGCGATGACGGGGGAAGGCCTGGTGCGGCTCGGCGAGCTGCGCCGCCGCCAGGGGAAGCTCGACGAAGCCATGGCGCTCTTCGAGCAGGTGGGGGGACATCCGCTGGCGGTGATCGGCCGCGCCAGCGTCATGTTCGATCGCGGCGACCACACCGGCAGCGCGGATCTGGCCGATCGGCATCTGCGGCGTCTGCCGGTCACCAACCGCACCGAGCGCATCGCCGCGCTGGAACTGAAAGTCCGTGCCTGCGTCGAGCAGGGCCAGATCGATGACGCGACGGCGGCCGCCGCCGAGCTCAACGCCATCGCGGAGGAATCACGGACCGCGCCGATGCGCGCGCGGGCGCGCTTTGCCGCCGGACTCGTGGCGGCCCGGACCGGCGACGCCAAAGCGGCGCGGGCCCACCTCGAGGACGCCGTCGATCTGTTCAAGGGAAGCGGGGCGCCCTTCGAGACCGGCCGGGCGCGCGTCGAACTGGCGCGCGTGATGGGCGGGCTCGGACGCCACGATGCGGCACTCGAGGAGGCCCGCCGGGCGATCGAGGATCTCGAACCGCTCGGCGCGAGCCTGGAGCTCGCGCGGGCCCACTCCGTGCTGGTGTCGCTCTCGCCGTCGCCCCAGGCGCCCTCGCACGAAGACCGCAAGGGGCTCTCCCCACGGGAGATCGAGGTGTTGCGGCTGATTTCCGAGGGGCTGAACAACCAGGCCATCGCGGAGCGGCTGTTCATCAGCGAACACACGGTGCACCGCCACGTGGCCAACACCCTCACCAAGCTCAACGTGTCGAGCCGTTCCGCCGCCGTCGCCCACGCCAGCCGGTTGGGGCTGCTGTAGAGAAAAGCCCAACGGGCTCATGGCTCACGACTCAAGGGGCCAGGCAAGAACGGCTCAAGTCTTCTTTGCCTGAGCCCTGAGCCCTGAGCCGCCTCCCATGGCCCGTTCCGGCCATTTCACCAGACTGGCCCAAAATGACCGGTTCAGGTGAAGCGGCGGCCGGAGGCCTTGCGTAGATTTGTCCTCGACGGCAGCCGCCGTCGGGAAGAGCAAGCAACCGACCATGCGTGACCTGATTTTCGTGCCCTGGGTCCTCCTCGCGGTGTTGACGCTTGCCGCGCTCAGCCTGTCGCCCGCCAAGGCGGACGTGCCGGTCAGGGCGGCGCCCGCCGGAATGGCACGCCTGTTCCCGGCGTTCGTGGACGCCGGCCCGGTTCACTGAGAGGCGGTCCGATGCACCCCCCATCCGAACTCCGACTGATGTGCGTGCTGGCGCATCCCGACGACGAATCGCTCGGCACCGGCGGCGCCCTGGCCCTGTCGGCCGCCGAAGGGATTGCGACGTACCTGGTGACCGCGACGCGCGGCGAGCGCGGCAGATTCGGGGACGCGGTCACGCGTCCGGCGCCTGACGTGGTTGGGCGCACGCGGGAGGCGGAGCTTCGGGCCGCGGCCGAGGAGCTCGGCCTGCGCGAGGTCTGCTTCCTCGACTACCCCGACGGCGCGCTCGACGGCGTCGACGCAGCCGAGGCCATCGCCAGAATTGCCGGTCACCTCCGCAGGGTGCGGCCGCAGGTCGTGGTGACGTTCGGGCCTGAAGGCGCTTATGGTCACACCGATCACATCGCCATCAGCCAGTTCACCACGGCGGCGGTGGTGGCCGCGGCCGACCCGTCGTGGCACCTGGCGGGCGGGCCTGCCGAACCGCACCGGGTGTCCAAGCTGTATTTCATCGCGTGGAGCGCCGCCAAATGGGCCGCTTATCAGGCGGCGCTGAAGCGTCTCGTCGTCACCGTGGATGGCGAAGAGCGGCACGTCGCGCCGTGGCCAGACTGGGCGATCACCACGGTGCTGGACACGAGCCGGGTGTGGCCGGCGGTGTGGCGCGCCGTGTCGTGCCACAAGACCCAGATGGCCACCTACGAGCGGCTCGCCACGCTCGCCGACGAGCATCAGCGCGCGCTCTGGGGCACGCAGGAGTTCTACCGCGCCTTCAGCAGCGTCAACGGCGGCCGCGCCCGCGAGACCGATCTGTTCGAGGGGCTGCGATGACGGCGACGCACACGCTCCCGCCCGGCGCGCTGCGGCAGCGCACGACGCCGTTGACCATGCCGGCGGCGGAGTTTCGCGCCGCCGGCCACGCGCTCGTCGATCTGGTGGCGGATCGCCTGGCGCGCATTTCCGAGGGTCCCGTGTCGGCCAACGACTCGCCGGCCGAAGTGAGGGCCCTGCTCGACGCCGACCGCGGCCTGCCCATCGAGGGCGGCCAGGCGAATCAGCTGGTGATGGACGCGGCGCGGCTGCTGTTCGATCACTCGCTGTTCAACGCTCACCCGCGCTTCTTCGGCTACATCACGTCGAGCCCGTCGCCGATCGGCATGCTCGGCGACTTCCTGGCCTCGGCCCTCAATCAGAACGTCGGCGCGTGGAACCTGTCGCCGCTCGCCACCGAAGTGGAGCTGCAGACCGTCCGCTGGATCGCCGAACTGGTCGGGCTGCCGCCCGGGGGCGCGGGCCTGCTCGTGAGCGGCGGCAACAGCGCGAACTTCATCGGCTTTCTCGCGGCGCGGGCGGCGATGGCCGGGTGGGACGTGCGCAAGAACGGCGTGGCGCGCGGCTCGCTCGTCGTCTATGTCTCCGTCGAGACGCACACGTGGGTGCAGAAGGCCGCCGACATGTTCGGCCTGGGCACTGACGCCATACGCTGGATCCCCACTTGTGCCGGCCAGCGCATGGATGTCGCGGCGCTGCGGCGCCAGGTCGCCGCCGACGTGCGCGAGGGCCACCGGCCATTTCTCGCCGTCGGCACGGCGGGCACGGTGAGTACGGGCGCGGTGGATCCCCTGGCCGACATTGCCGCCGTGTGCCGCGAGCACGGCATGTGGTTTCACGTAGATGGCGCCTACGGCGCGGTGGCGGCCCATGCGCCGGGCGCTCCTGCCGCCCTGCGCGGGCTGGTCGAGGCCGATTCGGTGGCCGTCGATCCGCACAAGTGGCTCTACGCGCCGCTCGAGGCGGGCTGCGTGCTGGTGCGCGACCCGGAGACGCTGCGCCGGGCGTTCTCCTACCACCCGTCGTATTACGGCTTCGACGATCAGGTGGTGAACTTCTTCGAGTACGGCCCGCAAAACTCGCGCGGGTTCCGGGCGCTCAAGGTGTGGCTGGCGCTCCAGCAGGCCGGCCGCGACGGCTACCTGCAGATGATCGGCGACGACATGCGGCTCGCCGCGCATCTCCACGCGTGTCTTGAGACGCACCCCGAGTTCGAGGCCCTGACGCAGAACCTCAGCATCACCACGTTCCGCTTCGTGCCCGCCGGCCTGCGCCGGCGGGCGGCGTCCGGCGACGTGGAGCCCTATCTCGATCGGCTGAACCGCCAGCTGCTGGCGGCAGTCGAACAGAGCGGCGAGGCATTCCTGTCGAGCGCCGTCGTGGACGGCCGCTTCGCGCTGCGGGCGTGCATCGTCAACTTCCACACCTCACTGGACGACGTCGAGGCGCTGCTGCCGCTCGTCGCCCGGCTGGGGGCGCAGATCGACGCCGCGCTCAGACTCGAGGCGGACGTCGAGTACACCGCGCCGGCCGGCGACGCGCCGGCGCAGATTCAGAGGAGCCAGTCATGACCAATACGCACGCGACGACCATCGACACGCCACGCAGCGCCCGGAGCGCCCGCGCGGAAGCGCTGGCCAGCCGCATGGAGCAAGGCCTCGAGACGCTGACGGCCCTTGCCGCCACGCTCACCGACGCGCAGTGGCGCACGCCGATCCCCAAGGACGGACGGCTGGTGGGCGTGGTCGTCCACCATGTGGCCAGCGTGCTGCCCATCGAGATCGAGCTGGCGCAGGCGCTGGCCCGGAACCAGCCGATTACCGGCGTCACCTGGGACGGAATCCACGCGATGAACGCCGGCCACGCCCGCGACAACGCCGCGGTGACGAAACAGGCGGCGATCGACCTGCTGCGCGAGAACGGCGCCGTTGCGGCCGCCGCGATCCGCGCCTTCAGCGACGCGGACCTGGCCGGCGCCGCCACCGTGTCGCTCTACGCCGACGCGCCGCTCACGTGCCAGTTCATGCTCGAGGACCACGCCGTGCGGCACTGCTATCACCACCTCGCCAAGATTCGCGGCGCGCTGGAGGCCTGAGCCCCGGCGGCCAGCACACCTAACCACGGCGGGGCTTCAGCAAATCACATAGGGCAGGGCTTTCAGCCCCGCCGTCAGAAGTAGGGCGGGGCTTTCAGCCCCGCCGTCAGAGGAGCCATCATGACGACGACGATTTCGACCGAACCGGCCGCGCCACCCGATCTGGCGGCCATCAAGTCCAGGCAGCAGGCGATGTGGGCCTCCGGCGATTTCGCCGTGATCGGCAACACGCTGCAGATCGTGGGCGAGACGATCTGCGAAGCCGTCGACCTGCGCGCGGGCGAGCGCGTGCTGGACGTGGCGGCCGGCAACGGCAACGCCACGCTGGCGGCGGCGCGCCGCTTCGCCGAGGTCACCTCCACCGATTACGTGCCGGCACTGCTCGACGGCGGCCGGCGCCGCGCCGACGCCGAAGGGTTCGACATCCGGTTCGAGTTTGCCGACGCCGAGGCGCTGCCCTACGAGACGGCGAGCTTCGACGTCGTCGTCTCGACGTTCGGCGTGATGTTCGCGCCCGATCACAGGAGGACGGCGTCGGAGCTGCTGCGCGTGTGCCGTCCGGGCGGCCGCATCGGCCTGGCCAACTGGACCCCCGCGGGTTTCATCGGCAAGCTCTTTCGCGTGGTCGGCCGGTACATCCCGCCGCCTGCCGGCCTCCAGTCGCCGGCGCTGTGGGGCACACCCGCGCACCTGCGGACGCTCTTCGGCGACGTGCGGATCGAGCACGAGTCGCGCGACTTCAACTTCCGCTACCGCTCGCCCGAGCACTTCGTCGAGGT
>Ga0070675_100002984_pt1 | contig 12783 bp, 10 predicted proteins | sample KBSM43metaG_FD_65343 | JGI IMG/M metagenome (GOLD analysis project Ga0070675, IMG submission 65343) | Miscanthus rhizosphere microbial communities from Kellogg Biological Station, Michigan, USA - KBS M4-3 metaG | ecosystem: Host-associated > Plants > Roots > Rhizosphere > Soil ...
AGTTGCCTGTATTCAGGGGCTACTTTTTAGATGAAGAAGATATGACTTTCAGGAAGTATATTCTGAATATCAGCTGCGAGGGAAAAACAAAGTTCAATCCGGAACACCTGGGTATTTTAAAGCAATACAGTTTTCCTGAATTGAAAAAGCTGGAAAAAGATAAATTGATAGAATGGAATGAGGCTGGTTTGATCATTACTCCATTAGGCCGTCATTTTATCCGTAATATCTGCAGTGCATTTGATCTTCATCTTATCCGGAATAAAAAAGAAAACACTAGGCCGTTGTTTAGTAAAGCAATCTGATTGCGAGTGATGAGTTGTCAGTCGTGAATATATTGTGATTATTTGCGTAACATCTTATAAATTTTGATAGCACTCATTAATAATATAATAAATAAGAGTAGCCCTACCATTCCCCACACTACGCTCATATTTTCCTTTACTACTACCAGCATGACAATAGCAATCAAAAAGATCGTCGCTAATTCATTCCATACCCGGAGCTGCTGAGAAGAATATTTAAATATTCCTTTTAATTCCTGTTTAAATATTATATGCAATGAAAAATGATAGACATAAAGAAAGAGGACAAAGATCAGTTTGATCAACAACCACCTGCCGGCAGGCTCAAAAAGAAGATTACCCCAACCACCTTTGATCAAAACCCACATCCCGAAAACAAGTGTAAGCACTGCCGATGGCCATGTTATTCCATACCATAACCTTTTCATCATGATACCAAACTGTTGCTGTAATGCTTCTTTAATTGCAGTGGGTTTATCATTGGCTTCAGTATTATAAATAAAAAGTCGCGGAAAGTAAAAGAGCCCGGCAAACCAGGTTACGATAAAAATAATATGAAGTGCTTTTAAATATAAATACATAATACGTTGCTAAGCTAATATCATTTGTTGATCTCCTGCCGCATATTCCTTTAACCATTTTGTAATTGCATTCACCCACATAGGATGAATATTCATGCAAGGAATCATAGTATAGCTTTCACCTCCTGCATGCAGAAAACTTTCTTTCCCTCTTTCTGCAATTTCTTCCAGTGTTTCCAGGCAATCACTGACAAATGAAGGGCAAAGGATCAACAGTTTTTTTATCCCTTCTTTTGGCATTTGCTCCAGACGTATATCCGTAAAAGGTTCCAGCCATCCTTTACCCAACCTTGATTGAAAAGAAATACTATACTTATCGGTCGGAATGTTCAATTGAGAAGTTATAAGTTTTGTAGTCGTAAAACATTGGTGACGGTAACAGAATTTATGCGCCGGTGAATCCACATTACAACAATTTTCTACTTGTAAACAATGCGTTCCTGTAATATCACTCTTCTTAATATGTCTTCCAGGTATTCCATGATAGCTGAATAAAATATGATCATACTCCTCGTTGAGATAGGGTTTCATATTTTCTGCCATGGCATTTATATAATCAACATTGTTATAATATGGCTTTATGGTAGTCAGCCTGAATTTATATTTCCCTTTTGCATGAACCTCTTTCATGTATTCAACAGCAGTCTCATAGCTGCTCATGGCATAATGAGGATACAAAGGAAACAAGATCACTTCTTCCAAATCATCTACCTTCTTTAATAATTCATCGTAGGCATCTTTTGGTGACGGACTCCCATAACGCATAGCAATGGCTACCGGTTCGTCGAGTTGTTTCTGAACCTCATTTTGTAATCGTTTTGTCAGTTCAATTAATGGGGACCCTTCTTTCCACCATATTGTTCGGTATGCTTCGGCGCTTTTAGGTGCACGGAATGGAACAATAATTCCTTTGACAAGTAGGAGACGTGACAAATAAGGCATGTCAATCACCCGTCCATCCATTAAAAATTCATTAAGGTATTTACGTACGTCCTTTACCTGTGTAGAATCCGGCGATCCAAGATTCATTAGTATTATTCCTCTCCTAACAGTTGTTGTCATAATTATAGTTTGCAAAAGTAACTGCAATACAAAACAAAAGTTCAAATAGAAAATCATTTTGATTGGATGGACGCATCTTTTTAGCAGACGAATGCGATTACAGATCAATATTCGATATGAGCTTTGACAGTTTTTAAGTTGATGAAAATCAAACGTTGAAATGACAATGCAATGACAGAGATTTTAGGAGCTTGGGATTACCAAAAGTATTTTTGTGTCGATCAAAAAAGAAATCACTTTACGTATGAATGGCAATAGCCTTAAAGATTTTTCCAGATTTTTTATAGCTGGAATTAACTACAAAAAAACCGACGCTGCTATTAGAAGTCAATTTGCAATCTGCGATAATAAGTATGCTGCTATTGCTGAATTAGCCCCATCATTCGCAATAAATGAATTTTTTATCATCTCAACTTGCAACCGTACCGAGATATATGGTTTTGCTGATAATACCAAACAGTTGATTTCGCTTCTTTGTACACAAACTGAAGGTTCTGCTGAAAAATTTTCTGAGCTTGCTTATATAAAACAGGGCGTTAATGCAATTGAACATCTTTTTGAAGTAGCCGCTGGTCTTGATTCGCAAATTTTAGGTGATTATGAAATTGTAGGCCAAATAAAAAAGGCAGCTAAGACAGCTAAAGGCTTTGGATGTATTGATGCATTCACCGAAAGACTTATTAATAATGTATTGCAATCATCAAAAGCAATAAAAAATCAAACAGAATTAAGTGGAGGTACGGTCTCCGTTTCTTTTGCAGCTGTTCAATATATCCGTGAAAATATAAATCCGGTTAAAAATAAAAAGATATTGTTACTTGGTACAGGTAAAATGGGCCGTAATACTTGTAAGAACATAGTCGATTATCTCGGCACAAAAAATGTAACACTGATCAACCGTACTGAAGAGAAAGCAAAAAATCTTGCGAATGAATTAGGATTACAATCTGCTGCTCTTGAACAACTACCTCAATTTATTGCTGCTTCGGATATCATTATTACAGCTACCAACGCTGCTGAACCGGTTATTCTTGAATCACACCTGAAAGGCTTTGGTAAGAAACTTATCATTGATCTTTCAGTTCCCTATAATGTAGAATCGACCGCACAACAGTTACCCAACGTAACCCTGGTAAATGTTGATGAGCTTTCCAAAATGAAAGATGATACACTGACAAAAAGAATTGCAGAAGTGCCAAAAGCAAAAGCAATCATTGCCGAACATCTAGCTGAATTTACAGAATGGTTCAAGATGCGTAAAAATGTACCAGTGCTTAAAGCAATAAAGTCAAAGCTTAAAGAAATTCATACTTCCCCATTATTTATACCTTTATCAAATCATCAAACTTCAAAGATCAATGCCGATGAAAAAATTCAACGGGTGATCAATGGAATGGCTTCAAAAATGAAAGAGCAGAATCAAAAAGGCTGTTATTATATTGAAGCCATCAATGAGTTTATTGCAACCGGCAGTTAATAAAATGGGAAAGCTTATCCGGATCGGAACAAGAGAAAGTCAGTTAGCAGTTTGGCAGGCAACAAGGGTAAAAGAGTTGTTGGCCCAAAATGGCTTTGCTGCTGAATTGATATACATTAAAAGCGAAGGTGATATTGATCTCCAGACCCCATTATACGAAATGGGTGTACAAGGGATCTTTACAAAAAGTCTTGATATTGCTTTGCTGAATGATAAGATCGACATTGCCGTTCACTCCATGAAAGATGTGCCTACTCAATTAGCAAAAGGAATTGCGCAGGCTGCAATATTGAAAAGAGCATCTTATAAAGATATTCTTGTACTTCATCCAGATCTTTCTAAAAAGAATGCTGTTAACACAAGAGAGACAAGACGAACAATACAATCTGGTTCTAAAATAATTAAGGAAGAAAAGATAACAATTCCTTTATGGGATCACCCAAACATAGATAAGTTTACAGTTGTGGCTACAAGTTCAATCCGCAGAAAAGCACAATGGTTAAATATGTGCCCTAATGATAAAATTGAAACACTGAGGGGAAATGTTAATACTCGCTTACGAAAATTACATGAAAGTAAATGGCACGGAGCCATATTCGCTGCAGCCGGTTTGGAAAGAATAAATCTTCTTCCTGAAAATAGCATCGAGTTAGATTGGATGCTTCCGGCGCCGGCGCAAGGCGCTATAATGGTTGTTTGCAGAGATAAAGATGAATATAGTTTAAATGCATGTGCAAATTTTAATGATGCTGATACGGCTTTATGTACAAAGATCGAAAGAGATTTTCTGAGAACATTATTGGGGGGGTGTTCTACACCTATCAGCGCATTGGCAACAATTAAAAAAGGCAGAGTATATTTTATGGGAAATATTTTGTCATTAGATGGAAAAGATAAAGCAGAAATTGAGATCACATCGTTAAAGTCCCAGGCTGAAGAAATGGGGGCTAAAGCCGCTCATCAATTATTATTTAATAGAGGTGGACAATCAATAGCCGATGGCATTCGCAATGCAACAAAATAAAATTTTCATACTATCAACAAGACCGATAGATGAACCGTTAATAAACGAAGCAAAACATCAGAATATTGAAATAGATATTTTGTCATTTATAGAAACGGTACCGATACGGTCTATAGAGGTTCAACAAGAAATTGAAAATGCTCTATTGAAATCGTCGGCTGTAGTATTCACAAGCATGAACGCAGTAGAAGCAGTGGCAAATGAACTTGATGGCCACCAACCAGATTGGAGAATTTATAGTATTGGCAATACTACAAGACAATTAGTAAAGAAGTACTTCGGTGAAGAAGCAATTGCGGGCTCTGCTGAATCAGCCGCCGAATTGGCCGAATTAATTGTAGAGGAAGACAATAGTGATGACATATTTTTTTTCTGTGGGGAACAGCGAAGAGATGAGCTACCTGACATTTTGCGAAGTAATGATATTGATGTAAACGAAATAGTAGTTTATCAGACGATCCAGGTGAAACATAAAATTGAAAAAACTTATCACGGCATTTTATTTTTCAGTCCGAGTGCTGTACAAAGTTTTTTTAGTAATAATAAAATAAGTGATAAAACAATTTTGTTCGCCATTGGCAATACAACAGCGACCGAGATCAAAAAATATACAAATAACAAGATCATCACTGGGGATGAGCCGAGCAAAGAAAACCTGGTAATGGAAATGATAAGATATTATACTTAATAGAAACTTAAAAAATTAACCATGAGCAATCTGAAAAACGATTTATTATTAAGAGCCCTTCGGAAAGAGACAGTAGAACGTCCGCCCGTATGGATGATGCGACAGGCAGGGAGGTATTTACCCGACTATATTAAACTAAGAGATAAATATGATTTTTTTACCCGCGTTCAAACTCCTGAGCTTGCTTGTGAAATAACCTTGCAACCCGTTGAGCAGGTTGGTGTGGATGCAGCAATTATCTTTTCAGACATATTAGTTATTCCACAAGCAATGGGTATGGAAGTTTTAATGGAAGAAGGCAAGGGACCATCGTTACCTAAGATCATCAAAACACAAAAAGACATTGACGAATTAATAACAAAAGATGCGGAAAATAATTTGAAATATGTTTATGATGCTTTGTCCTTAACAAAAAGCGAATTAAATGGAAGAGTGCCACTCATTGGTTTTGCCGGTGCGCCCTGGACAATTTTATGTTATATGGTTGAAGGCAAAGGCAGTAAGACATGGGACAAGGCAAAACAATTTGCTTATACCCAACCACAACTTGCTCATGAACTATTGCAAAAAATAACCGATGTCACAATAAATTATTTGAAAGCACAGGTAAAAGCTGGCGCCGATACTGTGCAGGTGTTTGATAGCTGGTCGGGAATATTAAGCCCGGGGGATTTTAAAATATTTGCGCAGCCCTATTTACTTCAAATCGCTGATGCATTAGAAAATGATGCCCCGGTTATTTTATTCCCCAAAGGAAGCTGGTACGCATTGAATGATCTAAGTAATAGCAGCGCTGCAGGTATTGGCATCGATTGGTGTGTAACACCTCAGTTTGCAAGAAAGGTGACAGAAAATAAAATCACTTTACAGGGAAATTTTGATCCGGCAAAATTACTGGCACCTATCCCGCAGATCAAAAAATGGGTGAAAGAAATGATCGAAGGGTTTGGTACGCAGAAATATATTGCTAATCTTGGTCATGGTATTACACCTAACGTACCGGTTGATCATGCAAAGGCATTTGTAGAAGCTGTGAAAGAATATTCATTGGTTACTTCCTGAACCTTCAATACATGAGTATAAAAGAAATCTGGATACAATACATTCTTGATTTACAAAATCGCATCTGCGCTTCACTGGAACAACTAGACGGGAAAGCAACATTTGCAGAAGACGCCTGGGAAAGGCCGGAGGGTGGTGGCGGTAAAACAAGAGTGATTTCCAAAGGAAATATTTTTGAAAAAGGCGGGGTAAATACTTCCATTGTATTTGGGGATGTAACTGATGCGATGCGGACACAGTTAAAAATAAACGGCTCCAGCTGGTTTGCCTGCGGTTTGAGTTTGGTGATTCACCCGATAAATCCTTTTGTACCGACAGTGCATTGCAATTACCGTTTGTTTGAATTGTATAATGAGAATGGTGAGGTAATAGACAGGTGGTTTGGCGGCGGCACTGATCTTACTCCTTATTATTTATTTGAAGACGATGCAAAACATTTTCATCAAACTTATAAAGACGCATGCGATGAATTTGATCAATCCTTTTATCCTAAGTTTAAAAAAGAATGTGATAACTATTTTGTGAACTGGCACCGCAATGAGGAACGCAGAGGCATTGGTGGCATCTTTTATGACTACCAGCGGCCTGATGAAAGACAAGATGTAAATTTCTGGATGAATTTCGGCCAACGATGCGGGAATGCATTTATCGAAGCATATCCGCCAATCGTTAAAAAAAGAAAAAATACAATTTATACAGAAGAACATAAATACTGGCAGGAGATACGCAGGGGACGATATGTAGAGTTTAACCTGGTGCATGACCGCGGTACTTTGTTTGGTTTAAAAACAAATGGCAGGATTGAAAGTATATTGATGAGTCTTCCGCCAACAGTGAGGTTTGAATACAATTATCAGCCACAACAGGGTAGCGAAGAAGATAAAATATTACAGGTTTGTTTGCATCCGAGAGATTGGCTGAATGAAGCAACAGAAAAAGAAAAAAATGAATGGGCCCATCGTTCCAATACTTGTTAATTGAATAAATTGATCTTATGTATTTACAAAGACGTAACAGGATTCTTCGTCAATCATCAGCAATACGGAGTTTGGTAAGCGAAACACATTTAACGCCAAATGATTTTATTGTTCCGTTGTTTATCGATGAAGGAGAGAATATCAAAACAGAAATTGCTTCTATGCCAGGTTATTACAGGAATAGTTTGGATATAACTGTAAAAGAAGTAAAAGAGTTGTGGAATATGGGATTAAAAAGTGTGTTGTTATTTGTAAAATCAAAAGATGAATTAAAAGATAATACCGGTAAAGAAGCCTGGAATAAAGATGGATTAATGCAAAGAAGCATCAAGGCAATTAAGGACGCAGTACCAGAGATGTATGTAATGACAGATGTAGCACTGGATCCTTATTCTTCATATGGACATGATGGAATTGTAAAGGATGGGGAAATTGTAAATGACGAAACTGTTGAAGCATTGGTAAAGATGAGTGTCAGTCATGCTGTAGCTGGTGCAGATATGGTAGCTCCAAGTGATATGATGGATGGCCGTATCGGAGCGATAAGAAAAGGATTGGAAGAAAATGGATTTACTAAAACCGGGATCATGAGTTATAGCGCTAAGTATGCTTCCTGTTTTTATGGCCCGTTCCGGGATGCATTAGATTCTGCTCCCGGCTTTGGCGATAAGAAGACATATCAAATGGATTATTCTAACCGCATCGAAGCTATTAAAGAAACATTGATGGACGTGGAAGAAGGTGCAGACATTGTGATGGTAAAGCCTGCTTTGAGTTATTTAGATATTATTCGTGAAGTAAAGAATGCGGTGAACGTTCCGGTAAGCGCATATAATATCAGTGGTGAATATGCCATGATAAAAGCTGCAGCAAAAATGGGTTGGATAAATGAAGACAAAGCAATACTGGAGGTGTTGATTTCAATTAAAAGGGCCGGTGCCGATCTGATCGCTACTTATTTTGCAAAAGATTATATCCGGATCACAGGTTAATGAAGGTTCTTGCTGAATAGCGTTAATGCAGTACAAGTGTCCACCTTCGGCGGAAGGAAAGATGATTTGAATTACTATAGCTGACTACAAAATAATTTTTCATGTACGATAAGAGTAAGCAACTATTTGAAAGAGCACAGAAAAGTATTCCAGGAGGAGTGAACTCTCCAGTAAGAGCATTTAAAAGTGTCGGCGGCACACCGATATTTATGAATAGCGCTAAAGGTGCTTATTTATTTGATGCCGATGGAAACAAATACATTGACTACATCGCATCATGGGGACCAATGATCTTAGGCCATGCATATGAACCGGTAGTGAAAGCCATCCAGGAAAAAACATTGGGCTCAACTTCTTTTGGTGCTCCAACAGAATTGGAAATAGAAATGGCCGAGCTCATCATAAGCATGGTACCCAATGTTGATTTAATAAGAATGGTAAGCAGCGGCACAGAAGCTTGTATGAGTGCTATACGTTTGGCAAGAGGATATACAGGAAGAAATAAGATCATCAAGTTTGAAGGACATTATCATGGTCATGCTGATTCATTTTTAGTGAAAGCAGGAAGTGGTGTGGCTACTTTTAATATTCAAACAGTGCCTGGCGTAACCGCCGGTGTAGCAAATGATACTTTAACTGCAGCATACAATAATTTAGATGCTGTGAAAAAATTAGCAACACAACACAAAGGCGAAATTGCAGCTATCATTGTTGAACCAGTTGCAGGTAATATGGGATGTATTTTACCGCAGGCCGGTTTTCTTGAGGGTCTAAGAAGATTGTGTGATGAAGAAGGAATCATTTTCATCTTCGATGAAGTAATGACGGGTTTCCGTTTGGCTCCTGGTGGCGCACAAGAAAAATTAAATATCAAAGCGGATCTTGTTACTTATGGAAAAGTGATCGGTGGAGGTATGCCCGTTGGCGCCTTCGGAGGTAAGAAAGAGATCATGCAGCATATTGCACCTCTTGGCAATGTTTACCAGGCAGGAACATTGAGTGGTAATCCTATCGCTATGATCGCTGGTTATACAATGCTGAAAGAATTAAAAAGTAATCCTTCCATCTATAAAGAGCTGGAAGAAAAAACAATTTATCTAAGAGATGGCCTGAACAAAGTTTTGCATGCATGGGGACAGCCTTATGTCATCAACCAATTCGGTTCCATGATCAGTATTCATTTCAGTGATCATCCAGTTACTGATTTTGCAAGTGCTTCGTCAGCTAACAATGGATTATTCAAAAAATATTTTCATGCTATGCTTGGAAGAGGAATCTATTTACCTCCATCGGCCTTTGAAAGCTGGTTCTTGAATAATGCATTGACAAAAAAGGACCTCGATAAAACTATTGAAGCGACCAAAGAAAGTCTACAGGAGTTATAAATTGATTTCGAAGTATAAAAGTCAATCAGCCATCGTTATTTCGGTCATTATTGCCTGGCTTCATCTTTCTCTTTTCTCTAATTTATTTAACCATCTCAATGATCCGGTGACTGGCAAACTGGTGGTAATAAGGCAGGCAAGAATCAGAATTTATAAGAAAAGCTTGCGGAAAACTGTCTTGGCGCTATTGGATTAACGCTATTATCATCATGAACATTATAGCTGAGTTTATCAAATACATTAGACAATTTAAACCTCACTGCATATTTGTCAATGGAATAGCCAGCGGAGAGATCAATAAGGGTATAATCAGGCAAAGGCATTAAATTATAAGTTGGGTTGGTTGCTGTTGCATTTCTTCCGGCCACCCTGTCTCCAACATAAAATGCACCAGCGCCCAGGCTAAACCCCTTTAAAGAACTATGATCAGAAAAAGAATAGTACAAACTTGCATTTGCTGTATTCGATGGATTGTAACGAAGGCGGTCACCTTCCTTTACCGAGCTATTTGCACCGTTTGATTCGGTATAACGTGTATCATTATAACTGTAGCCAGCAATGAACGAAAACCCATGAAAAGATTTGGTGGCAATATCTAACTCAACTCCTTTACTGGTTACTTCACCAACCAGCTCCCTTGCAGCAGGTACAGATGCTGGAGGATTTACAACAGCTAAAGCAAAGTTACTGTTCACAATCACATACCCCGTTACATTAATAGAAAGAAGCTTATTAAACAGGTCGGTTTTAGCCCCAAGCTCATACTGATCAATGATAGATGGCTTTAAAGGATTGTTTGCTGTATCCACTCCTGTATTCGGACTAAAGTTATTGGTATAGCTGGCAAATATTGAAACCGTTTTTGTTGGTTGGAAGACTAATCCCAGCCGGGGGCTAAATGCGTCAGATGTATAAGCCTTTACATAGCCTTTTGTTTTTTTAGATAGTGTATCAACTGTAGCTTGTTGATTTTGCTGAACGCTATATCGTACACCCGCCAGTAATTTTATTTTCGATGTAATGCTGGCCAGGTCCTGTACGTAAACACCCATTCTTTGAACCGGGCTTGTCGTTAACAGATTTGCAGCAAGATATGGTATGTCACTTCTTTCTGTAAATGAAGTTCCGTAAGGCTCAAAAACGTTTATAGTATCATAAATATTTTTGTTTCTTATTGATGCATTTGCAAGTCCGTTGTTATAAGCTGTGGTTGCAAATGTGTAGGATTGCGTGTTGTATTTATCTGCATCCGTACCGAATAACAAAGAATGCTCTATCGAACCTGTAGAGAATTTACCGGTCATATCAGCTTGTAATAGGTAATAATCTTCTTCCGATTTAGATTTCTGAAGTCCTCTTATCCAAGTTCCGTTTGCTTGGATAAAATAGCCGTTATTATTAGGTCTTGCAGCTGAAAACAGATCGTTCTTATAATTCTGATAACCTGCAACAGTAGTCAGTTTCCAGTTGTTGGTAAAATGATGTGTGAGAGTTGCATTTGCCGTTGCCTGCGATGTTTTATTATAACTCCAGTCTACTCCAAGAAAATAGTTACGTGGCACCTCGGCAACATTGTAATTAATAGCACCTGTTCCATAATCAGGTGTGCGGTTATCAGTTAAATAATCAGTTTGTATAAGGAGTTCAGTTCTGGGTGAAAGTTTGAAAAGGAAAGACGGGTTAATATAAAAGCGTTCTGATTTCACAACGTCTCTGAAACTATTAGCCTTCTCATAAGTGGTATTAATTCGAAAAGCAACAGTTTGTTTTTTATCCAGGCTTCCATAAAGATCAACTGTTGGTTTGTAAAAATCATAGCTGCCGGCACGGAAAGCAATTTCACCGCCTTGTTCAAACTTTGGTTTTTTAGTAACGATATTCATCACACCTCCTGCAGCCACGTTTCCATATAAAATTGCGCTCCCTCCTTTCAAGAACTCAATTCTTTCAACACCACTCATTTCAGGCATCACTGCATTATTATATCGTATCCCGTTTTTGAATGTATTGGAGCTGCCGAAAGCAAATCCTCTTGCAGCAATCTCTTCCTGAAAACCACCGGTAGTACCCATCAGGTAAACGCCATTTACGTTTTGCAAAGCATCACTGATATGTAAAACCTGCTGACGTTCCAAAACATCCTTGCCAATAACTGTTATTGCTTGTGGAAGATCCATAGGCTTAATGTTCATTTTTCCAATGGAAGAAGTCTTTTCATTGATCGTATAACTGGCTTTTACTATTATTTCCTCCAGTTCATTTTTGTTTTCGAGAAGTACAAAATCATAAACTGATGTCTCCCCCTTTCTAATTTCTATTTCTAATTGTATTGTTTTTAAACCAACATAAGAGACTACAATCGTGTATTTGCCTTCAGAAATATTGTAAAAAAAGTATTCACCAAATTCATTGGTCATCGTTCCATTTTTCGATTCCTTAAGTTGAACATTTACAAACGCCGCAGGTTTGCCATCGCTGGTGCGTACAATACCTTTTAAAACAAGAGCAATCGAAGGGGTTAGAGCAGGTTTTTCTGAAATATTTTGAGCAAAGATTTGTTGTGTGATAATTCCAAAACAAATGATAAAAAGCAGTCGGATCATAAGTCACATTTTTTGGGTACAAAGGTCCATTATGAAAACCATGATCACTTACTGAAAAAGAAAATCGGTTTACGCAAAATGGAAAACATATTTTACATTCACCCAAACAACTGTTCACATGAAATGGATCACCATACTCTCGGTTCTTATTTTTTCATTATCAGCTTATGCACAGGACAGCATGACAGCTCACTATAAAATTTATGACACCCATGCTAAACAGATTATTACACTTGACAAGATCGTGACAGATATGGCTGATGCGGATGTTTTATTTTTTGGAGAAGAGCATAATGACAGCGCTGGTCATTATTTGGAAAATAAAATTTTCAGAGCCCTTCATTCACAATATGCAGATAAAGTTGTTTTAAGTATGGAAATGTTTGAAACAGATGGCCAGCTTGTATTAAATGAATACCTCGGAGGAACTATTGATGAGGCCCGATTTTCAAGAGATATAAGATTATGGAGTAACTACAAAGATTATCGGCCAATGATAGAATATGCTAAACAAAACAAGATTCGGGTGATCGCAGCAAATCCACCACGCCGTTATGTAAACCTCGTCAGTCGCAGGGGAATGAGATCGCTTGATAGCTTATCAAAAGATGCAAAGAAATTTTTACC
>Ga0070675_100002987_pt1 | contig 12780 bp, 8 predicted proteins | sample KBSM43metaG_FD_65343 | JGI IMG/M metagenome (GOLD analysis project Ga0070675, IMG submission 65343) | Miscanthus rhizosphere microbial communities from Kellogg Biological Station, Michigan, USA - KBS M4-3 metaG | ecosystem: Host-associated > Plants > Roots > Rhizosphere > Soil ...
TCCGCCACGGCGCCGCTGCTGCAAAGCTGGTTTTCCAGAACAAAGGATCCCGCGGCGCGGGACCCTTACTTTCTGTATGCCGCCAGCAATGCGGGCAGTCTGCTCGCACTGTTGCTGTATCCGTTCGTGTTCGAGCCGAGACTTGGAGTGTCCGCGCAGAGCTTGTCGTGGCTTGTGGGATATGTCGTGTTGGTGGTCTTTGTTCTGATCGCGATATCAGAGTTCTGGAAGCTGGAGAAGCGGAGCGACAGGTCGGAATCCGTGCCCCGGCCATCCGCTGCTACGAAAGGCTCGTGGCTGGCTGCGTCGTTTGTCCCATCGGCTCTCATGCTTGCCGTAACGACGCATCTTTCGGTCAATCTCGCCTCCGTTCCCTTCCTGTGGACCCTGCCACTGGCGGTTTATCTGTTGACGTTCATCCTCGCGTTTGGGCGGCGCGTGCGGATCTCGTCTGAGCAGATCTCCTTCGTCGCGCCGGTAATCCTGCTGATCCTGCTTCCGATCTTCACCTCCGGCCCTATCCGCAATACGGCGGTCTACCTCAGTCTGCTCTCGGCCCATCTGCTCCTTTTGTTTGTTGGAGGATTGCTTTGCCACACCTCGCTGGCTCGGCTCCGCCCCGCGACAGCGCATCTCACCGAGTACTATGCTTGGATCGCATTCGGCGGCGCTCTGGGCGGTGTTTTCGCGGCGGTCCTGGCGCCGCTTTTGTTTAGTACGGTGCTGGAGTATCCATTCCTTGTCGCCACACTCGCATTTTTCAGGCAGCCGCAGGATACCGGGCGCAGCCGCTGGGACGCTCTGTTTCTACTTCCCGTGATTGGATTGGTTGCAGCGGTATTGGGATTGTCGAAATGGCTCAAAGAGCCGATTTCGAAGGGTCTCGTGCTGGGAATCGTTATCTATATGACGATAGCCATCGCGGGCATCGCATTTCATCGCAGACGTTGGCTCTTCGCGGGGGGTCTCGCGGCAGTTCTCCTGACGTTCATTATATTTCTCGTGCCTGTGCTTAAGGAGACGCAGCAGCTTTACGTCGCCCGCAACTTCTTCGGTGTGAAGCAGGTGTTGTTTGATCAGAGCCGCAGTGAGCGGAAACTGCTTCATGGGGACACGATGCATGGCCTGGAAGGACTCGATCCCGCGCGGTCGGGAAAGCCTCTTTCGTACTACACGCCGAGTGGACCCTTTGGGGACGTCATGGCGATGTTAAAGGATCGCCCGGACCAGCATATCGGCGTCCTGGGCCTGGGATCGGGCACGATCGCGGCGTACACCGAATCCAACCGGGAGATCACGTTCTTCGAGATCGACCCTCAGGTGGAGTTTATCGCGAGACGCTTTTTTTCATTCCTGCCACGGTGCGGCGATCGTTGCAATGTCGTGCTTGGAGATGGACGATTATCCATCCAGCAAATTCCAGATCAGGAATTTGATCTGCTGGTTCTCGATGCATTCAACTCCGACGCGATTCCCGCGCACCTTCTGTCGAGCGAAGCGCTCGCGTTGTATCAAAAGAAGCTGAAGCCCGATGGCGCGATCCTGTTCCACGTGTCCAATCGGTATCTGCGGATTCGTGAACTGATCACAGCTCTGGCATTTGACGCAAAGCTGCCGGCGCTCTACCGAACAGATGACGACGACGGGGAACGGGGGAAGGCTCGATCGTCCTACGTGATTCTCGCGCTAGACACGGAAACTCTGAGCAAGCTTACGCAAACCCGAAACTGGTTTGAGGTGGCTGATTTCGATGCGGTCGAGCCATGGACGGACGACTACTCGAATCTATTTGAGATTTTGAAGTGGGAGTAGCGGGTGGGGACGCGCCCCTCTCCCCCGGGAGAAAACGGGAACCTGTGCGGCAACTTTCTGCCACGCCGGAGGCGTGAGGGAGAATAGCCAGGGGTTAAGCGAGTAAGGCGAGCGCAACCCCTGGTAACGCAATAATGGGGGACCGCACCCTGAAAGGGTGCGAGGATTCGCGCCGTGAAAAAACCACCACCGCACGAAAAACCTTTGAAGAGGAATATTGGGATTTATTGCGTTTAAGCGGTGTCGAATTCGACGAGAAGTTACTTATCGTAGCAATTCCTCGCACCACTCCGTGGTGCGTGAGTATGTCTTAAACGACGACCAGGGGTTGCGCTCGTTTTACTCGCTTAACCCCTGGCTATTCTCCCTCACGCCTCCGGCGTGGCAGAAAGTTGCCACACAGCCGAACGTCGCCCTATTACTTCCCCGGCTCGATCCGGAGCACCGCCCCGTTCTTTTCATCCGTGAGCACATACAGCAGACCGTCCGGCCCCTGCCGCACATCGCGGACCCGCTGACGCAGATCGACAAGCAGGGATTCACGCCGGAGTTCTTCCATCTTCTCGTTAAATAGAATGCGTTCCACGTGGCCTGTGCCGGGTATCTCTCCCGTTCGGAGAGAGCCCACAAAGACATCGCCTTTCCACTTGGGGAACTTGTCACCGGTATAGAACGCCATCCCGGAAACGGCAATCGATGGCATCCAATACGCGAGAGGTGGCTCGAATCCCTCACGAACGAATTGCTGAGATTGCCACGGTCCCTGGTATGTTCGGCCAAAACTCAACAATGGCCATCCATAGTTCTTCCCGGGCTTGAGGATGTTGATCTCATCGCCACCGTTGGGTCCGTTCTCATTGAGCCACATCTCGCCTGTTCCCGGGTGAACCGCAAGCCCCAGCGAACTGCGATGCCCCATCGTGTAGATTTCCGGCTTGGTTCCGGCGCGGCCGACGAATGGATTGTCCTGAGGAATACTTCCGTCATCCTTGAACCGGAGAACTTTACCGGATTGCGAGTTGGGGTTCTGGGCATCCTCGCCATTATTGGCGGTTGCCACTGTTGTGACGTAAAGCATGCCATCCCTGCCGAAAGCGATGCGCGATGTTCCGGCCGTGTCGGCCACAACCACGTCTTTGACGTCGGTGAGGGCGCGCCCATCCCACTTGCCTCTCGCGATGGCAAGAGTGCGACGATTTGCATCGATAGGCTTCGTGTAGGAGAGATAGACCCATCCATTCTGGGCAAACTGAGGATGCAGCGCGAGGTCCATGTATCCGTGCACGGCTCCCGGTAATCCGGACTCGCCGGCCCAGTACGCCATAGGGGCTCCCGCAACCGGTTTGGGATCCAGGACGCCATTGCGGATAACCCGCAACTGACCAATGCGTTCGGTTACGAGCATTGTGCCGTCGGGCAGAAACGCGAGGCTCCACGGATTGGTGAGTCCTTTGGCAAGGACGCTTACCCGAATCTTCTGACCCTCACCGGTGTTGAACTCAACAGGTGCGGTGGGCAGCGGCTTTCCGGCGAGGCCCTGGGGCGCGACCGGAATACCGTTCTGAAGTTCGACCTTCTGCTGCCCGGCGCGAATTGAAAGGCCCGTGAACAGAAGCACAAATGCCATCAGAACAATGGGGGCCATGAATAAAGCTTTCCGACGTCCCTTGGATGAATCCTCGATCTTCACGACTCTTTGACCTCCTGTTAGCGCGCCCAGTATAAGGGAATTCTGTGACGTTGACCGCAATTAGGGGACGGACTACTCAACCCCCAGACTCCTGAAAGACTCTCTGGAGTTTGGGGGTTGAGTAGTCCGTCCCCTAATTGCCGAACACTAGTCGCCGGCAGTGTCCGGCGTTGGCATCATGCGGCCACGTTCGATTCGCAGCTTGAGCAGCGCCGTAACGGCCAGATAAAGAGCCAGGATGATCAGGGAACTCGCCGCAATCCCGTTGAAGAACTGGATGTCGATGCCCTTGGCCGCGCGGAAGTTCACAAGCGTGAGTTTGCCGAGCGACCACAGCGTCATCACAAGCACGAAGATCATGGGGAAGAGCGTGAAGCCAAAGCGCTGTTTTGCATTGGACAGCCACACCGTAATCGACAGTAGGGTAAGCGCAGCCAGGAGTTGATTGGACGCGCCGAACAGCGTCCAGAAGTTGATATACGAACTGCCCCCGCCTCCGGTGGCAATGACGTAGAACGGAAGGCCCATCGTCAGAAGGGTCCCGCCAATGATTCCCAGCGTACCTTTCCAGCCGAAAAGCTCCTGCACGATGTATCGTCCCAGCCTGGTGCCGACGTCAAGCGTGTCGAAGACAAATGTTGAGAATGCCATCGCGCCGAACGTGATCGCGAATGCGAGATTCTGCTTCCCGATAATCAGGGTCATGAACTGACCGATGCCGTTCCCATAAATCGTGCCTGCGGCGAGGCCTTTCACGTCATCGGCGGTGACGATCATGATGGTCACCATCGCAATCAGCGCGACGAACGCTTCGGCGAGCATCGCGCCGTATCCAACGGTCTTGCAGTGGGACTCCTGCGAAACCTGCTTTGAAGTCGTTCCACTGCATACGAGTCCATGGAAGCCTGAACACGCACCGCAGGCAATCGTCACAAACAGGAACGGAAACAGCATTCCTGTTGCGCCGCCGGTATCCCAGCTCTTGAATGCAGGTTGCTTGATCTCGTAGCCACCAAAGAGAACGCCAATGACGCCGAGACCGAGAGCAAGATAGAGAATGAAACCGCCAAGGTAACCTCGAGGCTGCAAAAGTGCCCAAACGGGCATCACCGATGCCACACAGCAGTACGCGAGAATCAGCAGTCCCCAAGTGGTCGCGTCCGCAATGAAGTACGTGGAGACATAAGTTCCAAGCCACGAAGTTCCCAGCGCGGCAGGAACGAAAATCGCGGTCATCAGCCAGAGCGGTGGATTCATGTAACGCTGCACGACGCCCATCACGACGGCCAGCGCCAGATAGAAGATGCTCGCGGCAGCGACAGCCCCGCCCGGATTGAACTGGACCTGCACGGCCTGCAGTTCTTCCGATGCGCTGACGAATGTTCCGGCGGTAATTTGCGTGAAGGCGATGATGACGTAAAGCAGCACAATCCAGATGAAGATCATCATGGCTCTTCCTGCGCCGGTGCCGAGGTGCTCGCGCGTAATCTCGGCGATGGATCGCGCTCCGTGCCGCACTGAAGCAGTCAGGCTCGAGAAGTCATGGACGGCGCCGATGAAGACAACACCGAAGCCGATCCACAGCAGGGCGGGGAACCATCCCCAGTTCTGTGCCGCCAGAATCGGTCCGGCGATCGGTCCCGCAGCAGCGATCGCGGAAAAATGCTGGGCAAAGAGATAGAAGGGTCGTGTCGGGACGTAGTCCACGCCGTCGTTGACTACATGGGCCGGGGTTTTCCGGGAATCATCAATGCGAAACTGCCGCGCAACCCAGGAGCCGTAGCTGAAGTAGGCCAGAGCAAGCGCCCCGATAAAAAGTAAGGCCAGTAAGGTCAGGTTCATAATGGGGTTGGTTGTAACACGCCACGCATGTGTCGGCAAAACCGTTTCTGCCGCACCCTCGTTGCTTGCTCCCCATTCACAATTCCGTTAGAGTCCGTAGCCACATCCATGAGGACACTTTTGACGATTGGCGTAATGCTCCTTGTCGCCCTCGGTCTCGCGGCGGCACAGGGTGGCCGCGCGGGCCAGCCCACCACTCCGGCCCAGCCGGCGCAGGGCGGACAGCAACGCCCGCCGCAATTACCTCCCGGCACGGCATCCCTGTCAGGAACTGTTGTGGTCATGGGATCGGGACAAACGATTCCGGCTGCCAACATCGAACTGCGTCGTGCGGACTGCAATACCTTTTCGAATCCTGCGGAGGTGGTCACAACAACCACTGATGGCAATGGAAAGTTCGAGTTTCAGAATCTCCGTGCGGGAGGCTGGTGCATTGTCGCCACCGTCGCCGGCGGGGCGTATACGCCCGCGGAATACATGCAGCGCGGCGTGCTGGGTCGCGGTGCAACCATTCCCGTCGCGGATGGACAGCGCGTAACAGGCATTCAGCTATCCATGGCTCCCACAGGTGGCATCGCCGGCCGTGTCCGGTACGCGGATGGTGAGCCGATGGCGCATGCGCGCGTCCAGGTCATGGAGCCGTTCAACGAAGAAGGTCAGCGCCGGCTATACATTCTTCAGGTTGCCCAGACCAACGATCTTGGCGAGTATCGCTTCTTCTGGCTCCCGCCTGCGGCTTACTACATTGCGGTGATTCCCGAAAATACGCGGGGACGAAGTGTGGTGTCGGTACAGCCGCCGCCGGGAACGGGCGGACATCGTGAAGATGTCATTGCGCCCGTGATTCTGCCCCGGATCACACCGAATGGTGAGGTCACCGAGGAAACCTTTGTCACCGTCTACTACCCCAGCGAAACCGATAGCGAGCGCGCTCAATCCGTCCAGGTTCAGCCCGGGAGTACGACCAGTGGCGTCGATATCGTTCTGTCTGCGGGAAGGGCCCGCTCGTATCACATTCGTGGAACAGCGAGGAACCAGGTTACGGGCGAAGCTGCTGCCGGCGCCCAGTTGCGTGTGGCGCCGAAGAAATGGTCTGCCACGGTGATCATGCCGACGGCGACCGTGGACCAACAAGGGAACTTTGATATCGCGGGCGTTGTTCCCGGGAGCTATGTGTTGCTTGCAAACATGTCCATTCCGGATCCGTCCGCTCCTCCACCAGCGAACGCTCCCGGAGTGACTGCTGCGGCACCGCCACCCGGGGGGAGTCAAACTGCCCAGCGGATTCCGCTGACCGCAAATCTTTCGGTGGATGTCAGTGGTGGTTCCGTTGACAACGTACAGTTGCAGCTGGTTCCCGGGATAACGATACCGGGGAGAATCATGATTGAAGGAGCCGCCGCAAACCCGAATCCGCAGCGCGGATTGAGTGTCAGTCTTGTGCGAGAACCCGATGTGGTCGGCATACCCAATGCGACGGCTCGAGGAATGGTTCAAGCTGACGGAACTTTCAGTCTTCAGAACGTCGGTCCTGGCGAATACCGAATCTACGTGCCGCCGTTAGTTGCTCCCTTCCAGTGGGGTGCGCCAAGTATTCCTCAGCCGCTCCAGGGCATGTATGTGAAGTCGGCGCGCCTGGGCAACGAAGACTTGCTCAAGACCCGGGTACGTATTGACGGTACCGCACCAGGTCCGATCGAAGTCGTCGTTGGAGCAGGCGGCAAGTTCAACGGAAATGCCATGAACGAGCGGCGTGAGCCGGTTCCAAACGTCACCGTCGTGCTTGTTCCCGATAGCGCTTATCGCCAACGGCGTGATCTTTACCGCACAGCCAGCACGGATGTCTCCGGCCGGTTTTCGATGCAGGGAATTCCTGCGGCAACCTACAAGGCATTCGCCTTCGAGGAAGCGCCGGTCGACGCCTGGCAGAATGCCGAATTTCTTCGCCCCCTGGAGAGCCGGGGAACGGCGGTCGAGATTCGCGACGGGAATCAGACCAGTGCCGATCTTCAAATCATCCCAGCGAGTCGACGCTAACTGAAATGAAGAGACTTCTTCCCATCATCTTTTTGACGATTCTGGCGCAAAGCGCACCTTTGCAGCAGGAGGGGACCGCCACCTCAGGTATTGAGGGCACGGTGGTGCGGATCGGCACCAACGAGGTTCTGTCGAAAGCCTCAGTTGAACTCGTCCGCGTTGGAGTTTCGGGAAGCCTTACGACGACGACAGAGTCGGATGGCCGTTTCTATTTTCCAAACATTCCCCCGGGGACATATCGCCTGCTCTCGCGTCGCGACGGTTACTGGAACGCAGAGTTTGGACAGCGATGGGTGGACGGGCCCGGACAAACACTGATAATCAGTCCAGGGTTGCAGCTTCGCGATGTGCCGTTGGTGATGACACCTGGCGGCGTTATCGCGGGACGTATCATTGGACGCGACGGACGGCCCCTTGCGGGTGCGCGAATTCGCGCGATGAAGCCATGGATCCAGGAGAATCAGCGGCAACTTCGTGTTGTTCAGGAAGTGGTTGCCAATGACCTTGGCGAATTCCGTTTGATCTGGCTGATGCCGGGTCGGTATTACATCAGCGCAACGTTCGTGGACTTCTCGCCGGCAGGGCAGGCCTCGCAGCTGGTTATCGATCCGGATGCCGCTGCCGGCCTCGCGAACGGGACACGTTCTGTGTCACGTCCCGTGACAAGCAGGCCGCTGGGCAACGGTCTCGAAGACAACGAGGTCTACACCCCAATCTACTTTCCCTCAACGCTCGAGAGCGATAAGGCGATTGCCATCGAATTGAAGCAGGGCGAAGAGTACAGGGGAGCGGACATCAATCTGTCACCCGTGCGAGCGTTCCACGTGCGCGGCACCGTCACGAATCTGCCGCCACCGCCGGACCCCGGCGCACGCGGGGGCGGAGGTAACGCGCCGGTTCCACCGGTGCCGGGAGCCGGCGCACGTGGAGGTCCTCAGACCCCGGTGCGTCTCACGCCAACTTCTCCTAATGGCACGCAGTACACGACTCTGGCGAATCCGGAAACTGGTGTTTTCGATTTTCCAAGGGTAATTGCGGGCGGATATGTTGCCTACCTTTTCATAGACGGCCTGACGGTTCGTACGTCCGTTGAAGTTCGCAATGGCGATGTGGATGGCCTGTCGCTCCCGATTTCGTCCGGCATTGATATTCCGGTCAACATCACATTCGAAGGCACGCTACCCAGGAACATGCCCTCGGTTGCGAATCTTATCCCGACGTTGTGGCGCAACCCGACACTGCTCGGCGCGCCCTCGATGCCCGCAACCGCGGGCAGTCCACCCGTTCTTCGGAATATCGCGCCAGGCAGCTACCATGTTTATCTGAATCCGCTGCTGTCTCCATTGCAGGGAGCGAATCCCGTAACCTCTCAACCGGCCTGGCAAGGCGCCTATGTCAAGTCGATGCGGATGGGCGACGTCGATGTCCTGAATGCAGGGCTTCGCCTGGAGCGCCAGCCCGACGCTCCGCTGGACATTGTCATTGGAGCGAATCCGGGCACGCTTGAGGGACAGGTGGTGAATGAAGTTCGCCAGCCGATTGGTGGCGCCTATGTCACGCTGTTTGCCAACAACCCCGCAGATCGGCTGTATCGCACCGACATGTACAAGGTGACAGGGACGGACAATCAGGGACGCTTCCAGCTTCAGGGTTTGCGCCCCGGCGACTACAGGGTTTTTGCGTGGGAGAACGTCGAGCGCGGAACCTGGATTGATTCGACGTTCCTGCGCCTGAATGAAGAAAAGGGAGTGACCATTCACATCGACGAAGGCCAGGTTCAAACAGCCAATCTGCCGATCATTTCATTGCCATAGTTGTCTTCCGCCCTCCGTCCATTGGCATCAGGGTTTTTCCTGATAGTGCGGGCTGCCTGCGGGATGTTATGTAACTTGTCGTTTAACCGCTTGACATCGTTGCAGATGTGGTTATACGGTCAAACGCGCAAATCGCGACAACTCTACGCGCGGGTCCGCTGAACTGCAGGCTGAAATTGGCAAATAAATCCGACCGAGAAGTCGGAAGCTGCTTTGTAGAACGGAAGGAGCAACATGGGACCAATCGTGAACGCACCGATCATTCTCGACATCGGCAAAACCAGCAAGAAGAATATCCGCCAGGCAAAGCAAGGTCAGGGCAAACTGATGCTCGATGTTCAAGACGCGATGGCTGAGGTGACGGCTTCCCTGGGGGATAAGGCAAACGGGCAGCAATTAGTGCCCATTGTATTGTTGTATCGCAAGAAGGCCAGGCGGAATAAACGCGGTGGTGGCATTTTCCCTGCCTTGTTCTAAACCATTTTCACGGCGCTGGAGCCGTAGAGTAGGAGCTGCGAATGGCAATCGATAAAGATAGGAAGAGTACCGAACCCGCTGTTCCCACAAATCCGATGGAAGGTTCCGAACCGTCGACCCAACCCGCCCGAGTTATGCCCTCAGCAGGCGCAATACTCACGGCGCCGATTGTGATGACACTCGACAAGAGACGCAGGAAAAGCGGACGCAGGAGATACACCAGCGGAACCAAGTCCACTCAGAAGTTCCTCTATGGTGTATCGAAGGCAGGTTTTCGCGTTACCGATTCCTTCTCCAGGGGCTTTAACACCTTCGTGAATCGCAGCGACCGATCGGCGAAAAAACGGAAGGACGGCTACGTCAGGGATTCTCTCGAGAATGCCAGCCGTGGCGTTGGTCGAGGGCTCAGCACTCTGGGCAGAGCACCGTACGAGATCGCGCGGCGCGTTCCCACACGCGCGGTCTGGAATTCATTCCGGGTACTTATGCCGTTCGGTAACTGACCGGGCGCCAAGTACAATCACCAATACCATCTGACGCATTCTCAGTTACGACACCTATGGATCGAACCAGCGAGTCTGTTGATCGCCTCTGGGGTTCTCTGGGACATGACCGAAGACTGCATGAGTCTCCGCGGTTTGTGGATGAGTTGGCTCTTCAGTGCAGAGCTGATCTCCGGTTGAGAGCCATGAAAGTGAGCAAGTGGTCTTTCGGCGAACAACTGGAGCATCTATTTCTGACCAGCCACTACGTCCTCGATCGACTCGAAGAAGCCATGACCGGCAAGCATTCATCGGAATGGATGGGCTTCTGGGGCGCCGGACTCATGACGGCCGGTTTCATTCCCAGAGGGGTTTTTCCCACCATTCCACAGCTTGTTCCCAACAGCGGCACTCTCGCGCATGTGGAGCCCCTGAGAGATCTGCTGCTGTCTCGGCTTTCCAGGATCGACTGGAGCCTGGACCAAATCATGGCGAGTCGCGGCAGAAGCCGCCATCCCAGGATGAAATACATGACGGCAAGCCAGTGGTTGTTCTTTCAGGACGTTCACCACAGGCATCACCTTTCGATCATGAGGGATATCGCCAAGGCGTCCCGGTGAAGTATCGCGTGCCATGATTCGAAAACTGGCCACCGTTGTGGTGGCCGCCTTCGTTGTTTACGTTCTACTTCCGGGCGTCGTGTATCCCGCGACGCTTCTTAAGCCACAACTCTGGATTCTTGTGGCCTCGGCGGTGGCACTGTCCGTGTTTCAACCTGCCTACAAGCCAATCGACAAGTCGGCTCCAAAGCATGATCGTGGGACTGCCGCGCAGATCGTGTGGTCGGTCTATCTCACCCAGTTCCTGGGTGTCATTGAAGCAGTGTTCCGGTATCCGGAAAGCTACGAATGGGACAATGTAACGACCGTGGCGCTGATCGGAATGCTTGCGGGACTCAGCCTGCGGGTCTGGGCCGTGTTGACGCTCGGCCGTTTCTTCACCTGGTTTATCAATGTCCATGACGACCACCAGGTCATCCGATCCGGTCCCTTTCGATTCATCCGGCATCCTGCCTACTGCGGCGCGCTGATCCTCTTCGTATCCACGATGCTTTTCCTCCATGCGTGGGTAAGCGCGGTGTTTTCGTTCGTGTTTCAGGTCATGGCTTACGTCCGGCGCATTCGCTACGAGGAAGCGATGATGATTGAAAGGCTCGGCGAGCGCTATATCGCTTACGCGCGGGAGGTCCGCGCCATGGTACCGCTGCTCTGGTGAAAGCGAAACTGCTGGGATGCCGACGTCTCAGAGCCAATCTCGTCGAGAAAGCTTGTCAGCGCAGCCGCAAAGAGGTCCGGACGTTCTTCCTGACATGCGGCTCCTGTGAACGGAATCAGTTCCAGACGCCGGGCTGCTGGGATGGCTTCATAGAGCGTCTTGCTCCACGATGCTGACGCGCAGGAGTCTTCCGCTCCCCAGATCACCATTGTCGGCGCCCGCAACTGGGAAAGGAGCGGGTTCACGCTGCCGACGTCTGCCGCATCAAAGGATCGCAGGAACCGTTTCAATCGCAACCGACGCTTCCGATCTCCCGCGACTGTATCCACGTAGCGTCGAACACGCTCCGGCGTCAGGACGCGTTTGTCGTGCACGAGGCGTCCCAGCCCGAGCCGAGAATGCGCCAATGCGGGCACATGAACCAGTGCCGCGAGAGCTAGCGTTGCTCCCGGCACCGCCATCAATGCTGCCGCTGTGGAAATATGCGGGGGCGGCCACACGCCGTGCGTATCGCAGTTCGAGAGGATGAGGCTTTTGACGCAGTGCGGCCAGCGCACCGCGAAGGCCTGCGCGACGACCCCCCCGATGTCGTTGCCGACGATGTGAGCCGCGGTGATTTCCAGTGCGGAAAGAAGTCCGCGCAGACGGGCAGCTTCCGCCTGAATGCCGAAATCCCCTTTTGCTGTGCCATCGGTATCGCCGAGACCGAGCGTCTCCATGATCAGGGCGCGACGCCGGGGCGCAATGCGCGCCACAACGGCGTCCCACGCGTGCGCGCCCGCGAGGCCGTGCAGGAAGACGACAGGGTCTCCTTCGCCGATGTCGCGGTAGGCCACATCGACGTCACCCACACGATGAAACTGTTTCTCCTGAAAGAGAGGATTGCTTCGAGCGGACGCTGCTTCGACGACTGCCTCGGGTAATCCCGCTGACGGTGCCGGCTCATCCAGATCGGTCTCAACCGCGGGCGGCCAGCCGCGCGCTTCTGCTGCGCGCAGAACTGCGCCAAGCCACGCCTCGGGCGAGGGCCTGACGACACCCGGATGCGCAAGCGCTCGGTCGGCGAGATAGGTATCGAAAACAGGACCCTGATGAAGGAAATCCCTTGCAACAGCAAACGCCAGGCGGCGTGAACCGGCGGTGCTCGCCGTTCCCACGAAACTCAGTGGCCACGCGAGTGCGCGCGGCACAATTAGCGCCGCGCGCCTTCGCTGGCGGCATTCCGCGGCAAGGCCCGCTGCCCGGCTGACCGGCATTGAATCGTTCCATCCACACGCCAGGTGGAAGGTGCCCGTCGCTTCGGTGTCGATCAGCGCCAGCATTGCCGAGGCAACAAAGTCTGCGGGCACAA
>Ga0070675_100002991_pt1 | contig 12768 bp, 12 predicted proteins | sample KBSM43metaG_FD_65343 | JGI IMG/M metagenome (GOLD analysis project Ga0070675, IMG submission 65343) | Miscanthus rhizosphere microbial communities from Kellogg Biological Station, Michigan, USA - KBS M4-3 metaG | ecosystem: Host-associated > Plants > Roots > Rhizosphere > Soil ...
CCAGTCCACGAGCAGGGCCACTTCCGCAAGTACGCAGACCGCCCGCTGCCGCGCACGGAAAGCCTCTCGCGCCACGTCCTCACGCTCCCCTTCTTCACCACCATGACCGACGCGCAGGTCGACCACGTGGTGGACGGCCTCGCCCGCGTCGAGAAGGCGCTCGCTTGAAGGTCCTCGTCACCGGCGGCGCGGGATACCTGGGCTCGGTGCTGGTGCCGAAGCTCATCCTGCGCGGCCACGAAGTGAAGGTGCTCGACATCGGCTACTTCGGCATCGAGCACTTCCGCGCCATGCGCCCGGCGGTCGAGATCGTGCGCGACGACATTCGCCGCATCTGCGGGGACAAGAAGCTCCTTCAGGACGCGCTTTCGGGCTGCGACGCGGTGATCCACCTGGCCGCGATGTCCAACGATCCGTCGGCGGAGCTGAATCCCGAGCTCACCGATCAGGTCAATTTCCAATGCACGCGCGCGATGGCTGCCGCGGCCAAGGCTCACAACATCCCGTTCCTCTTCTCGTCGTCCTGCTCGGTGTACGGAGAGTCGCCCGACGAGGTCGACGAGGACGGCAAGGTGGCGCCGCTCACGGCATATGCGCGCTCGAAGGTCGACTCGGAGCGCTTCCTTCTGGAGACGGCGACGAGCGCCTGGCGCCCGGTGATCCTGCGCAACGGCACGCTCTTCGGCTACTCGCAGCGCATGCGCTTCGACCTCGTGGTCAACATTTTCAGCTACTGCACGGTGCTCTACAACGAGGTGCGCATTTTCGGGGATGGCCGCCAGTGGCGCCCGTTCCTGCACGTCGCGGACTGCGCGCGCGCCTTCGTTCATTTCCTCGAGCGGCCCGACCACCGGCACCTCGTCTACAACATCGCCTATGAGAACTTCCGCGTCGTGGACCTCTACGACATCTTCAAGGCGATCAAGCCCAGCTGCAACGCGACCTACCTCAAGGTCGACAACCCCGACACGCGCGACTATCACGTCTCGACGGCCCGCATGAAGGCCGACGGCTTCGCGCCGGACGTGACGGTCAGGGATGGCGCGCAGGAGATGATGGAGGCGATCGTCACGGGACGCATCGCCGACCCGGAGGCGGTCTACTACCGGAACGCGAAGTGGATGAAGGAGCTCACGACGCTCGGTCAGACCGACCACACCCAGCTCGTGCGCTTCATCGAAGCGATGTCGTCGATGCGCTAACGCATGGCGACGGCGTCGGGGTCCCGCGCGAGCCTGGTCATCGTCGGCGCGGGAGGCCACGGGATCGAGGTCGCCTCGTACTGCGAGGATCGCGCGGATGTGCGGCTCCTCGGATTCATCGACGACGCCAGGCCGCGGGGCCCGCGCGGCGCGCACGAGGTGCTGGGTGGCCTCGAAGCTTTGCAGCGTATGTGCGCCGACGCCCGCGGCGAAACCATCCAATATGTCACTGCCGTGGGCGACAACGCGACCCGCAAGGCGCTGGTCGCCAAGCTCGGCGCACTCGGCCTGGCGAACCTCAAGCCCTTCATACTCGTGCACGGCACCGCCATCCAGGGCGTGCGCGTCGAGCTGGGGGAAGGAACGTGTGTCGCGCCCGGCGCGATCGCGACCACGGCCGTTCGCATCGGGGCGCATTGCATCGTGAACGTGGGCGCGAGCGTCTCGCACGACTGTGTCGTGGGCGACTATTGCAACCTGAACCCGGGCAGCGTGGTCTGCGGCAACGTGACGCTGGGCGAAGGCTGCTACATCGGCGCCGGCGCCGTGATCAAGCAGGGCATCACTATCGGCGCATGGACGACGGTGGGTGCCGGGGCGGTCGTCGTGCGCGATCTCCCGGCTCACGTCACCGCCAAGGGCGTACCCGCGCGCGCCTCGGCACGGGAGGCGTGATGCGCGAGAGCATCCGCAATGAGCTGCGCCAGGTGCGCACATCGCTCTCACGTCTGGCGCGCAACGTTCGCGACGAGATGTTCCGCGGACGAATTGCGCCTCCGCCATCGACCGGGCTGCAGATCAACGTGGGCTGTGGCGACATCGTCGTGCCGGGCTGGATCAACATCGACCAGCATCCGCGCGACGGCGCCCACTACATGCATGTGGTGAACGGGCTGCGTTTCGCCGACGGCGCCGCCGCGCGCATCCACTGCGAGCATTTCCTCGAACACCTGCAGTACGAGCACGCGCGGCGCTTCCTGGCCGAATGTCATCGCGTGCTCGAGCCGGGCGGGTGGTTGCGCGTGATCGTGCCCGACGCCGGGCGCTATTGCGAGGCGTACGTGAAGAACGACACGGAGTTCTTCAAGCGGCTGGAGCGCCTGGGCGGCGCGGCCGAGCCGCTCTCCACGCCCATGCAGGTAATCAACCAGGCGTTCCGCATGGGCGGCGACCATCTCTTCGCGTGGGACTTCGAGACCCTGCGCATGGCGCTCGCCGAGGCGGGCTTCCCGCGCGTGGAGCGCTCGCGGATGGGCGATGACGCGCGCGGCGCGGTGATCGACGGCAACGACTGGTGGCGCGAGCTGGAGAGCCTGTATGTCGACGCCACGAAGTGAGCCCGGCGTGCCGGAAGTGAGTTTCATCGTCCCGTGCTACAACTACGGGCGCTACCTGCCGGAATGCCTCGAGTCGATCTTCGGCCAGCAGGGCGAGTGGGACATGGAGGTGCTCGTGATCGACGATGCCTCCACCGACGATTCGTGGAGCGTCGTGCAGCGCTACGCGGGACGCGCGCGCGTGATGCGCAACGAGAAGAACCTCGGGCACGCCGGCACCATCACGCGCGGCCTGAACGAGGTGCGCGGCACGTACGTGGCGCGCATCGATCCCGACGACCGGCTGAAGCCTGATTTCCTCGCCTCCACCGTGCCGATCCTGCGCCGTCACCCGGAAGTCGGCCTCGCGTACGGCGACGTGTGCCTGATCGACGAGGAAGGCCGCATGAGCGTGCCGAGCTGCGACACCGTGCACGGCGGCGAGGACTTCAAGGGCAACGAGTTCGCCCGCCTCCTCGCCCACAACTTCATCTGCGCGCCCAGCGTGATCGCGCGCCGCGAGGCATGGCTGGACGCGCTGCCGATTCCGGAAGGGCTCGCCTTCAACGACTGGCACTTCACCACGATGATGGCGCGGCGGCACGAGTTCTATTACGTGCATCGCGTGATCGCCGAATACCGCGTGCATTCGGCAAACCTCCACAGCGCCATCGCGCGCTCCGGCCGCGAAGAGGAGTCGGTGCTGCGGTTGCTGGCGCGCTATTTCGACGAGGTCGAGGCCACGCCCGAGCTGGAGCGCGAGAAACGCGAGCGCCGCGACGAGATCTACGCCACGCAATACGCCGACTTCGCTCGCAAGTACTTCGGCAGCGGCCAGTACGCCCACGCGCGGCGCTGCTACCTCGCGGCCGCGCGCCACCGGCCTGCCACGCTCGCGTCGGCGGAAGTGCTGCGCCATCTCTTCGCGACGATGGTGGGCCAGCGCACTTACGAGCGCCTCAAGGCGGTCGCGAAGCGAGCCGCGGCATGAAGGTGATCCATATTCCCTACTCGTTCCCGCCCGACCCGTCAGGCGGCACCGAGATCTACGTGGCGAACCTCGCGGTATTGCAGCAGCAAGCCGGCGTCGAGACCCTGGTGTGCGCGCCGGGCCAGACACCCACCACGTACATCTATGCCGGACTTCGCGTGCGCCGGTGGATCGGCACGGGCGTCGTCGACGATGCGTCGTTCGCCTACGACGAGGGCGATCCGGTGGGCGCCGACGAATTCGAGCGCATGGTCGACGAGGAGAAGCCGGACGTCGTGCATTTCCACTCCTTCACCGCGATGGCGTCGCTGCGCCTCGCGCGGCGCCTCCAGGCGCGCGGCATCCCGATCGTCTTTACCTATCACGTGCCCACGGTGTCGTGCCAGCGCGGCTCGATGCTCCTGTGGGGCCGCGATCCGTGCGACGGCCACTTGCGCGTGGACCGCTGCGCCGCGTGTTCCGCGCACGGCCGCGGCGTGCCGCTCGTGGCTGCACGCCTTCTGGGACGTGTTCCGAGCGCCATCGGGCGCAGGCTGCAGGACGCGCGGCTGTCCGGCGGCGCATGGACGGCTCTGCGCTTGACGCACCTTGTCGAGACGCGCCACGAATCCGTGCGCGCGTTCCTGACCCTGGTCGATCGCATCGTGGCGCCATCGAACTGGGTGAAGGACCTGCTGGTGGCCAACGGCGTCGAGGACGCGAAGATCGACGTGTGCCCGCAGGGCATCGCCGTGGGCGACGGCTCCTACAATGTCATGCCGATGGAGCGCCGCGCGGGCGCCAGCCTGGCGCTTGCGTTCATGGGCCGGCTCGATCCCACCAAGGGCGTGGACCTGGTGCTCGACGCGCTCGCGCTCATCCCGGACGCGGATGTGACCTTCGACATCTATGGCGTGCTGCCACGCAACAACGATCCGTACAGCGCACGGCTCGCGGCTCGCATCAGGAAGGATCCGCGCGTGCGCCTCGTTCCGGCGGTGCCGAGCGCGGCCAGCATCGCGACCATGAGGGCCTACGACATGCTCGTCGTGCCGTCGCAGTGGCTGGAGACCGGTCCGCTGGTGGCGCTCGAAGCATTCCAAGCCGGCATCCCCGTGATCGGCTCGAAGCTCGGCGGCATCGGCGATCGCGTCACCCACGGCGTCGACGGGCTGTTGCTCGACGCGCACGACCCGCGGGCATGGGCGGACGAGATCCGGCGCCTGGCCGCCGACCGCGGCGCGCTCGCGAAGCTCAAGGCGGGCGTGAAGCCGCCGCCCAGCATGGCGGACGTGAGCAGCGCGATGATCCGCCTCTACGAGGAGCTGCTCGCGCAGCGCGAGCCCGCCCTTCGCGCGGGCCGCCACTCGGCGGCCGCGCCGACTTGATGTTCCGGTGAGCCCGGCCACCCCCCTCGTCATCGCCGCGGACGCGTGGGTCGGCGACCGTTTCGGAGGCGCGTACAAGATCGCAAGCGAGCTAGCGATGTTCGCGGCGCAAGGCGGTCGCGACGTGCACTACGTCTGCGCCGCTGTCGATGGACGCACGGGCATGGCGAGCGAATCCGGCGTGACGTTGTGGCGCTATGCGCCCGCGCCCGCCGGCTCCGGCGCGTGGAGACGCTACCGAGGACACCTGCAGGGCGCCTCCGCCGCGCTGCGCTTGGCCGCGGCACGCATCGGCCGGCCCTTCGTGCTGAACGGGCACGGGCCGCTGCCGTACTTCGCCGCACTGCGATGCCGCGACCTGCCGCTCTCGCGGCGCGTGATGTCCGTCCACTCGCCGCTTGCCGAGGAATACGCCGCCAACTGCGGCGGGCACATGGGACCGCTACAGGCGCTTGCGCACACCGCCTTCCGCTCGATCGAGCGCCGATGCTACGCAGGCAGCGACGCGATCCAGTGCTTCTCGCGCTTCATCGCGGGGCGCATCGAGGCGGCAGCCACCCGGCCCACGCCGAAGGTCACGGTGTGCCCGGGTTACGTGGATTACGCGCCCATGGCGCTCGACATGCCGCGTGCCGAAGCGAGGCGCCGGCTCCAGCTGCCGTTCTGGCAGACGGGGCAGACGTGCTTCTTCTCGCTGCGCCGCCACGCGCCCCGCATGGGACTGGACCGCCTGGTGCGGGCGTTCGCCCGCGTGCGGCGGGAAGCGCCGCAACGCCCCTGCCGCCTGATCCTGGGCGGCGACGGGCCGCAGACGGCGATGCTGCGCGAGCTCGCGCGCGAGCTCGGCATCGAGAACGAGGTGCACTTCGCCGGACGCATCGACGAAGCGGTGAAGGCACTCCATTACCGCGCCGCCGATTGCTTCGTGCTCCCTACCATAGCGCTCGAGGGGTTCGGCCTCATCGTGCTCGAGGCATTCGCGGCCGGCACGCCGGTGATCGCGACCCCGGTAGGCGCGATTCCCGAGGTGGTCGACGGCCACGGCGTCCTCACCGAAGGCGCGGACGAGCAATCCATCGCGCGCGCCATGCTCGCCTTTCTCGCCTCGGGACCGGCCGGCGACGAAGCAGCGCGGCGCGATTACGCGAAATCCTTCGACAAGGCGGTGGTCCTGCCGCGCCTCGAAGGCGTCGTCATGGGCGAAGCCGCATGAGGATCGTCCACGTCGTCGCCGACCTCGACCGCGCCAAGGGCGGCCCGGTTACGGCGATCCTGGGGCTTACGCGGGCGCAGGCCGCGGCCGGCCACAGCGTGCGCATCGCGACCACGGACGTCGGATGGCGCGGCGAGGAGGCCGGCGTCGTTGTGGAGCTCTTCCATTCATGGGATCGCGCCTGGCGCTTCTCGCCGGCGTTCTCGCGAGGCATCGCCGGAGCGCTCGCCCATGCCGACGTCGTCCATCTCCACGGCTTGTGGGACTTTCCGATCGTCGCGGCCGCGAACGCGGCGCGGCGCGCCGGCAAGCCGTACGTCGTCACGCTGCACGGCATGCTCAACGCGCTCACGCAACCGCGCCGGCCATGGCGCAAGCGCGGCTACCTCGCGCTCGCCGGGGATTCGATCCTTCGGGATGCGAGGCTCCTGCATTTCACCACCGAGAGCGAGAAGGCCAACGCGCGCGCATGCGGCTTCGCAGGCGAGAGCTTCGTCTGCCCGTTCGGCACCGAGCTGCCCGCGCTGCGCGAAGCGGGAGGCGACCCCGTCGTGCTTTTCGTCGGACGGCTTCATCCCCAGAAGCAGCTGCCGCTCCTCATTGCGGCATTCGCCGCCGCGAGCCTCGACGTGCCCTCCGCGAGGCTCGTGATCGCCGGGTTGGGCGACGACGATTACGCGCGCGGCCTTCGCGCCATCGCGCAGGCCGCCGGCGCGGGCAGGATCACGTTCGCGGGAGGGCTCGATGCGGCCGGCCTCGGCGACGCATACGCGCAGTGCGCGCTGCTGGTCCTGCCCAGCGTGGAGGAGAGCCTGGGCCTCGCCGCGCTCGAGGCCATGGCGGCCGGGCGTCCGGTGATCGTCACGCGCGGCGTGGGCCTCGCACAGGACATCGCCGCCGCGGCTGCGGGCCGGGTGGTGGATTCGGACGCCGTGTCGCTCGCCGCCGCGATCGTGGATCTTCTCGAGCATCCCGACGAGCGGCGGCGCATGGGCGCCAATGGACGCGCCCTGGTGGAATCTCGCTATGCGTGGGATCGCGTCGTGCGCATCCTCGATGCGCAATACGAAAGCCTTGCCGCCGCCCGCGTGGCCACGCCATGAGCCGCGAACGGCGCATCCTCTTCATCCAGTACGCGAACCCGGCGGCGTATCCGCCGCTGCTGCACGGCACGCGCATCCTCGCACGCGAGGGCTGGCAGGTGCGCGTCCTGGGCGTTGAGACGCCGGGTACGCTGCCTCTCGAGTGGCCGCGCACCGAAGGCGTGGACTGCCGCGTGATGCGTGGCACGCCGGTGGGCCTCCTTCTCAAGCTGCAGTACCTGATCTACACCGCGTGGGTCGTGGCTTGGGCGCTGCGCTGGCGGCCCGCCGTGGTGTACGCCTCGGACCCGCTGGCCGCGCCCGTCGCCCTGGTCGTCACGAGGCTCACCGGCTCGCGCCTGGTCTATCACGAGCACGATTCGCCGGGCACGCCCAGAGGGGCGGGCGCGCGCGCCGTAGCGCGTCGTCGCGAGCGCGCGGCGCGCAAGGCCGACCTCTGCGTGCTGCCCAACGCGCAGCGCGCGGAAGCTTTCGCGCGCGACACCGGAGCGGCGCCGGCACGCGTGCTGTGCGTCTGGAACTGCCCGGCGCGCGACGAGGTGCGCGCCCGCCCGCAACCCTCGCGCGCGCACGTGGCCGTCTATTTCCACGGCAGCATCAACGAAGCGCGGCTGCCGCTCGCCGTGCTCGATGCGATCGCAAGGCTGCCTGGTGACGTGCGACTCGAGTTCGCCGGCTACGAAACGCTGGGCAGCCGCGGTTATGTCGAGCGGTTCCTGCGCCATGGCGGGGAGCGCGGCCTCGCGCGCGATCGCCTGACGTTCCTTGGGGCGGGAAGCCGCGCGCAGGTACTCGAATGGGCAAGCCGCTGCGATGTGGGGCTCGCGCTCATGCCGCTGGACAGCGGCGACATCAACATGCGGTTCATGGTGGGCGCATCGAACAAGCCGTTCGACTATCTCGCCGTGGGCCTGCCGCTGGTCGTCACTCGCCTCCCGGAGTGGGACGAAGCGTTCGTGAAGCCGGGGTATGGCGTGTCGTGTGATCCCGCCGACGCGGCGAGCATCGCCGCGGCGCTCGAACCCCTCGTCACCGACGCCGCCCGTCGGCGCGCAATGGCCAACGCCGGCCGCGCAAGGATCGAGCAGGACTGGAGCTATGAGCACCAGTTTCGCCCGGTCGCCGAACGGCTGCGCGGTTGGGCGGAAGAAGCATCGTGAGCGCCGCGCCCGGGAACAACGGCGTCGTCTTCGACCTCGTGCGGCTCGCCATCCGCAGCGTACCCTCGCGCATGCGCGGCAAGGCGCGGCTGTCGCGCCTCCTGGCGAGCCCCTTCTTCGGCCGCGACCTGGTGCGCATTCCGGACCGCTTCGGCAACGCGGTGTGGTGCCCCAGCCTCAAGGAACCCATCGCGGTCGCACTTTTCGCCGACGGCGTATACGAACCTGACACGATCGCGAAGATCGTCTCGAGCCTGCCGCCGAACGGAACGTATGTGGACGTCGGCGCGAACGTGGGCACCGTCGCGCTCGCGGTGTCGGCGCTGCGCCGCGACGCGAGGATCGTGTGCATCGAGGCGCTTCCCGCGATCGCGGCGCTCCTGCGGCGCAACGTCCAGGAGAACGCCCGCTCCAACATCGCCGTCGTCGAGGCTCTTGCTGGAGCGAACGATGGCGTGGACACGCCGTTCTACGCGGCGCCCGCGAGCAGCTTCGGCATGGGCTCCATCGGGCCGCAATTCGGCGTCAAGCCCGTGGCGCTTCGCCAGCGCCGCCTCGACGGTGTTCTGGACGAGTTGGGCGTGGGCGACGTGGACGTGGTGAAGATCGACGTGGAAGGCGCCGAAGTGCAGGCCCTTCGCGGTCTCGCCCACCGGCTCGCCGGAGCGCACCCGCCGACCGTGGTCTTCGAATTCGCCGACTGGGCCGAGACGCGCATCGAGGGGCAGGCGTCCGGCGATGCCCAGCGCCTCCTCGTCTCCCACGGCTATCGTCTCTGCCGGCTGGGAACGCATGGCCGCGAACCCTTGCCGCTCGGCGAGCCGCTCACCGAAGGGGCCGCGATGTTGGTCGCGCTGCCGCCCCGCGCATGATCGCTCCCGGGGAACGCGTCTCCAACGCAGCGGCCGGCGCGCCCGAGCCCTTCTTCTCCATCTGCATCCCGCAGTACAACCGCACCGACTTCCTCCTGCGCGCGTGCGAGAGCTTCGCCGCGCAGGGGTTTCGCGACTTCGAGCTGTGCATCGCCGACGATTGCTCCAACGATGGCGGCGAAGGCGCGCTGGTCGAATACCTGCGCGGTTCGGGAATGACATTCACGTACGCGAGGAACGCGCACAACCTTCGCTATGACGGCAACCTGCGCGCTGCGATCGCGCTGTCGCGCGGGCGCTACCTGCTGCTGATGGGCAACGACGACGGCCTCGCCGATGCCGGCGTACTGCAGGCATTGCGTGACGACCTCGTGGCGCACGCGCCGGTGGCGGCCGCCATCTGCAACTATCGCGATGCCACCACCGGCCAACAGTACCGACGCATGACGGCGACCGGCGTGCTGGGCGCAGGACCCGATCTCGCGGTGGCGGTGTTCCGTCGCTACAGCTTCGTGAGCGGCGTGATCCTGGAAGGCGGCCCGGCACGCGCCGCCGCGACCGATATCGTGGATGGCAGCGAGATGTACCAGATGCACGTAGGCACGCGGCTCATTGCTGCCGGGGGGCGGCTCCTCGCCATCGATCGCACCTGCGTGGACATGGGACTGCAGATCCCGGGCCAGGTAGTGGACAGCTATCGCCGCATTCCTCGCCTGGATCCGTGCCCGATCGTGGAGAGGCCGCTGCCGCTCGGTCGGCTGCTGCAGGTCGTCGGGACCGGCCTCGCCGCCGCGCGCGCATCGTCACAGGTGCGCCTGGTGCGCGCCGCGTGGCAACTTTACTTCTACATCTTTCCCTACTGGGCCATCGAGTACCGCCGCATCCAATCGTGGAACTACGCCGCGGGCATCCTGCTGGCCGTGCGTCCGACGCGCATTGCGCACGGACTCACCCTCCGCGCGCCGGCGCGCGTGGTCCTGTGGGCGCTCTACCTCGGTTCGACGTGCGCGTCGCTGGTCTTCCCGATCCGCCTTTTCGATGCGCTGCGCCCGCGCCTGTATGCGCTCGCCAAGCGCGTGGCGGCGTCCGGCGCGTGAAGCTCGCCATCGTGGGCAACAGCGGCGGCACCAACATAGGCGCGAGCCTGCAGCGCGCGGCCGCGAAGCAGGGCCACGAGGTGGATTTCTTCGACGCCCTGGAAGCCTCGCGCGGGCCTCGCTGGCTTCGCGCCCTCGCCTGGCGCCTGGGCCGCAAGCCGCTGCGTCTCGCCTCGTTCTCGTCGGAGGTCGCGCGCCACTACCGGTCGGGCAATGGGCCCGCCGCCGTAATCACGACCGGCGCGGCCCCGCTGCAGGCCGATGCGCTACGCGAGCTTCGTGCGCGCGGAACCGCGTGCGTCAACTACTCCACCGACGATCCATGGAGCGCCGCGCACCGCGCGCGCTGGCACCTGGAGGCGCTTCCCGAATACGACGTCATCTGCACGCCGCGCCGCGCCAACATCGCGGACTTCCTGAGCCTCGGCTGCAAGCGGGTGGAGTTCGTGCCTTTCGGATACGACGACGAGCTCTTCGCGCGCGGGACAGGCAACTCAACTCCGGCCGAATACGACGTGCTCTACGTGGGCGGCGCGGATGCGCACCGCGTGGAGTTCGCGACTGAATTCTTGCGCGCCGGCGGCCCCGCGCTAACGCTGGTGGGCGACTATTGGGAGCGCTATCCGGCAACGGCAGCCCACACGCTGGGCCACCGCCCGCCAGCTGAGCTCGCGCGTCTCACGAGGGCCGCCCGCATCAACCTGTGCCTGGTCCGCCGCATGAACCGCGACGGCCACGTGATGCGAAGCCTCGAGGCGGCGGCGCTGGGCGCCTGCATGCTGGTGGAGGATACCGCCGAGCATCGGGACCTTTTCGGCCCGGAGGGCGATTCGGTATGCTATTTTCGGTCACCGCACGAAGCATCGCGCAGCGCCGCCGCGCTGCTGCGGGACCCGGCCCGCATGCAGCGCCTGGCCGATTCGGTCCACCACAAGGTGACTTCGGGCGCACATACGTACGGAGACCGTCTGAAGACAATGCTGTCCCTGGCCGCAGAAACCCGACGATGAGCGACTCGCCATGTTGATGCTGTTGATGGTGTGGCTCGTGCTGTTCATCGTGTTGTTGACGCTGATCATGCGGGACCGCAAGCAGGCGGGCGCGCTGTCGCTGAGCTACTTTGTGTCTCTCGCGCTCATCCACGTGCCGGGTGCGATGGTCTACGTCGCCGCGCCCTATGGTTACGAGGAAACCCTCCTCGGACTGGAAATCACGGTCCTCGGCGTCGGCTTCTACGTGATCGGCGTCGCCACAGCCCAGTTCTTCAGCAACCGGCGGGCTACGGCCGACATCCGCGAGGCGCCGGTCGACCCCGAGTGGTTGAACGATATCGCGCGCAAGTTCTTCTGGATCGGCCTTTTCGTGTTCTTCATCGCCATTCCGATCGCTCAGGAGATCCCTTCCGTCACCTCCGTGCTTTCGGCATTCGTCGGCCTGCTCGTGATCGCCTTCTGGTTCTGGCTGGCCTCGGCGATATTGCGGCACGACACGCGAAGGACCTTCCTGATCCTGCTCGTGCTGCCGCTGCTGCCTTTCGCAACCCTCACCACGATCGGCTTCGTGAGTTTCAGCACCCAATGGATCATCAGCGTGCTGTCCTTCCTGTTCATCATGTCGCGCCGCAAGCTCCTGCTCATCGCCATCACGCCCTTCGCCTTCTACCTGGCGCTGTCGGTATTCGTGGCGTACATCGGCGAGCGCAACTTGATCCGGGACGCCATCTGGTATGAGCAGGCGGACCTGAGTACGCGCCTTGAGCGCATTTCGGACATCTTCGTGAATTTCGAGCCGCTCGACATCAACGACCCCAAGCACCAGTCGGGAATCGATTCGCGCCTGAACCAGAACACGCTCGTGGGCGCCACGGTGGCCAACCTGCAGGAGGGCTCGGTGCGTTATGCGTATGGCGCCACGATCCCGGTGTGGGCGTTCATTCCGCGCGCGGTCTGGCCCGACAAGCCCGAGGTGGGCGGCGGACGCAGCGTCGTATCCGAATTCACGGGCATCACCTTCCCGGAGGGCACGAGCGTGGGCGCCGGGCAGGTGCTCGAGTTCTACGCCAACTTCGGTCCGTTGGGCGTCATGATCGGCATGTTCGGGTGGGGGTTCGTGCTCATGACGCTGGATCGCGGCATCATGACTGCGATGTCGAAGGCGGACATGCCAGTGCTGATGCGACGATCGATGGTCGGACTCACGCTGGTCAGCCCCGGCGGAAACCTGCTCGAGATCCTGATCGCCGCCATAGGCGCCATGGTCGCGGCACCCCTCATCGTGTACCTCGACCGCAAACTGCGCTCGCTGCCGCTCGCCGTCTTCTCCGCCAAGAGCAAGCGCCTGGGCGTGCAGCGGCCGTAGGACGCGCATGTCGCCTGTCCCGGTCTCCGTCATGATCTTCACGCTCGACGAGGAAATCCATCTGCCGGCCTGCCTCGCCGCGCTGGGCT
>Ga0070675_100002992_pt1 | contig 12767 bp, 10 predicted proteins | sample KBSM43metaG_FD_65343 | JGI IMG/M metagenome (GOLD analysis project Ga0070675, IMG submission 65343) | Miscanthus rhizosphere microbial communities from Kellogg Biological Station, Michigan, USA - KBS M4-3 metaG | ecosystem: Host-associated > Plants > Roots > Rhizosphere > Soil ...
CAAGATCACCTTCGACATCATCTTCCGCGACCGCGAGAACTACGAGCGCGTCAAGCGATCGCGAGTGCTGACGCGCGCCAGCGTGGCGGCGCTGTACCGGATCCCGCCCGAGCGGATCTCGGACTTCGTCGAGTACGACCCCGCCTATGCGATCAAATTCACCATCTACCGCCTGACGCCGAGCGGCTCGGCAGGCGACGGCGACATCTTCGGCGCGCAGCAGTACGCGCCGCTGCTCGACCTGGCGGTGCCGGCTTGACGCCGACGTTCGCGATTGCACTCTCGTTTCGGCAAGGAGATTCCATGCGTGTCCTGATGGCGCGACTCGGCGTGTGCGCCGCGGTGCTGCTCGGCCTGCCCGCGCTCTCGATGGCGCAGGCCGCGATGCCCAAGCTGATCAAGATCGTCGTGCCCTTCTCTCCCGGGGCGAGCAACGACGCTGTCGCCCGCGCGATCGCGGCGCCGCTCGGGCAGCGCCTGCAGGCCACGGTCATCGTCGAGAACAAGGCCGGTGCGGCGGGAACGATCGGCGCCGATGCGGTCGCCAAGTCGCCCCACGACGGCTCGGTCCTGCTGCTCACGTCGTCGACCTTCCTGACGGCTGCGGCGACGCAGGCGCGCCTCCCCTACGACCCGATCGCCGCCTTCACGCCGATCGCGATGGTGGGCGAGGGCCCGTTGCTGCTGGCCGTCGGCGCGGCGACGCCGTTCAAGTCGACCGAGGACCTGCTCGCCGCCGCGCGCGCCAAGCCCGACGGCCTCACCTACGGCTCTGCGGGCGTGGGCTCGATCGGACACCTGGCGACGGTGCTGCTGAGCGATGCCGCCAAGGTGAAGCTGACGCACGTCCCGTACAAGGGCGCTGCCAATGCCGCCCAGGACATGGGCGGCGGCCAGATCGACGCGATGGTCTCGAACTACAGCACGCTCGCTCCCCTGATGCAGAAAGACGGCGGCCGGGTGCGCGCGCTCGCCGTCACCTCGCGACAGGCGCACCCGTCGTTCGTCGGCCTGCCGCCGCTCGCGACGGCGGTGCCCGGTTTCGAGATGGACATCTGGATCGGCGTCTTCGCCCCGGCCGGAACGCCGGCGCCCGTCGTCGAGCGGCTGAACCGCGAGATCAACGCGATCGCCGCGTCGCCCGAACTCGCCGTGCTGCTCGGACCGGACGGGACCTTGCCGACGGCGATGAGCCCATCGGCGTTCGCCGCCCGCGTCAAGGACGAGCTCGCGAAGTGGAAGCAGCTCGCCGCCCTGCACAAGATCGTCACCGAATAGGGCTCGTCCTCGCATCGCCATGCCATTGCCGCCGCTCCAGACCACGCGCTACGCCGTCGATCAGGGCATCGCCACGATCACCCTCGATCGGCCCGACAAGCTCAACGCCTACAACGCGCAGATGCGGCACGAGCTCGAGCTCCTGTTCGACGAGACCGACGCCGACGACGGCGTGCGCGCCGTCATCGTCACCGGCGCCGGTCGCGCGTTCTGCGCCGGCGCCGACCTGTCCGCGGGCGGCGCCACGTTCGATCGTCACGCGCATGGCGGCGACCCGCTGCGCGAGGCGCTGCGCGTCGGCGATGTCTACCGCGATGGCGGCGGGACGACGACCTTGCGCATGTACCGGAGCCTCAAGCCGATCATCGGCGCCATCAACGGCGCGGCGGTCGGCATCGGCGTGACGATGCAGCTGCCGATGGACATCCGCATGGCGTCGACCGCGGCGCGCTTCGGCTTCGTGTTCGCACGGCGCGGCATCACGCCGGAGGCGGCGTCGTCGTGGTACCTGCCGCGCCTGGTCGGCATGCAGACCGCGCTCGAGTGGTGCCTGACCGGGCGCGTGTTCAGCGCCGACGAAGCGCTGGGTCGCGGCCTCGTCCGCTCGCTGCACGCACCCGACGAACTGCTTCCCGCCGCGCGCGCGCTCGCGCGCGAGATCGCCGACAACACGGCGCCGGTCTCGATCGCGCTGACGCGCCAGCTGCTGTGGCGGATGTCGGCCGCGCCGCATCCGATGGACGCGCACCGGATCGACAGCCGCTCGATCCAGGCGCGCGGGCAGTCGGCCGATGCGCGCGAAGGCGTCGGCGCGTTCCTCGAGAAGCGACCCGCCGTCTTCCCCGACCGGGTCTCCTCGGACCTGCCGTCGTTTTTCCCCTGGTGGGACGAGCCGACGTTCGAGTGATCGCTGCGGGGCCGATCGTCTCGGAGGAGGTGGCGCGCTGCGCGGACGGGCTCAGGCGGCGTTCGCCGCGCGCCACGCCGCCACGATCTGCACGTGGACCGGGATGTTGCGAAGGAATCCCTCGCGAAGCGCGGCGTCGGCGAGCGTCGCCGCCTGGCGCTGAAGCGCGCCGTGCGCGCGCGCCAGCCACTCGGCGGCGCGCGCGTCACCGGCGCTCGCCAGCGCGCGGTGACAGGTCCACTCGACCGCGCGCGGCAGCTCGACGCCCTTGAGGAGTTCGTCGTCGCCGTCGTCGGACCTTCCGCCCGACGCCAGCAACGGTGCCAGCGCCTGCAATGCCGATGGCGCGTCGCCGCGCGCCAGGGCGACGCGCGCCAGCCCGGCCGCGGCGTCGTGGCGATAGGGGCTGGCGATTTCGAGCGCGCGTGCGTGCGCGGTTTCGAACGCCTGCGCCGCGACGGCGTGGCGGCCGAGCGCCAGCTCCGCCTCGCCCTCGCGGCACCAGGCGGCGATCTCCTGGTCGCGCGCCCGGACGGCGACCGCGGTTTCCACCGCGGCGCGCGCGTGCGCGAGCGCCTGTTCGTCACGACCCTGCCACAGCGCCAGCGTCGCCAGCGCGCACAGCGGGCTGACCTCGAGCGCGCGCTCGCCGTTGACGCGCATCAGGCGCAATGCTTCATCGAGCTCGCGACGCGCCTCGGTCAGCGCACCGAGCCCGACCCAGCCGATGCCGATGTTGCCGTGCGCGATCGCCTCGTTGCGCCGGTCGCCGCTGGCGCGATACGCCTCGAGCGATCGCTGGTCGAAGCGCAGCGCGCCGACCTCGTCATCCTGCATGCCGGCGATGATCCCCAGCGCATTCAGGCACGAGCCTTCGACCTGGCGCATCCCGAGCGCGCACGCTTCGGCCAACGTGTCTTCGGCGATCGCGCGCGCTTCGCCGCGCCGGCCCTGGAACGCGATCGACATCGCCAGCAAGCGTTGCCCGAGCAGCCGAAGCATGGCGTCGCCCGCACGACTCGCCGCTTCGACGGCGCGCCTGGCCGCGGTTTCCATCGCCGCGTGGTCGGCGATGCGTTGCGCCCAGGCGCTGCAGCGCCAGGCGACGTGGGCGCGGCGCCGGTCATCGTCCTGCGCCTCGGCGATCTCGGCCATCGCGTCGATGTCGGCGCGCTGGCCGGCCCGGTCGCCCTGCATCTCGAGCGTCGCCTCGCGCACCTCGAGCAGGCGCCAGCGCAGCAAGCGCGAGCCGGGCGCGGGCCTCTTGTCGATGATCGCCAGCGCCTGGCGCACGTGGTCGAGCACCGCGCCGTGGGCCAGGCGGCTGCGCGCGTGCTCGGCGGCGCGGGTGTGGTACTCGGCGGCGCTCGCCTCGTCGCCGGCGAGCTCGAAGTGCCGGGCGGCAGCGCCCAGGAAATCGTTGGCGCGAAGTCCGGTGCGGGCGGCGAGCCAGCGCGCGAGCTTGCCGTGCAGCTCGCGGCGGGTGCGCTTGAGCACGGTCTCGTAAGTCACCTGATGAAGGATCTGGTGCTTGAAGGCGTACTCGCGCAGGTCGTCGCTGCTCGAGCCGGCGCGCGGCAGCGCGAGCTCGCGGCGCACCAGCGCCGGCAAGGTGTCGTGAGCGGTGTTGTCGAGGGCGATCAGCGCGCGGTCCCAGAACACCGGCCCGATGACGCTGGCCCGCTGCAGGGTCAGCCGCTCGGGCGTCGGCAGGCCGTCGAGGCGCGCCTGCAGGACGCCGATCAGCGTCGGCGGGACCCGGGTCAGCAGCAACCGCTCGGCGTTGACGGTCCAGGTGTCGCCGGTCTCGATCGCACCCCGGTCGATCAGCATCTTGACCAGCTCTTCCATGTAGAACGGATTGCCTTCGGCGCCGCCGATGACGAGCTCGCGCAGCGCCGCCGGCACGTCGGGCAGCTTCTTGAGCAGCTCGCCGGCCAGCATCCGGCTCGTGTCCTTGCCGAGCGGTTGCAGGTCGATGCGCCGGTGCACCCGTTGCGCACACCAGCTCGCCCGGCGTTCGAACAGCGCCGGACGGGTGCACGCGACGATCAGCAGCGGCACGTCACGATCGACCTCGGCCAGGTAGGAGAGGAAATCGAGGCTCTCGTCGTCGGCCCAGTGCAGGTCCTCGAGCTCGACGACGACGGGTGACCCATCGACGCTGCCGATGCGGCGCAAGAGCTCGGCGGCGGCGTGGAAGGCGCGGTTGCGGATCTGCTTCGGGTCGTCGAGGATGCCCTGGACGTGGCGACTCTCGCGCCACTCGATGCCGATCAGGTGGCCGAGCAGATGGGCGTGGCCTTGCGCCGCGTCGGGTCCGTCGTCGGCGACGAACAGGGGCGCGATCCCCTCCTCCATCTTGCGGCGCGCGGCGTCGATGCTGTCGTCGTCGGCGATCTGGAAGCGCCAGGCGATGACGTCGCGCAGCAGCCCGAACGGCTGGCCTTGCGTCTGCGGCGTCGCCCGGCCGCGGAAGAGGAAGAAGCTTTCCGGACGCGCGTCGGTCCAGGCCGCGAACTCGTAGAGCAGCCGGCTCTTGCCGATGCCGGCGTCGGCGACCACGCTGACGGCCGCGAACTGGCGTTCGACGAACAGCCGCTTGAAGGCGTCCTGGAGCGTGTCGAGCTCGGCGTCGCGGCCGATCATTCGCGTGGCAACGCCTTCGATGCCGCGGCTGCCGAGCCGAAAGCTCCTCGGCTTGGCGCGCAGGACCAGATAGCTGGCGATCGGCTCGTCGACTCCCTTGACCGCCATCGGCGCCTGGCGCTCGACCTCGAACATGCCGCGCACCTGCGTGTAGGCGTCGTGGCTGATGCGCAAGCCCCCGGCAGGCGCGGTCTGCTCCATCCGGGCGGCGATGTTGACGGCGATGCCGCGGATGCTGCCGTCGGCATCGACCCCGCCGCCGAGCAGCACGGCCCCAGTGTGGACGCCGACGCGGACGTTGAAACCATCGTGGCCGTGCGCAGCGCGAACCTCGACGCCGAGGACCTTGCCGAGCTCGAGCAGCGCGAGGCCGCCGCGCACGGCCCGGTCGACGTCGTCTTCGCGCGCTTCGGCGGCACCGAACGCGGCGAGAACGTTGTCGCCGGCGTACTGGAGCACCTTGCCGCCGTGCGCCTCGACGACGGCGGTCGCGCGCGCCAGGGCGTCGTCCATGACGGCGCTGATCGCCTCGGGGTCGAGGTGCTGGGCGAGCGCGGTCGAGCCGACCATGTCCATGAAGAGGATGCTGACCTGCCGCAGCGTCTGCGCCGGCGGCGACGTCTCCGCAACCGCTGCCGTGAGCGCCGCCAACCGGTCCCGCGCCGCCGCCGCCAGCGGTTCGACGACCGCATCCCCGAGCGTCGATCGTTGCCTTTCCAGCGCGGCGATCGCGGCTTCGAGTTGCTCGACCTCGGTCATCGGCCGAGGATAGCAACCGACCGGGACGCGGTTGCCTCCGTCGAGCGGCCGCGCGGTGGCTCGGGCCGGCCGCCGCGCGCGACGACGCGACCTCAGCCGACGCGCGCTGCCCAGTGCAGCGTCAGCGGCGAGCGCGCCTTGGTCAGCAGCCGCTCGTTGAGCACGTGCCGCGCCAGCCGGCGCTGCCCGGCGCGGACGGCGTCGATCAGCGTCAGGCCGGTTCAGTCCTGCTTCCGCGCGCTCATTCGTGCCCGATCACCGGATGCGGCACGTACGGCGCCTCGAGCTCGGCGATGTCCTCCGGCGCGAGCACGAGCGTGAGCGCGGCGACCGCATCGTCGAGCTGGTCGAGCCGCGTTGCGCCGACGATCGGCGCCGTCACTTCGCTCTTGGCGAGCACCCAGGCGAGCGCGACCTGCGCGCGCGGCCGGCCGAGCCGCGCCGCGACCGCGGCGAGCGCCTCGGCCACCTTGCGATCGGCCTCGGCGGTGCGCGCGTAGAGGGTGCGGCCGAAGCCGTCGTTCTCCGAGCGCTCGCTCGCCGCATCCCAGTCGCGCGTCAGGCGGCCGCGCGCGAGCGGGCTCCACGGGATGACGCCGATGCCCTCGTCCTTGCAGAGCGGCAGCATCTCGCGCTCTTCCTCGCGGTAGAGCAGGTTGACGTAGTTCTGCATCGTCTGGAAGCGCGCCCAGCCGTTCGTGTCGGACACGTGCAGCGCCTTCGCGAACTGCCACGCGAACATCGACGACGCGCCGATGTGCAAGGCCTTGCCGGCGCGGACGACCGCGTCGAGCGCCTCGAGCGTCTCCTCGATCGGCACCGCCGGGTCCCAGCGATGGACCTGGTACAGGTCGACGAAGTCGGTGCCGAGGCGCTTCAGGCTGGCGTCGATCTCGGCGAAGATGGCCTTTCTCGACAGGCCCATGCCGTTGGGCCCCTTGTGCATGCGCTGGTTGACCTTGGTCGCGATCACGACCTCGCCGCGCCGCGCATAGTCGAGCAGCGCGCGGCCGACGATCTCCTCGCTCGAGCCGGCCGAATACACGTTGGCGGTGTCGAAGAAGTTGATGCCGAGGTCGAGCGCCTTCTTCAGGAACGGCCGGCTCGCCGCCTCGCCGAGGGTCCAGGTGTGGGCGCCGCGATCGGGCTCGCCGTAGCTCATGCAGCCGAGGCAGAGGCGCGAGACGTCGAGGCCGGTGCGGCCGAGCTTGGTGTACTGCATGGTGGACTATTCCGCCTTGATGCCGTTCTTCTTGATCAGCGCCGCGTACTTCGCGAGCTGGTCCTTGGTCGCGCGGCCGAGCTCGTCGGCGCTCGAGCCGCGCGGCGTGAGCCCCTGCGCGATCAGCTGCTCGCGCACGGCGGGCTCGGCGAGCGCCTTGACGATCTCGGCGTTAAGCCGGGCGACGATCTCGGGTGGCGTGCCGGCCGGCGCCAGCACCGCGAACCAGGAGTTGAACTCGAATCCCGGCAGGCCCGACTCGGACACCGTCGGCACGTCGGGGTATTGCGGCATGCGCTTGGGCGTCGTCACCGCGACGAGCTTGACCTTGTTGCCGCGAACGAGCGAGTTGACCGTCGCCAGCCCCTGGAAGGCGACCGGCACCTCGGCGCCGGCGACGCCGACCGCCGCCTGCGTCGCGCCCTTGTACGGCACGTGGTTCATGACGACGTTCGCTTCCGATGCGAACAGCGCCATGGCGATGTGCTGCGGGCTGCCGATGCCGCCCGACCCGTAGTCGATCTTGCCGGGATTCGCCTTCGCGGCGCTGATCAGGCCGGCGACGTTGCCGTAGGGCGCGGCCGGGTTCATCACCAGGCCCCACTCGACCGTCGCCACCAGCGAGACCGGCATGAAGTCGCGAACGATGTCCCACGGCATCTTCGGCTGCAGCGCCGGCACCATGGTCATGATGCTGTCGTTGAAGCCGCCGAGCGTGTAGCCGTCGGGCGGGGCCTTGGCGACGCGATCGGCGCCGACCAGGCCGGCCGCGCCGGGCAGGTTCTCGACCACGATCGATTGCCCCATCGACGCCGCCATCTGCTGCGCGACGATGCGGGCGGCGACGTCGACCGCGCTGCCGGCGGCGAGCGGAACGATCAGGTGGATCGGCCGACTCGGGTAGGCCGCCTGCGCGCTCGCTTCGACCGGCACCACAAGCGCGGCAGCGGCGGCGAAGACGAAGGCGGTAGCGGTGCGCGTGCGCGAGCGGGTGAGGTTCATGGTGCTTCGTTCCTTTCGGACGGTGAAGGAGCGGTCGACGTGCGTCGATGCGCTCACGCCAGCGGCGCGAGGGCCAGCTCGGCAGCGACGCCGTCGAGCACCGCGCGCAGCGCCGGCGCGATCGGAATGCCGTCGCGCCCGTGGGCGATGCGCTTCGCTTGGCTCTGCTCGCCGGGCAGCCAGATTCGCTCGACCCCGGGCATGCGCTCGCTCGCGCGCAGGTCGCGAACAAGCTCGTCGACCCGGCGCTTGAACGCCGCCGGGTCGCCGAACGCGGCGAGATCGATCATCGCGATCGCCTGGCCGGTGTTGGTGGTGGTCGCGAAGTCGCGGTTGAAATCGAGCACGTCCTTGCCCATCGCCGCGCCGTTGAGCGTGCCGGCGAGCAGGCCGACGATCAGCGCGAGGCCGTAGCCCTTGTAGCCGCCGATCGGCAGCAGGAAGCCTTCGTCGGCACGCTTCGGGTCGAGCAGCGGCCGGCCCTGGCGGTCGATCATCCAGCCTTCGGGCATCGTCTCGCCTCGCTGCGCCTTCGCCTTGACCTTGCCATACGCGGCGACCGTGGTCGCCATGTCGAGCACGACCGGCGGCTCGTCGCCCGCGGGGATGGCGACCGCGATCGGGTTGGTCGACAGCAGCATGTCGAGGCCGCCCCACGGCGGCAGGTGATTGGCGTTGCCGACCGCGAAGTAGAGACCGATCATGTCGCGCGGCAGCGCCATTCGCGCGTAGAGCGACGCCGGGCCGGCGTGGTTGCTGAAGCGCGTGCCGGCCCAGCCGATCCCGGCGCGCTGCGCCTTCTCGGCAGCGATCTGCGCGGCACGCGTCATGACCAGGTGCCCCATGGCGTTGTCGCCGTCGATGAGCGCCGTCGCCGCGCGCTCCTCGACGACGCGGATCTCGGGATGCAGGTTGATGCCGCCGGCGCGGATCCGCTTCAGGTAGGGCGCGAGGCGGATCACGCCGTGGCCGTCGGAGCCCTGCAGGTCGGCCTCGGTCATCAGCGCGGCGACCGTCGCCGCATCGGTGTCGGGCATGCCGACGGCGACGAAGGCGCGCGCGATGAAGGCGCGCAACGCCTCGGCGCGCAGCGCCCGCGTCGACGACTCGCTTCCCTCTCCGGCCTGCTTGACCATGGCGCAGTCTAGGCGGGCGCTGCCTTTCCTGCCCGCCCGCGCGGGCCGGCGAGCGCCGTGCCAAGATGGCGTTCGACGCGTTCACCCCGGACTCACCGATGTTCCAACGTTTTCGATTCGCAGCGGCGCTTGCCGTGCTCTCGTCCTGCCTCTTCGCCTTGCCCGCCCTGGCCCAGGAGTGGCCGCAGGCCGGCAAGACGATCCAGCTCATCGTTCCCGCGCCGGGCGGCAGCGGCACCGGCGACACGATCGCGCGCGTCCTCGCCGAAGAGCTCCAGTCGCGACTGAAGGCGACCTTCGTCGTCGACAACAAGGCCGGCGCCAACGGCAACATCGGCGCCAGCGCGGCCGCCGCGACGGCCGGCGACGGCTACCACTTCCTGTTCAGCTGGGCCGGCACGCTGGCGGTCAACAAGGCGCTCTACAAGAACCTCTCGTTCGACGCGCAGAAGGACTTCGTGCCGATCCTGCTCGTCGCCGACGTCCCCAACATCCTGGTCGTCAACAACGACATCCCCGCGAAGGACCTGGCCGACTTCGAGCGTTACGCCAAGGCGAACCCGGGCAAGCTCAACTTCGGCTCGACCGGCATCGGCAGCTCGATGCACCTGGCGGGCGAGCTCTTCATGCGCGAGACCGGCGCGCAGATGATCCACGTCCCCTACAACGCGCCGGGAACGGCGACGACCAACCTCATCGCCGGCGAGATCCAGCTCATGTTCCAGCTGATCCCCGGCATCGCCGGCCAGGTGAAGAGCGGCAAGGTGCGCGCGATCGCGGTGATGGCGCCGCAGCGCTCGCCCGCGTTGCCGGACGTGCCGACGACGGCCGAGCTGGGCCAGCCGCGCCTGCTCTCCTCGACCTGGTTCGCGCTGCTCGCGCCGAAGGGAACGCCGCCGGCCGTCATCGCGCGGATGAACGCGGTCTCGAACGAGATCCTCGCCGACCCGGCGGTGAAGAAGCGCCTCGCCGAGATGGGCGCGAGCACGCTCGGCGGCACGTCGCAACAGCTCGCCGAGCACCTCGCCGCCGAGACCGAGAAGTGGGGCCGCGTGGTGCGCGACGCACGCATCAGCGCGCAATGAGCGCGCCGCGGCGTCGCCCATGACGAGCGGCCTCGCGGCCCTCGAGGCGCGGCTCGCCGACGAGCTCGCCTTCCTGCAGCTTCCGGCGCCACGCTGGACGCCGGCGCTCGAGCACGAAGGCCAGCCGGTCGCCGACGTCGCGATCGTCGGCGCCGGCATGACCGGACTGGCGCTGGCCGCGGCGCTGGTGCAGCGCGGCGTCTCGGTCGTCGCCTACGACGAAGCGCCGGCCGGCCTCGAAGGCCCCTGGGCGACGACGGCGCGAATGGAGACCTTGCGCAGCCCCAAGCAGCTCGCCGGCCCGGCGCTCGGCATTCCGTCGCTGACCTTTCGCGCCTGGTTCGAGGCCCAGTTCGGCCGCGCCGAATGGGACGCGCTCGACAAGATCCCGCGCCTGCAGTGGATGGACTACCTGCGCTGGTACCGCGAGGTGCTGGCGCTGCCGGTGCGAAACGGCCACCGCGTCACCGATGTGCGGCCGCGCGGCGACGGCCTCGTCGAGCTCGCCGTCGAGGCCGACGGCCGCAGCGCGACGAGCGCGTGGGCGCGTCGCGTCGTCGTCGCCACCGGCCGCGCCGGGCTCGGCGGGCCAGCGCTGCCCGCCTTCGCCGAGGCGCTGCCGCGAACGCGCTGGGCGCACTCGTCCGACGACAACGACTACGCCGCGCTGGCCGGGCTGCGCGTCGGCGTCGTCGGCGCGGGCGCGTCGGCGATGGACAGCGCCGCGACCTCGCTCGAAGCCGGCGCCGCGCAGGTTCACCTGCTCGTGCGACGCGCCGACCTGCCGCGCATCAACAAGGGCAAGGGCGCCGGCAACCCGGGATTCGTCGCCGGCTACGCGCAGCTGCCCGACGCCTGGAAATGGCGCATCCGCCACTACATCAGCACGCAGCAGGTGCCGCCGCCGCGCAACAGCACGCAGCGCGTCTCGCGCCACGCCAACGCGCACTTCCACCTCGGCGTCTCCATCGTTGGCGTCGAAGAGCGCCACGGGGCGCTGCAGGTGGGCACGTCGGCCGGGCCGATCGAGCTCGACTTCCTGATCTTCGCCACCGGCTTCAAGGTCGACTGGCGCCAGCGGCCGATGCTGCGCCACATCGCGCCGAGCATCGGCGTCTGGAAGGACCGCTACGCACCGCTCCCCGGCAGCGAGGACGACGAGCTCGCGGAATCGCCCGACCTCGGCGCGGCGTTCGAGTTCCAGCCCCGCGCCGGCGCGAACTGCCCGGGCCTCGATCGCGTCCACTGCCTCAGCTACCCGGCGACGCTCTCGCTCGGCGTGATCACCGGCGACATCCCGGCGATCAGCGAAGGCGCGCTGCAGCTCGCCGACCGCCTCGCGGGAATCCTCTACGCCGAGGACATCGCGTACCACTACGCGCGCATGGAGGCGTACGACGAGCCGGAGATCCTCGGCGACGAATGGATCGCCGAGCCGCTGCCGCCCCCGTCTGCGGCGCGATGACCTCAACCACCTCGAGACCACTAGCCATGACCGCGACCGACACTTCCTCTGCCGCCGACGTGATCGACCGCGCCGCCGGCCTCACTGCCGGCGACCCGCTGCATGCCGCGCGGCGCTTCCGCGCCAAGGTCGTCGAGGCGACCCAGGCCAGCCACGACGCCCTGATCTACGAGCCGGTACCCGGCCTTTCCACTGAAGACCGGCTGCGCGTGGCCGCGCGCGTCTGCACCGTCGCCGGCGCGACGACGCTGCTGCAGCACTACGAAACCCTGATCGCGAACGCAGCCGACTCCGGCGCGCTGCCGTCGCCCGCCTTGCCGGCGATGCTGCGCTTCGCCGCGACGCTGACCACCGACCCGCGCCAAGGCGACCGGGCCGCGCTCGAGCCGCTCAAGGCCGCCGGCCTCGGCGACGCGGCGATCGTCGCGCTCGCCCAGCTCGTCGCCTTCCTCTCCTACCAGCTGCGCGTCGTCGCCGGGCTCAGGGCGATGCGCGAGCCCCAGGGGCAAGCATCGTGATCCGCCGCAACGGCTTCACCGACGAGTCGCTCGAATGGCGTTCCTGGCTCGAGCCGCTGCGCGTCGACGAGGCGAGCCCGCTGCAGCTCGAGGTGCTCGACGAGAGCCATCCGCAGTCGCGCACCTCCCCCTACTACCTGACCCTGGCGCACCAGCCGCTGATGCTGCGCCACCGTTCCGCCGCCTACAACGCGATCATGTACGCGCCGGGCGGCCTGCGGCGCGCCGAGCGCGAGCTCGGCGCGATGGTGGTCTCGGTGACCAACGGCTGCGTCTACTGCACCTCGGTCCATGCGCAGCGCTTCGAGCAGCTGGCCAAGCGCAGCGACACCGTCGAGCAGGTGTTCGACGACCCGAGGACCGCCGGAACCACGGAGCGCGAGCGCGCCATCGCCCGCTTCGCGATCGCCGTCACCGAGCGGCCGGCGGGGCTCGGCCCCGCCGACATCGCACCGCTGCGCGAGCAGGGCATGAGCGACGAGGAAATCCTCGACCTGCTGCACGCCGTGGCGATCTTCGGTTGGGCCAACCGGCTGATGCAGAACCTCGGCGAGCCGGCGAGCCCGTGATGCCCGCGCCGGCGGGGCGCGGCAGGCCTAGCGCACCTGGGTCCAGCCCGGCCCGGGGTCGAAGCGCTTCATCGCCGCGACCGCCTGCGCGGTCTGCGGGCCGAGGTCCTTCTGCCAGACCACCGCGTCCTGGTTGATCATGAAAGTCATGACACCGGAGACGCCGTAGCCGACCGG
>Ga0070675_100002994_pt1 | contig 12765 bp, 12 predicted proteins | sample KBSM43metaG_FD_65343 | JGI IMG/M metagenome (GOLD analysis project Ga0070675, IMG submission 65343) | Miscanthus rhizosphere microbial communities from Kellogg Biological Station, Michigan, USA - KBS M4-3 metaG | ecosystem: Host-associated > Plants > Roots > Rhizosphere > Soil ...
ATCGGGCATGTGCGCTATTCGACGACCGGCGAGACGGCGCTGCGCAACGTGCAGCCTTTGTTCGCTGAGCTCGCGGATGGCGGCTTCGCGGTCGCGCACAACGGCAACCTTTCGAACGCGATGAAGCTCCGGCGCACGCTCAACCGCCGCGGGTCGATCTTCCAGTCGACCAGCGACACGGAGGTGATCATCCACCTCGTCGCGACTTCGGATCGCACGGGCGCGCTGGATCGGCTGACCGACGCTTTGAAGCAGGTCGAGGGCGCCTATTCCCTCGTCGTGCTGACCGAGGAAGGACTGATAGCCTGCCGCGATCCGCTCGGCATCCGGCCCTTGGTCATGGGTAAGCTCGCGGAAGCGACGATCTTCGCCTCGGAAAGCGTCGCATTCGACGTCATCGGCGCAAGGTACGTGCGCGACGTCGAGCCGGGCGAGCTGATCGTGGTCAACGACAGCGGGATCCGTTCATTTCAGCCGTTCCAGAAGGCGAGTCCACGCCCGTGCATCTTCGAGCACGTCTATTTTTCCCGGCCGGACTCCATTGCCGAAGGCATCTCCGTCTACGAGGTCCGCAAGAACATCGGAGCCTGGCTCGCACGTGAGGCTCCCGTCGACGCCGACTACGTGGTTCCCGTGCCGGACAGCGGCGTGCCTGCCGCAATCGGATACAGCCAGGAGTCAGGCATCCCGTTCGAGCTCGGGATCATCCGGTCCCACTATGTCGGACGGACCTTCATCCAGCCGAGCCAGGAAGTTCGGCACCTCGGCGTGAAGCTCAAGCACAACGCCAATTCCGCGCTGGTCGATGGCAAGAGCATTGTGCTCGTCGACGATTCCATCGTTCGCGGCACCACGTCGGTGAAGCTGGTCCAGATGATGCGCGACGCCGGCGCCCGCGAGGTCCACATGCGCATCGCTTCCCCGCCCACCAAGCACAGCTGCTTCTATGGCGTCGACACGCCGGAACGGGCGAAGCTGCTCGCGGCCCAGATGGGCGTCGAGCAGATGCGCGACTACATCAATGCGGACAGCCTCTCCTTCATTTCCATCGAAGGCCTCTACCGCGCACTCGGCGATGAGCGCGACACCGGCCAACCGCAGCGCTGCGATGCCTGCTTTACCGGGGCCTATCCGACAACGCTGACCGATCTCAGCGAAAAAGAGCGCGCCGCATCGCTCTCGTTGGTGGCGAGCCGCTAAGCCGCTAGACGCGGCGGCGATGACCGATTCGACAAATATGAAGGACAAGCTCGCGCTGGTAACGGGCGCAAGCCGGGGCATTGGCGCGGCCACTGCCGAAGCGCTTGCCGCGGCGGGCGCGCACGTGATCCTCGTTGCTAGGACCGCCTCGGCACTGGAGGAAATCGAGGATCGTATCCACCAGGCCGGCGGTAGCGCGACCATCGCCCCGCTCGACCTCACCGACGGTGATTCCATCGGTAAGCTCGCGGTCGCCGTGGCGCAGCGCTGGGGGAAGCTCGACATCCTTGTGCTGAATGCGGCCATGCTGGGCTCGCTGACCCCTGTGCAGGACATCGACCCGAAGGAATATTCCCGAGTCCTCAGCCTCAATGTGCTGGCGCCCCAGGCACTGATTGCGGCCTTCGATCCGCTGCTCAAGAAGTCGGAACGAGCTGACGTCGTTGCGCTGACTTCCTCTGTGGGGGCCGAGCCGCGCGCCTTCTGGGGTGCATACGGATCGTCCAAGGCGGCGCTGGAGACGCTTCTTCGCGCCTATGCGGACGAGACGGCTTACGCGAACAAGATGCGGGTTCACATCGTGGACCCGGGCGCGACCCGAACGCGGATGCGTGCGCTGGCCTTCCCGGGGGAGGAGCCGGAGAGCTTGAAGACCCCGGACGTCGTTGCGAATGCGATCCTGGAGCGACTGCTGGGTGAAGCAGCGAGCGGCGAAAAGGTGCGCGTCGACGCCTGAGCCGCATTGTGCAGGTGCACAAGCAACCTGATGTATGTTAGGCCGGCTCGCGAGGGAGCAGCGACATGGGCCGAGTACCAGGGTTCATCAAGCGAGCGCCACGTATCGATCACGAGCGAAACGCCGTGCTGATCGATGCGACAGGAAATGCGCGCGCGGTAACTATCCTCGACGTGTCGAGCGGTGGGTTCAAGTTGCGGGTCGAAGATCTCCCAGGGATCGGAGAGCACGTCCGGCTGCGCGTCGACGGATCCGGCGAAATCGAGGCGCAAATCCGCTGGGCAGTCGGCGACCAGGCCGGCGGCGTCTTCCTCACACCCGTGGATTACTCTTCATTGCCCTGAGAGGCGCCTGAGCTGATTGCTGTCAGGCGTCTACGGGGCGATCCGAGCGGGCGCCCTGCTCGAGGTCGATCTCGCCCTCGCTGTAGCCGTCCCAATAGTGGAGCCGGTGCGCGTGGACCTTCACGAGCACCAGGCCGGGGGTCTCGATTCCGTCCTTGAACCAATCGTCGAGATCGTCCGTCCAATGCTCGGCGAACTGGTCCTTGTCGCGTATCAGTTCGGCCTTACCCTCGACCGTGATGAAGAAGGGCTTCATCCCGAGCACGCCCGACTTCGCCTGGTAGGTCAGTCCGACGCTGGGATCGCGGCCGATGTCGCGGACGGTCCGGGTATCGTCGCAGGTGAAGAAGTAGCTGTCGCCGTCGAACTCCACGTCGCGATTGTTGCTCATCGGACGGCCGGCGATCGCTCCGCCCTCGGTCCTCGTGGACAGCACGGCAAAGTCGATGTCGCGCATCTTTTCCGAAATGTCGGTCAGTTTCAGGTCTGCCATTCTGCGCTCCTGTGAATAGTCGGAGCAGAAACGCGGAAGCTGGGGACGATGGTCCACCTACGGGAAAAATGCCGTAGCGCGGATTTTCCCAACATTCGGCGCTCGCGCCTACCCGGCCCCGCCCGCCAACGGCCTCCTGAGCCCAGAAAATCCCCGGAAATTGGTCTTTCTAAAGTTTGGCACGCCTCCTGCTTAGTGCACGCCATCACGGAGTTGGTGCTCCGCTGGGACAAAGGGAAGATCAATGTTGAACGCCAAGAACAACGCGCATGAAGCCGGCGACTATCAGTCAAACGAGCCCGATAGCCTCTTCGGCATCTGCCAGGCGGCCGGCGAAGACCTTCATATCAGCCCCTTCTTCCTGCGAGTCGGGCTGATTAGCGTTCTGTTCTTCAATCCGCTGCTGATGGTCGGCGCCTATGTCGGCCTTGGCCTGGTCGTCGGCGCGTCGCGCGTGCTGTTCCCCAAGCCGCAGGTTGAAGCCCCGGCGCAAGTCGCCGTCGAGCAGCCCGCACAATTTCATCGTGAGCGGGAGCTGATCGCCGCCTGAAGGTCGCCTTCGTGACAATTCGGCTGCGGCATAAACCTCCTCTTTACGCCCTTGGGCTAGCTTGTCCGGACCTGAGGCATTCGCCTTTGGGCCTGATGAGGGGAAAAGGATGGCGATCAATCGGTCCGTCGGCCGTTCAGCGGTCAGCGTAGCCGAGGCACATCTTGCGCGCGTCGCCGCGGACGGATCGTCGCGCCATCGCCATTTGAATGCCCTGCTGGAGGCCTCCGGCCTGAATTCCTCGCGAGATCTGGCGGACTGCGTGCACCTGCTGTGCAGTTTGCATGGCAACCAGCCGAGCCTGATCGAGCTGGCGCATCGCAACTCCGCCGACGGCTTTGCCCGCGACTGGCTCGCCCGTGCCGCCGAGTCATTCGAACGCGAACGTCTGTTCCTTGTGCGGTTGACCTCTGCCGTGGGGCCGCTTCCAAGCACTCCAGGCGCGGCCGAGACTGAGGCCGCCCTGAATGCGCAGCGCAATGCGCTGGAGATTCTCGCGACGTCGGAGCGTCGCGGCTGCGCGATTGGCGCCGCGGCCGCTCTCGTCGGAGACTGGTGGCCCATCCGCCGCATCCTGGACCGAGCCGCTTCGCGTGCCGGCCTCGAATCGCCGGCGCCGGCGCTTCCTGACGAAGCATCGGTCGTCGCCGTCGTCGATTCTGCGTCGGATGCAATCGCGAGCGAGCGTGCTCTCGGTTTCGGCAGCGAGCAATTGCTGCTCCAGCATCGCGGCCTGTTCGATCTGCTCGAAGCCCGCACCGAAGCGCGCAGCGACTATTAAGGAAGGGCCCCTGCCGAAGCAGGGGCCCCACCTTCCCCAACACATGTAACTTGAAGTACCGCGGCGCGATATTCGATCAGTCGTCGCGGTATGCGAGCTCGTAATTGCCCCAGCGGCGGCCCTTGATCCACAGCGGGACGAAGACGTTCTTCACCGGGATGAATTTGTCGCCGAGCTCCATGCGGTACGTGGCCAGCATCGCCGGCTTTTCGCTGTCGATTGCGGCCTGCGTCGTATCGTCCATGAAGATGCGCTTGTTGCGGCAATGCGCGTCGTTCCACACCGGATCCGGACCCGGGACGTGGCTGCGCTCGGTAAGGTGCGTCGGCAGATAGCCGTTCACGTCAGTAATCGCCGACCCGATCAGCCGGTCGTCGCTGCCCTTCACCCTATCGAGGATAGGCCGCACATATTTGTCGGCGAAATCGCAGAAGCAGGTGTCGAACTGCTCAGGGTTCGTGCCCTCGATCAGGCGGTAGTTGCGATCGAAGACCTCATCCATGCTGATCTCGCCGCTTTCGACACCGCGCTCCACGGCCAGCTGGATGGCGCGCATCGCCTCCTGAGCCTTAAGGATGAAGGGCGTGTCGTCGATCTCGGCGCCCGAATTGGCGAGCGTGTCGAGCATTGTGTTCGACAGCAGCTCCAGATGCTCGAGGCGCTTCTGCGCCTGGAGCAGCTGGCTGCCGTTGTTGCGCGCATCGCCGGCGAAGTCGGTCAGGCCGGCCTTCACGCGATCGACGCTGGTCTGGATCATGCTGGTCGAATGGGCGATGCCTTCGGTCTGGCGGTCCACCATGGTCACGATCTCGGACACTTCGCGGACAGTCTCGCTGATCTGGCCGAAGCCCGACTGGGCGGCGCGGCTGCGCTCAACGCCGGTCTTGATCTCGGTCGTCACCGCACTCGCCTCGCGGGTCAGCTCACCGATCGTGGACGCGATCTGGCTGGTGGCCGCACGCGTGTCATGGGCAAGCTTCTTCACTTCGGCAGCGACGACCGCGAAGCTGCGGCCTGCATCGCCTGCGCGCGCGGCCTCGATGGTCGCGTTAAGGGCCAGCATGTTGGTCTTGCGGGCGATCGTCTCGATCGTCGAGGAGACGGTCTGCACCTGGTTCATCGCCGAAGCGAAGCCGGCCATGCGCTCGCCGAGCTGCACGACGAGTTCGGTCAGCCCCTTGAAGCCGGCGATCGTGCCTTCGATGGCTTCGCGGCCAGCCTCGAGCTTGGCGCGAGCCTGCTCGGAAAGCAGACGCGCCTCATCGGTGGAGTCCGAAACCCGCGCCTGGTCGGCAAGAAGCCGCGTAGTCACTTCTTCGAGCTGGTCGAGCATGCTCATATGCTCGTTGATGCGTGAGCCTACGTCGCGGACATAGCCGGCGACGTCGCTGCATTCCATCGACAGGGACCCACAGTCTCGCGCGACGCTACGGATCGCGTTTTCCGTGATTTCCTCAATACCCTGTGTGGCCATGGACCAGCCCGCTCCCGAAATGCTTCGAGTGCGTGAATAGAGGTAAGCCCCTACTCTTTCGTTAACTATGTACGGGCGATGCGCTAACGGCCGCCCGAATGGGGGAAAAAAGGCTATCGATCGAGGCGGCGCGCCGGATCGCCCTCGCCGCCCAGGGATTTGGCATGCCGCGCCCAGCCGTGGTCACCCGGCGGCATCTCCAGCAGACAGTCAGACTGCTCTCGCTTCACCAGATCGACAGCGTGAACGTACTCGTTCGTGCCCACTATCTTCCCAGTTTCTCGCGCCTGGGAATGTACGACCGAAGCGTGATCGACCGGTCCGCGTGGGGAGCAAGACGGGATCGCCGTCTATTCGAATATTGGGCGCACGAAGCCTCGCTGCTTCCCTTAGAGCTCCATCCTCTGCTCCGCTGGCGCATGCAGCAGGCCGACCATGGCGAGGTCGGATGGCGGAGCATGCGGGTCTTTGCCCGTGAGCGCCGCAACGAGGCTCTGCACGTCCTGGACCGTATCCGCGCCGAGGGACCGATGGCAGCGTCTGATTTCGAGAACGGCAAGGGGCGCGGCGGCTGGTGGGAATGGGGTGACGCCAAGCGCGCGCTGGAATGGCTGTTCTGGGCCGGACATCTGACGACCGCGACGCGGCGGAACAGTTTCGAGCGGGTCTATGATCTGACCGAACGGGTGATCCCGGCCTCGATCCTTGGCTTGCCGACGCTCAGCTTTGCCGATGCGCACCGGGCGCTCCTGGAGCGAGCAGCTTCGGCGCTGGGTGTCGCGACGCCCGGCGATCTTCGCGACTATTTTCGGCTCTCGCCGGAGCCCAGCCGGCGCGCAATCGCCGAACTTGTGGAAGAGAAGGTCCTCTTGCCGGTGGCGGTCGAGGGGTGGCGGCAGCCCGCCTACATCCATCACATGGCCCGGCGTCCTCGCCGGATTGGCGGACAAGCGCTTCTGGCCCCCTTCGATCCATTGATCTGGGAACGCAGCCGGACCGAACGGCTGTTCGGCTTTCGATATCGGATCGAGATCTACACGCCGGCGCACAAGCGCGTGCACGGCTATTACGTACTCCCGTTCCTGATGGAGGAACGAATCGTCGCCCGTGTCGATCTCAAGGCGGACCGCCAGCGCTCATGCCTTCTCGTCCGGAAAATTACCTTGGAGCCGCAGGCCCCGGGCGACACCCATGAACGGCTGACGTCCGAACTGAAACTGATGGCAGACTGGCTCGAGCTCGAAAGTGTCGATCAATAGATGCGGAAAGCCTGACTCTGCTCTTCCCAATCCCGCTCGTCAGGAAGAGTCACTGCATCGAGATCGCCTGCCCTCGCATTAGGATCCTCGACCCATCCGCGGAGAACCGGCGAGCCGTTGATTACGTCGATAGCCAGCTTGTCGAATTCATATTCGTAGGGAAAATCGCGCCAGAGGTCGTAATCGGGATAGAGGCTGCGGATCGCCTTGAAGGCCAACGCCTGCAGCCGCCACGGCTTGAAGTAGACATGGTCGTAGAACGGCCCTTCGGCGTGGATGTGCACGCCGTTGCAGAGCTTGCCGACATGCTTGTGGAACGTCGGCTCGAACCAGATTTCGCGCAGCTTGCAGCCTTCCAGCCAGCCCGGCGCTATTGAGTGCATCCGCGCGATGACCTTGCCCGCCTCGATGTCGGGCGCACCGAACAGCTCCAGCGGGCGCGTCGTGCCCCTGCCCTCGCTGAGAGTTGTGCCTTCGAGCATAACGGTGCCCGCATAGGCACGCGCCATGTTGAGATTGGCGGCATTGGGGCTCGGGTTGATCCAGATGCGCTCCTGCGGCCAGCCGAATCCCGGGTCTTCGTCCGGGCGCCATTCGAGCATCTCGATCACGCGATAATCGACGTCGAGCTTGAAGCGGTCAATGAACCACGCACCAAGCTCGCCGAGAGTCAGGCCGTGGCGCATCGGGATCTCAGCCGCGCCGACGAAGCTTTCCCAACCGGACCGGAGAATCAGCCCCTCGACAGGCCGTCCTGCAGGGTTGGGCCGATCCAGAACCCAGACGCTCTTCTTGTGCTCCGCAGCAGCTTCCAGGATGTAAAGAAGAGTTGTCACATAAGTGTAGATGCGGCAGCCCAGGTCCTGCAGGTCGATGAGGATCGTGTCGAACGTGCCCATCGACTGGCCCGTCGGGCGGCGAACCTCGCCGTACAGGCTGAAGACCGGGATGCCGTAGGTCGGATCGGTGAAGTCCGGAGACTCCATCATATTGTCCTGGAGGTCGCCGCGGACGCCGTGCTGCGGACCGAACACGGCTGAAATTTTCAGTCCCGCCGCGAACAAAGCGTCGATGCTGTGAGTCAGGTCCTTGGTCACGGATGCCGGGTGCGCGAGGAGCGCGACGCGCTTGCCTTCGAGCGGACGGCGAAGCTCCGGATCCGCGAGGAGGCGGTCGATTCCAAACAGGCTCATGTGAGGCTGCTTAAGGGAGCTTCGCGACGAAGCAATCCGCCGCGTGAAAGTCCGGCCTGCCCGAAGCATGGGCGAGCGCCCAGTAGGACTTCGCCCCGTTGGCCTCTTCCAGGACTACTGACAGGCCGAAGTCCCATTTCTTCCCGGCCTCGACGGCGATGGTCGCGCCGAGCGTCCACCAGGTGAGATTGTCCTCCACGCGTATGTAAGGAGGAGCGCCAACCTCGAGCTCGGCCATCCCTTCGCGATAATCGGAGAATTTGTAGGCCGCCCACTGCCCGGAGGGAGCGAAGTTCCACTCCTGATAAGCGTCCGACCCGGCCTCCCGCAGGAATGCCTCGAAGCAGGTCGTCTTCCACAGCTCGTCGGCGCGGGACGGTTCTTCGGCCGCCGCAATGACGAACCGCGATGCAGGTGCCCCGACCCCGAACCAGATGTTGGTGGTCGCGGTCGCTCCGAATGCGCCCGCGTAATCGACGTTCGCCCAGACCTTGAATTCCGGCTTCGACGGTAGCGCGGCCGGGTGCGCCAGAAGATTGAGCTGCATCCCGGTGCAGTAGCAGGACGCGGTTCATCACGCTAAGCGAGCGCGCATGACCGAGTTCCGATCTTCCCTGCTGCGCCTGCTCGACGAGCGCGGATACATTCACCAGCAAACCGACGCCGAAGGGCTGGATGCACTGGCGACACGGGAAATCGTGACCGGCTATATCGGCTTCGACGCGACGGCGCCGAGCCTTCACGTCGGCAGCCTCGTTCAAATCATGATCCTGCGACGCATGCAGCAGTCTGGACATAAGCCGGTCGTGCTGATGGGCGGCGGAACCACCAAGGTCGGCGACCCCACCGGCAAGGACGAAAGCCGCAGGCTGCTGACCGATGCGGAAATCGACGCGAACATCGCGGGCATTCGCAAGGTGTTCGAGCGCTTTCTCACCTTCGGCGACGGGCCGACCGACGCCATTATGGTCAATAATGATGACTGGCTCGGCAAGCTGGAATACGTCCCCTTCCTGCGGGACACGGGGCGGCACTTCACGATCAACCGGATGCTGACCTTTGACAGCGTGCGGATCCGGCTGGAGCGCGAGCAGCCGCTGACCTTCCTCGAATTCAACTACATGATCCTGCAGGCGTACGACTTCCTGGAGCTGTCGCGGCGGCACGGCCTCCGGCTGCAGCTCGGCGGGTCCGACCAGTGGGGCAACATCGTCAATGGAATCGAACTAGCCCGCCGGATCGACGGGACGGAAGTCTTCGGAGTCACCACCCCACTCATCACCAATCCCGATGGGTCGAAGATGGGCAAGACCGCGCAGGGCGCCGTCTGGCTGAATGAGGAGGAGCTCAGCCCCTACGATTACTGGCAGTTCTGGCGGAACACCGATGATTCGAACGTCGGCAAGTTCCTTCGCCTGTTCACCGACTTGCCGCTCGAGGAAGTGGCGCGGCTGGAAGCGCTGCCGGGCGCGCAGATCAACGAGGCAAAGATCGTTCTGGCCACGGAGGCCGCCGCGCTGCTTCACGGGCGTGAGGCGGCCGAAGCCGCGGCCCGGACGGCGCGCGACACTTTCGAGGCGGGTGGAGTCGGCGGAGACCTGCCCACTTTGTCCGTCGGCAAAGGCGTGAACATCGCCCACGCGCTCACACAGCTGGGGTTCACGCCGTCCAACAAGGAAGCCAAGCGCAAGATCGCGGAAGGCGCCGTGCGGCTGAACGATGAGGTCGTCGACGACGCCGGATTCGTCGTCACGGTGAGCGGCGAGGCCGTGAAGCTAAGCCTCGGCCGCAAGAAGCATGGGCTTTTGATCGCCTAGCCGCTTCGGATCAGGCCTACCGCCTGATCGCGCTCGAACAGATAGAGGCAGATCCGCGCCGCCTGCCCGCGCGGGCTCGCCAGCCCGCCGTCGCGGTCGAGCAGCAGCTTGGCATCACTTTGGGCGACTGACGCAAAGGCTTCGACGTCTTCGGGCCTGGCCACGCGAAAGGCGACGTCGCCCGACTGGCGGGTGCCGAGGATTTCTCCCGGGCCGCGAAGGCGAAGATCCTCCTCCGCGATGCGAAAGCCGTCGCTGGTCTCGCGCATGAGCGCCAGGCGGGCACGACCGACGTCGGTGAGGGTCTGTCCGCGGATCAGGAGGCACGTGCTCTTGCCCGTCCCGCGGCCTACACGCCCGCGAAGCTGGTGAAGCTGAGCAAGGCCGAAACGCTCGGCGCCCTCCACGATCATCAGCGTCGCGTTGGGGACGTCGACCCCGACCTCGATGACGGTCGTGGCAACCAGCACAGCAAGCTCGTTGGCGGCGAAACGGCCCATGACCGCGTCTTTCTCCGGCCCCTTCATGCGGCCGTGAACCAATCCGACCTTGTCCTCGCCGAAGCGCATGCGGAGGATCCGCGCCCGTTCCTCGGCGGCGGCGGCGTCGCTTTTCTCGCTCTCTTCGACGAGCGGGCAAACCCAATAAGCCTGCCCGCCGTTGGAAAGGTGGCGGCCGAGGCCGTCGACGACTTCCGCCGAGCGCTCCTCGCTGATCACCCGTGTCTCCACGGGAGTTCGGCCCGGCGGCATCTCGTCGATCCGGCTGACGTCCATCTCGCCATATTGGGTTAGCGTCAGTGTACGGGGAATCGGCGTGGCGGTCATGACCAGAAGGTGCGGCGGATGTTCCGCCTTGGATGCGAGTAGCAGCCGCTGCGACACACCGAAGCGATGCTGTTCGTCGATCACGGCGAGCCCGAGATTCCGGTAGGCGACCTTCTCCTGGAAGATCGCGTGCGTGCCGACGAGAATGTCGATCGATCCGTCCGCCAGACCCATAAGCACGGACTCGCGGGCCTTGCCCTTCTCGCGACCGGTAAGGATCGCGACCCGCACGCCGATGCTGTCGAGTTGCTTCAGCAGCGTTGCATGGTGCTGGCGGGCGAGGATCTCCGTGGGCGCCAGCAGGGCCGCCTGCGCTCCGGATTCAATCGCGGTCAGCATCGCCATCAGTGCGACGAGCGTCTTGCCCGATCCGACGTCGCCTTGGAGCAGGCGCAGCATCGGCGCGGTCTGCGCCATGTCGCCGCGAATCTCTTCGATGACCCTCCGCTGAGCTCCGGTCAGCTGATACGGCAGGCTCAGCTTGCCGATCAGCCTCCCATCCCCGGCAAGCGAAACGCCCCGATGCCGCCGGGACGCCTGGCGCAACAGCAGCAAGGCGAGCTGGTTCGCGAAGACCTCGTCATAGGCGAGGCGCCGGCGCGGATCTTCCGTGCCCGGGTCGCGATGGGCTTCGGCAATTGCGGCCCGCCACGGGCGCCATGCCTCTTTCGACAGTAGGCCGCGCTCGATCCATTCGGAGAGGTCCGGAGCGCGTTCCAGCGCCGCTACGGCAAGCTCCCGCACCCGCTTGCTCGTCATGCCTTCGGTCAGCGGATAGACCGGCTCGCGGATCGAGAGTTCGGCACCCTTGTCCGCGCTCAACACCTCCGGGTGGATGATCTGCCACTCGTCGCCATAGGCTTCGAGCTTGCCGGCCACGGTGCGCCTCTCGCCGACGGGCAGGCTCCGCTTCGCCCAGCCGGGATTGTTGAAATAGATGAGGCTGATCGTGTTGCCGTCCGCGTCGGAGGCGAACACGCGCATCGGCCCCCTGCCCGATCGCGGCTCACGCGTGCCCGTCGGGACGAGGTCGAGAATGACGTTGCAGCCGAGCAGGCCTCCGGTGGCGGCGGGAGCCCGCACACGCTCGATGACGCCTGTCGGCAGGTGGTAAAGCAGGTCGACTACGCGCGTGACGTCGAGCCGCTTCAATAGCTTCGCGACCTGCGGCCCGACGCCGGGCATCGTCTCCACCTCGGCGAAGAGCGGATTGAGGATGTCGGGCCGCATGCACGCGCAAATTGCAGGCAGGTTTGGTTGCACACAAGCGCGTTAACTTCCCTTTGGCCGGAATCGGCCGGTCGTGATATCGAAAGCGCCGGGTTGGAGATTGCTCAGAGGGGAGAGCAACTTCATGGCCGTCCTAGCGTACGCATTCGTTGGATTTCTTTTGGTTCAGGCGCCTACGCCCGCCGAGCCCACGCTCGATCAGGTCCGCGCCGCGACGGAGCGTTTCCGCGACGTCAAGGTCGCCGTCGCGGAGGGATATGTGCGCGATCCGATGGACGAGTGCGTGACCGCATCGAGCATCGGGTACCCCGGTCACGAAGGAGCGATGGGTATCCATTACGTCCGTATGGACCTGCTCGGCATCAAGGGGCCGCCCAATCCGCGGGTCTCGGGCTCCAGCACGCACACCGACTTCAACAAGCCCGGGGTGTTGATCTACGAGCCGCAAGCCGACGGATCGGTACAGCTGGTCGCGGTCGAGAATCTTGTGTTCAAGAAAGCGTGGCATGACGCCGGCAACAAGGCGCGGCCGACCTTCCACGGCACGCCCTACAACTACATGGCGGACGATCCTGCCACGAAGATCGACGAGGGGCACATGTTCGAGCCTCACTACGACCTTCACGTCTGGCTCTATCGCGACAATCCCGCCGGCGTCTTCTCGCAATTCAATCCGGACGTGAGTTGCAGCGCACATAGATCGAAGCACGCCGAAAGCGCCGCGAAGTAAAATCGAAGTGGCCCTTTCGTCGGGCCCCGGTGTTTCCTACATCGCCGGCATGCTTCCAGAAGAGGAATTGAAGCGCCTGCATTGGCGTGCGCATCATCGCGGCACGCGCGAGGCGGACATGCTGATCGGCG
>Ga0070675_100002997_pt1 | contig 12752 bp, 14 predicted proteins | sample KBSM43metaG_FD_65343 | JGI IMG/M metagenome (GOLD analysis project Ga0070675, IMG submission 65343) | Miscanthus rhizosphere microbial communities from Kellogg Biological Station, Michigan, USA - KBS M4-3 metaG | ecosystem: Host-associated > Plants > Roots > Rhizosphere > Soil ...
GATAGTTCGACCAGATAGCCCGTCACGAAAAGCAACGCAGGATCCGGGCCCTTCCAGAAGAAAAGAATTGCTGCGAAGACAAGAGAGAGTGCGGTCCATATGGCGACCCAGACGCCGGCTTCCTTCGGTTGAACGGCATGGGCCTTGCGGTGAAAAACTCCCAAGTCGAGTGCGAGCGTGCCTAGTACGAAGAGTGTGAACCCTGCATACAGCCAGGTATTCGTTTCCAAAAGTGTGTTCCTCCGGTTAGTGACCTGCGGCAAAAAACGAAAAGGCGAGCCGCTACGGTACACATGTAGTGTCTCGTAGTGGTCTCGCCCATGAAGATCACGCGCCCGACCGAGGATTCTTAAAAGGATCCTGTGCTGACGACCGGAAGCATTGAACCATATCGGTTCAACAGGCTACTCCCCACTGCCTCGTAGAGAGTAGCACGGGAGAATCTGGGCCAGAGAGAAATCGGCCAGACGGGGAGTTCTGGTGAAGGGAATTGGGGGACGGACTACTCAACCCCCAAACTCCTGATGGAACTGGGAATCCTCATAGGCTTCATCGAGTTTGGGGGTTGAGTAGTCCGTCCCCCAATTCCCCTTCACCGGAATTTCCGAACTCCCCTATCCGATCATGGTGTTGAGGCGGGAATATCCGGATCGGCTGACCGGAAGACGCGTGCCGTCGCGGAGGATTGCGGCATGACTGTCTTTTGCATAGAGCTCCAGCTTGGCGAGGCGCTCAACATTAAGAATGTAGGAGCGATGGATGCGGACGAACCGCGTGGGATCCAACACCGTCTCCACATCGGCGAGTGTTTGTTGCTTCAGATAACGTTTGCCTTCCGCGCGGAAGCAGACGTAATCGTCCTGCGCCTCGACATAGTCAATTCTTGCCATTGGAACCACATGAACATCGCCGCCGTCACGTATGAGAATGCGATCCGCCCTGGTGCCCGGAGGTCTCGCTTCGGCCGCCAGAGCTGCTGTCGTTGTGGGTTCGCCGCGGTCGATCTTCTTTCTCGCCCGATCCAGAGCCTCGCTGAGCCGTTCTGCACTGAAGGGCTTGAGCAAATAGTCAATAGCGTGCACATCGAAGGCCCGGATCGCGTATTGGTCATAGGCCGTGATGAAAATGACGTTGGTTTCCCGCTCGATCAGTTCGAGCACTTCAAATCCGTCGAGCCGTGGCATCTGAATATCCAGCAGAAGCAGATCGGGCTTCAGTTCGGTGACGGCCTTGACGGCCTCGAAGCCGTTTCGGCACTCGGCGACAATCTCGAGGTCCAGAGAGTCCTTTAAGAATTCGCGAACGAGCGAACGCGCGAGATCTTCATCGTCGGCAATGACTAGGCGCAGAGGCTTCATTGAGTTTCTCCAAGTCTTATGCAGGGAAAGCGAAGGCGTACCTGAAAGCGGCCTTCGTCACGCAAAACGTTGACATTGGCCTGGCCAGGAAACAGCCTGGCCAGCCTTGATTTTACGTTTTCCAGTCCGAGTCCTGCACCTTTCTGTGGCGTCACCTCGCCATGAGGATCGACCGGATTTTCCAGAAGGATCTCGATAGCCTGGCCTTCGCGTTGCACTTCCAGGCGGACGGCTCCCCCGTCGATCAGTCGTGCGATTCCATGTCGAATCGCATTCTCGACCAACGGCTGGATCAACAACGGAGGAACCAGGCAGCCATCGCATGCGGGATCCACGTTCCGAACAATAGACAGGCGCTTTCCATAGCGGACTTTTTCAATGCTGAGGAAGCCTTCCACCAGACGCAGTTCCTCCGAGATTGGGATTTGCTGTTTCGAACCGAGCACGAGCGACGTGCGCAGGAAGTCTGCGAGCAGAAGACACATGCTGCGCGCGCCCTGCGGGTCGGACATGGTCAAAGCGCTGATCGAATTAAGACTATTAAACAGGAAGTGTGGATCAATCTGGGCGCGCAGGGCCTTGAGCTCCGCCTCGCGGGCGAGAACCTGCAATTCCAGGGCGCGCTTTTCGACGCCCCGCGACGCATCGATCGTGATCAGCAGGTAATGGACTGCGGCGGCAAGTAGGAAGAGCAGGACCCCATTCAGGAACAATGGTGTGAATTGCAGGGTATAGCGTTCGCTCAATCCAGGGAAATTCGCCCAGGGCTCGATGGAAAGGACCCACACTTCTCCGGCCGCGAACCACACACCGCTCGACAAGACCGATGCGATGGAGAGGGTGGTCAGTACCCGCAACGCCGTTTGATCCCGCATCGGCGCAGCCAGGCATACGTACCACGCGCTTAGGCACATGAACGCGTAGAGAAGCGACATCGGAGCAATGACAAGGGTGGCTTCCGGCCAGGATTCAAAGCCGCGCTTGAGAACCGCAATAAGAATGGCGGCGATCGGAAGCCACGCCATCAGATACAACGTGAGCCGCTGACGACTTTCAAGGATAGGATGCACGTCAGTTGAAAATGGTGATGCCGCCCATAATCGCGGTTCCATTTATCACGAGCCGCTGATTGCTCTGACTGACTCGAGTGGTGCGATCCTGGTAGCCTCCGAGGATCGGCGTGAATCGGGGTTCAACAATCCATCCGGCGGGTACCTGGATCTCGATGCCGCCCATCAGCGTGAAGATGTCCAGCACGGCTTCCTTTTCCTGAATCTGAGCTTCGCGAAGATCGAGCTTACCCCCTCCCATGATCGCAGTGAGATCTCCACCGCGGAAATTCTGCGAGGGACAACGGCGGTTGAATGCTCCAAGGATCACTGTGGCATGAATGGAGTCGCGGGAGTCTGTGAACTGCTCAACGCCGGGGGGCCGGCGCTGAAATCGATCCTGTGAATCGTCTTTCAGGTTATCGACAGGCGGCGGAATACTCCGTGGACGCTGGCTGCGCATGAGAAGGGCCACGCCAATCCAGATCAGGATGGCGGGACCGATCCATCGCCTGGCGCTGAAGTCCCAGATATTCAGTGCCCCGAGAAAGAAGAAAAAGCCAAGCACAATAAAGACCAGACCGCCACCAATCCCGTTCTGGCCTTTACGCCGCGAAATCAACAAGGCGCCTATACCGAAGAACATCGCCGGCAGCCAGAAGCGGTGGAACAGCCACAGGAACGGAAAGAACGGGAAGATGCTCATCGTGTTCATCAAGAGCCCGAATCCGATGAGAATAATAATGAGCCCGATTACTTCGCGATTCGGGCCGCGATTCTCACTCGACCGCATTACGTCTCGCTCCGTCACTGAGTTGTCCTCCACAACGATTTCCGCACCCGAGAACGGTGAAGACTCCGAACCAGATCAGCAGCATCGGCCAAAGCAGGCTGGGTATTGCAATGCTGAGCAATCCCAGCGTGCTCGAGAGAAAGAGGACGCCTGTTGCGATCCAGAACACGCCGCCGACCCATGCGGATGGTCCGCGAAATACGATCAGGTGCTTGATTCCGATCACAATCAGAAGCGCCGGCCACCACTGCGACAGGACGGGTTGAGCTGGGAAAAGGTTCATATTCCCGAGCAGGAGAATTACTCCCAGTGTCAGGAAGAGCAACCCTGAAAAGATGCCCCTGTCGGGCCGGTCGTGACGCCGTCTCATATCTCAAACCTCCCATGCACACCTTACAAATGGGCGGGAGGGCCGAACAGGCTTTTTCGGCGAACAGCGGGTGCTTACCGGCGAGCGAGGCAGACGTGCGCGCCGGCACCGGCGATGGTGGAAAGGACCATGATCATGCCGATGACGAGTGGCAACAGCGTCAGCGAGGCTGGATCGCGCGCCAGCGCCACCAGCGCGATCTGAATTGCCGGGAAAAACACAGCCATCACCGCCAGCGCTGCATAGCCGGACGTGGTGGTATGGAGTCGATAACCCAGCGCGCAGCCGATGGCGGCAAAGATGATAAGAACCATGGGGAATCTCCTTATTCGGCGTGGGTTGGATTCTACCGCAGCGCTTCAATTGCAGCCAGCGCCACCTGCTCGTCTTGAGCCGCGGTACCTCCACTGACACCGACCGCGCCGATCACTTTGCCGTCGACCGTCACCGGAACTCCGCCCTGCAGGGGCAGGAGGCCTTCAATGGCAAGAAACACGGTCCGTCCGGAGGTGACCATGTCTTCCAGCACCTTTGTCGGGCGTTTGAAGTTGGCGGCTGTCCGCGCCTTGTTCTGTGCGACGGCAATACTGCCGGGCTGAGTCTCGTCCAGCTTTTCAAACAGAATGGAGTTTCCCGCGGCGTCCACGATCGCAATTGCCATGTTCCAGTTGTTCTTCAGGGCTTCGGCCTCCGCTGCGGCCATCATTTTCTTCGCGGCTTCCAGGGTAATGTATTTGGTTGTTCCCAGCATAATGGTGGAGATGGTACAGCCCCTCGTTCTCGCTTCACAATCTCCACGCCGCAAAGAGTTGCTCCAGGTCCTGGGTGTTCCCTTCTCGATCGTTGTGCCGTTAACTGATGAGAGCCCGAGGGCTGGAGAATCCCCCGAAGACTATGTAGTCCGAGTAGCGCGTGACAAGGCGCGGGACGTTGCTTTCCGAGTGAACAGATCGATCGTGCTCTCCGCGGACACGGTGGTGACGCTTGAGGGCGAAATCCTGGGGAAGCCCCGTGATCGAGACGATGCGATCCGAATGCTGACCCGGTTGTCCGGCCGTGAGCACCAGGTCTTCACCGGCGTTTGCGTCATCAACCAGCTCAATGACCAGATGCGTGAAGGTCTGGAAAAGACCGCGGTTTCATTCAGGAAGTTGAGCGCTCGGGAAATCGAGGACTATATCGAACGAGAGAACGTCATGGACAAGGCGGGAGCTTACGCAATTCAGGGATTTGCGAGTGTTTTTATTCCCAGGATTTCGGGGAGTTACTCAAACGTGATGGGATTGCCCTTGGCTCTGGTCTACGACTTTCTCAGTGCGGGGTAATCGACTTCCAAGTCATTTCCATACGACGCGACGGTTATTTGGGAGTGTCTTTGTGGTCGTCGTCGTCCTTCATGGACTTCTTGAATGTTTTGATGCCGTCGGCGACGCCCTTGGCCATTTCCGGGATTCTCTTCGCACCGAAGAAGAACAGAATGACAATCGCGATGAATACCATTTCCATCGGTTTTAGGCCCATGATCTGGGCGGCCAAATCGAAGCGATCCATAAATCCTCCTGGCAAAGAACGTGTTTCAGTATATATGAGCGTTCTTCAGTTCGTCCAACTGTAATCCCAAAGGTAAGGTGTCTTGGGGTAGGCGGGCCGATCCGGAATGACAATCTTATATTCCAGGCCCATTTGGGCCGCGATGAGCTTGTAGATGGACCCGTCCGGCTCGCGATAAATCAGATAGTTATAGTTCTGAGAGGCGCCTGTCTGGCGATCCTGGTCCAGGATCCTGCCCCGGTGGAAGGGTTCCGCAAGGAGCTTGTCGATTTCTATCGGCATGGGCGCCCGCAGGACGGTTGGGTCGCGATCCGTGGAGACCAGGACCAGATTGTTTAGCGCCTGACCGTCCTTGTTTTCCAAGGCGCGCATGAAGGCTTCGGCCGCTGCGAGTGGAGGCTCGTAGACGAAGTAGTAGTAGTAGCCAAGGGCGCTGGATCCCGCGGCAAGTACTCCAATGAAGAACATTACCGAGAGACGTCTGGGATGTTTCATCGGACGATTTTTCGGGTCTTTCTTCGCTCGGCCTCAATCTTCGGCCGGTATTCCTCAAATCCAGGACGATCCATAAGGCAGAACGTCAGTTTCTTTCCATATTCGACGCCCGGTTGGTCAAAAGCGTCAATATCATAAAACTCACCGGCGTAAGCTGTCATGTATTGGGAGAACATTATAAGACTGCCTATTGCGGATGCGTCGACTCTGTCGATCGTAATAGTACTGTTGGGCCGTCCCGCTTCTGTGATGGCCATTTCGGTGGCCTGGCGTTCCGATGAAAAGAGTTCCGCCATCGTCCGCCCTTGAAGGTATCCCATAGAATCGAAAGACTTGTAGGGGTGTTCAAGCTGGAGTGTGTCGTGGAATTCACGGACTGCCCAGAAGAGGTAAGACTTGTCGTTTGGTCCTTCGATAAAGAGCTGAAGCTGAGAATGCTGGTCGGTTACGCCGAGAGCCGCCGTGGGCGTTTGCCCGGAGTGCACCTCGTTGTTCCGCCTGTCGAATTTCTTCCCCAGGCTCTCTCCCCAGAGTTGCTTGAACCAGAATGCGAATTTCCAGAGCGCCTGGGAGTAGGGGAACAAGACGAGAATGGATTTCCGGAACTGATGGTCGAGAATCCACTGAACAAAAGCGGCGGCAAGCGCGGGATTTTCGAAGAACGACTTTCGGCATTGGACCGCGGTCTGGGCGGCTCCGCGCATCAACGAGACGACGTCCAGCCCAAGCAGGGCTGCCGGCAGTGTTCCGACAGGGGTGAGCACACTAAATCGGCCGCCCACATTTCGAGGGATTTCGAACACAGAGAACTTTTCCTGTCGGGCGATTGCCAGCAGATCTCCCTTTTCCGGATCTGTCGTCACAGCGAAGCGATCCCGCAATTTGGAGGACCCCAGGGCATCGCTCATCCATTTACGAACGACGGCAAATGTCGCCATCGTCTCAGCAGTAACACCGGACTTCGCGATGACGTTGACGAAGGTATCTGCAGGATTCAGAGCCTCGAGCGTACCTGTAATGAAATCCGGGTCGATATTGTCGAGAACGACGAGCTTTGAGGTTGCACTGGGACGGGCAAGCGCAGCTTCAAGCGCGGCTGGACCCAGAGCGGATCCTCCGATGCCGAGAATGAGAATGTTTTTGAAGGCGTGCTCTCGAGCAAACCCGAGAACATCCTGGATCGGTTTTTCGCCGAGGGGCAGACTCGCGAATCCCAGCTTGCCTTCCCGGTGAGCCGCTTCGATGGCATCGACAGCTCGCTGCGCGGAACCTGCTGCTGCCGAGAGCGAGGATTCCGGCAGACCGTGACTGCCAACGGCGCTTTCCAGAACGTTGGTGTAGTCAAATGTGATCATGTTCACCTGCTTCGTTGAAGATTGGGAAATGCAGCGCGAAAACTTTGATAATTACCAATGGCACCAAATATCCCCTCCTGATTGAGGGAAGATTTCGCCGCACTGCATGGCTCTTGTCTCGGGGCTCACTCTTCGAACCAATTCTTCGGCTCGACACGGATTGAACCGAACTCCGAAAGCTTGACCAGGCCCGGTTTCGCGCGCCGCGGTTTGCTCACGTACTTTCTTCGCGTGTAGTGGACTTCCACCTTTGGGGAGTTCCTGGCTTGCGAGAAGTACGCCGCAAGCTGGGCTGCCCTGGTCAGCACACTGTCCGGAAGGGTTTTGGCTTTCGACGGATTGCGGACGACGACGTGGGACCCGCTGTAGTCGGCTACATGCATCCAGAAGTCTTCAGGGGCGGCGACCTGAAACGTTAGCGTATCGTTTTCGCGGCTGTTGCGTCCGATGAGGATCTCAAAGCCGTCTACGGTAAGCACCCGGTGCCGTGGCGTGCTTTGCTCGGCTTGCTCCCGAGGCTCCGCGCCGCGGACCTGCTCCGTAGCGACGCGGTCCGCAATCGCGAGCCAGGTATCCCAATCCTTGATGGCCTGCAATCGTCGAATACGTTCTGCAATCGCCGCTTCGCGGTTATGCACCTCAGCCAGTTGCTTTGCGACGATTTGCTTTCCGCGCCCGGCTTTCTGCTGGCGTTTGAACATGCGATCGAGGTTTTCTCGCAGGGTGAATTCGGGATCGAGTGTGACGGGAACGTCCTGGGGTGGATCCGTGAAGTAATCGGTGACTGTCACTGTGTCGTACCGCTGATCCATCTTCTTCCCGCTGGAGGCCAGTAACTGGGCGATCTTGCCGAGACGTTCGGCGTCTTCGGCTCCCTGCTGCTCTCGAGTGAGTCTCTTGTTCCGTTGAGACACGCGTTTGGCGGCGGTTCGGAGATCGCGAAGCAGCGGAAGCTTGGCTTGCTCGAGCAGCATTCGGTTTTCAATTTCATCGAAATAGAAACGTACGGCGTCCGCGAATTTCGCGAACTCCCGAGAGCTGTGCGTGCGTTCGAGCGACAGCAATTCCACAGGACTGAGGATCGCCTTACCCAGCGCCCTCAAATCGTTTTGTTCAAGAATGTGCCCGAGAGGTTTTTCCGTATAGATTCGCGCCGCGTGCGACGGTGCTTGAACCTGCTGAACCATGCTGCGGATTTCCTCGAGAAGCGTCCGGCCGCTTTTTCGATGCCGGAAGAGAATTTCTTCCGCGAATACGGGGCCCAGTCCGGCGACGTTCGAAACCAGCCACCCACCGGTTCTGCCGGGCTCCTGAAGGTCGGGGATGTCCTCAGCCAGAACTCTCTCCAGTTCGATTTTGTTTCCTGACCGCGGGAAGGAGTAGGTTTCGAATTCCGAGATACCGTGCTGGGGTGTGATCGAAAGGAATGACGACAGAACCCTCCGCTCGCTGTCGAGCAGCACGATGTTCGGCGCATTCGGGATCAGTTCCAGAAGCAGAGACATGGTTTCCAATTCTTTGGAAGGTACGGCGGTTCGGAAAACCAGTTCGATGACACGCTCCGACAGGGATTTCCTGAACTCGATGAGTTCTGCGGAGGTGAAGTGTTTTCGCAGAATCATGAGAAAGTCGGAATTCGGCGACTCCATTGGAGGCTTCGCTTCCGAGGGATAGAAGGCGGGGCTGCGGGCGTCCACGATCAATTTCAGAGCGGGCAACTTTGCCGACCGGGTCTGAAGGATGAAACCATTTGGTTGATGCTGGACGACACGGCGGATGATGCATCCGTCGAGGGCAGGCCTCATGCTCTCCGCAAGTGCGATGAGCGCCAGGTTTTCCATGACGCTATTCTAAAGCTTCTTAAGATAGGTTCCGGAAACTTTGTCCGCCCAGGTCAGATGTTCCGGATCGATGAGAGCCCACACAAAACCCAACATCAACGGCACGATCGAAATGAAATACCCAAAGCCGCGCATGCACGCGGTTTTCGGTTCGAGTGGCTCGCCTTCCCGGCTGACCGCAAGCAGTTGGCGAGTTTTCATGCCCGGCGTCTGGCTGGCGCTGAGCATGAACAGGAGAAAATAGATTCCCAGCAATAGAAGAAAACCTGCGATATAAATGCCCACGATCCGTCTGTCCAGGGGTAGGGTGTGCGGCATCTGGAAGTAGGTCACCGCAATGAAAAGGATGTATACCCCAGCGACAATACCCATGTCGGTCAGATCCGCAAGGAAGCGAGATTTAATCAGACTGCGCTGGTATTCGGGGAATGTGAAGGGCAGGGAAAGCGCAGCCTCGTCGAAATCCAGCTGAGGCTGATCCTGCGAGATATCGATGATCGTTCGCTTTAGTTTTCGATCCATACGGGGCGAGATTCTACCACGGTCTTCTGTGTCATACTCCCAAGCGACATGCTGCTTTCCTCCCTTCTCCTGACACTACCCCTATTTCTGTTTGCCCAGCAGGAACAGATGACTATCGCCTGCGGTGGTGGAGAATCCAAAGAGGTCGCCACAGATGAGGGAGTTTTCGAATGTTCAGGGGGAGCCGTCGTCACGTACGTGAATATGCGTATCGAATCCGACTGGATGAAGTACAACCCTCAAACGAAAGAATTGACCGCGGGCGACAAAGTCCACTTTCAGAGAGGAACGGAAGACCTCAGAGGTGGAAACCTTTCCCTCAACACTGAAACGAAGAGCGGCACAATCTTAAATGCCACCGGCCAGCTCGAAGGATGGTACTTGATCGCCGGAGAGTCCCAGCGCATGGTCGATGGAAAGTGGTATTTCAAGAAGCCACGGGCCACCGCCTGTGCCGGCGAGTGTCCCACCTGGCATTTCACCTGGAGGGAAGCGACTGTTACGCCGGGAGAGAATTTTACGGGTAGGGGTATGGCTCTGCGATTCCGAAATGTACCCGTTTTCTATTTCCCAAAAGTCAGCGTGCCCACCACCTCAAAAGAACGCTCCTCTGGATTCCTGATCCCCTCGCTTGCAGGATCGACAACGAAAGGGCGAAGCATCCGTGAATCTTTCTACTGGGTGTTGGGACGTAGCTACGATCTCACGCTGACGGGAGAGCTTTATACCAAGCAGGGAATAACAGGTACGATCGACTTTCGCGGGCTTCCGAGCGACAGAACAAGCATCGACGTGAACACCTTGTTTGCGCCCGGGCGGGACACTAACGGCCAGGATAAAACCAAGGAGGTTGGCGGTTATCGCACCCACGTCCGGACAGTTTCGAATTTTGGGGACGGCTGGCGAGGTGTCGTGAATGCGGATATCACCAGCGGGTTCGAGTTCCGGCAGATCTACGAACAGGCGTTTAACGTCATCTCGTCTCCGATCGAGCAATCCGTGGGTTTTCTCACCCGCAACGGATCGTACTGGAGCACGAATTTTTTGTACGGCCGCACCGGCATTTTCTATCAGGAAGCTCCCGGCACGATGCTTCGGAAATTCCCCGCTGCCGATCTCCAATTTGCCACCAACGATATTGGCGGCCGAATTCCGGTATACCTCAGCGTCGAGGGCGGGGTGGCCGGGGTGTCACGGCGCGACAGTGAAATCAGCACGCCTCCCTTGATGCAGCGTCTGGATATCCATCCTTCAATTGAGATACCTCTGCTGAGATCCAGCCTCCTGACCTGGAGCCACCAGTTTGGTGTTCGCGAGACTGTGTATTCGCATTCGCTCAATCCAGATGTCGATCAGAAGGCGCTGAGCCGCGGGGTCTTTGACTACACCATGAGGATCGTGGGACCCCAACTCGAGAAAACCTTTGGAAGCTGGAGGCATCTTGTTGAGCCGACGATCAAGTACCGCTATGTGACCGGCGTCAACGACTTTCGAGAGACGATCATCGTGGACGAAACCGATCTGATTGCGAGTACCAACGAGGTCGAATACGGCATAACGAACCGCTTCTTCAGCAACCGTGAATTCCTCACCTTGCGAATTGCCCAGAAGATGTTTTTCGATCCAAATTTCGGAGGCGCGCTGGTCGCTGGCCGGCGAAACACATTAGAGCCCCTGATGGATGTGACGGGTTTTGCGTTCTCGGATGGAGAGCCGCGACGATTTTCACCAATCGTCTCGACGGTGCGGATCGCCACAACGCCATCGACCTCCACGGACATCCAGGTCGACTACGACACGAAACGCGAAGAGTTCCGGGCTGCCGGCATTTTGGGCAACATGAATCGGGGTCTATTCAATGGCAGTGTCGGATATTTTTTCAACAAGCGAAGCGAGATTCAGGCCCCCAGCAACCAGCTTCGCGCTCTGGTGAGTTACGGCTCGTCCACCAGTCCCGGGCTGAGTGCCGGAGTCAGCTTTTCTTACGACATCCTCCATCAACTTTTCCAGGGGGCGACTTCACAGGTTAGCTATAATGCCGACTGCTACGGCCTTGGCTTCGAAGTTTCGAAGTACGCTCTCGGAGCTCGACGGGAGTTCGGTTGGCGGGCTTCCCTCTCGTTGAAGAACCTCGGTTTTGTCGGAACATTACGCCCTCAGGAAAGAATTTTCTAAATGCCGTTTCCCATACACAGGCCCCGGCGGCTGCGACGTACACAGGCCCTCAGGAATCTGGTCCGCGAGACGAGACTCTCTCCGGATGGCCTGATTTATCCGATATTTGTCGGCACAGGAAAAAGCTTTAGGAAAGAGATCTCGACAATGCCGGGGCAATTCACGATGTCCATCGACAAGGCTGTCGAGACCGCGCGCGAAGCCGAAAAGCTCGGAGTTGGCGGCTTGCTGTTGTTCGGTCTGCCCCAGGAAAAGGACGAGTTGGGCAGCGATGCCTACTCCGAAAGCGGCATCATCCAGGAAACCCTGCGCGCCCTGCGTCAGAACGTTAAGAATCTTCTGCTCATCACGGACATCTGCCTGTGCGAGTACACATCGCATGGCCATTGCGGGGTGATCCGGCATCGGGATGTCGATAATGACTCGACGCTGAAGCTGCTAGCGGACGTTGGCGTGAGCCATGCTCGAGCGGGAGCGGATATGGTTGCACCATCAGACATGATGGATGGCCGAGTCGCCGCAATTCGAAGCGCGCTCGACCGAGAGGGATTCTCGAATACGCCGATCATGGCGTATTCCGCGAAGTATGCCTCGGCCTTTTATGGACCGTTTCGGGAAGCAGCTGATTCCGCTCCGCAATTTGGCGACCGGCGGAGTTATCAGATGGACCCGCCGAATTCGAGAGAGGCGTTGAAGGAAATCGCAACGGACATTCAGGAAGGTGCCGACATCGTGATGGTGAAGCCGGCTCTAGCCTATCTCGATGTGATCGCCAAAGCGCGGCGTTTGTTCAACGTCCCCCTGGCCGCATACCAAGTCAGCGGGGAGTATTCGATGATCGAGGCCGCAGCCCGCAATGGGTGGATTGATCGCGAACGTACAATCCTCGAAACCACAACGGCCATCAAGCGCGCCGGGGCCGATATCATCATTACCTACTATGCCCTCGAGCTGGCCAGAAGCTTATGAGCCGTTCTGAGGAACTATTTGCGCGGGCGCTCGAACGCATTCCTGGTGGTGTGAATTCGCCCGTTCGCGCTTTTCGCTCCGTTGGCGGCAAACCTCTCTTTATCGCTCGCGGTGAGGGCGCGCGAATCTGGGACGTGGATGGCCGCGAGTACATTGACTACGTTGGTTCGTGGGGACCGTTGCTGTTTGGACATCGTTCCCCCGAAGTGCTGGCCGCTCTCGAAGAAGTCCTCAAGACGGGAACGTCCTTTGGAGCACCCACGGAGCGCGAGGT
>Ga0070675_100003003_pt1 | contig 12730 bp, 11 predicted proteins | sample KBSM43metaG_FD_65343 | JGI IMG/M metagenome (GOLD analysis project Ga0070675, IMG submission 65343) | Miscanthus rhizosphere microbial communities from Kellogg Biological Station, Michigan, USA - KBS M4-3 metaG | ecosystem: Host-associated > Plants > Roots > Rhizosphere > Soil ...
CCCACGCCGAGGATGCCGTTCTCGCTGTGCAGGATGATCTCGCGCCCCTTCGGCAGGAAGTCCGCCACCAGCGTCGGCAGGCCGATTCCCAGGTTCACGTAAGCGCCCTCGGGAATGTCGCGCGCGACGCGCGCGGCCATCTGCTTGCGATCGAGCTTTTTCATCACGCGGCCTTTCGAACCGGCGTGGCGACCCGCACCACGCGTTTTACGAATATTCCCGGCGTGACGATGTGCTCCGGATCGAGCTCGCCGAGTTCCACCGTCTCGCGCACCTGCACCACGGAAATTTTCGCCGCCGCCGCCATGATCGGACCGAAGTTGCGCGCGCTCATGCGGTAGGTGAGGTTGCCCCAGCGGTCGGCGCGGTCGGCCTTGATCAGCGCGTAGTCGGCGTGAATCGGATATTCGAGCACGTAATCGCGCTTGCCGATACGACGTGTTTCCTTGCCCTCGGCGAGCTTGGTGCCGAATGCGGTCGGCGTATAGAACGCGCCGATGCCCGCGCCCGCGGCGCGGATGCGCTCGGCGAGCGTGCCTTGCGGCACGAGCTCGAGCTCGATCTCGCCCGCGCGGTACGCCTTGTCGAAGTGCCACGAGTCGGCCTGGCGCGGAAACGAGCACAGGATCTTGCGTACGCGCTTGGCGGCGATGAGCGCGGCAAGGCCGGTGTCGGCGTTGCCGGCGTTGTTGTTGACGATGGTGAGCTCGCGCGCGCCCTGCGCGATCAAGGCATTGATGAGCGCCGAGGGCATGCCGGCATTGCCGAAGCCGTGAATCATCACCGTGGCGCCATCGGGGACGTCCGCCAGGGCGGCCTCGGGGGAGGCGACGAATTTATTGATCATCGGGCTGTGAATTATGGCATTGCGGCTTCTGCCTCCTGTCCTGAGAAGGCACTTTCAGTACGTCTCCCAACTCATTGAATATAAATAGCCTAATCTTGCGAATTCTTTGCTTTCAAAAGGATAGCTAAGTCCTTGTAGCACTTGGAAAAACCAGCTTGACCCTGCAAGATTTTGGCCGTAAAGTGGCAAAAGGTAGGAGATAGTGGCGCAAACAGCCATATGGGAACAGCGTTTCACGGAGCCGCGGTCATCACTCTCGACGCGAAGGGACGCATCGCTGTCCCGACGCGCCATCGTGGTGCACTGCTGGATGGGGCGAAGACCGTGGTCCTCACCGCCCACCCGGAGGGATGCGTGCTGATCTATCCCGAAGCCGCATGGGAACCGGTGCGCGCGCAGGTGGAAAGCTTTCCCGCGTTTCATCCCCAGGCGAGCTGGTGGAAGCGGCTGCTGCTCGGCTTCGAGGAGCACGCCGAGCCCGATGGCTCGGGGCGCATCCTGCTGCCGCCGGCATTGCGCCAGCACGCCAGGCTCGAGCGCGACGCGATGATGGTCGGCCAGGGTCGCTATTTCGAATTGTGGGATTCCGGCGTCTGGTCCGCCAAGCTCGGCCAGGCGTTCACCGGAGCCGCGACCCCGCCCGCCGGTATCGAGGGCTTTTCGCTGTGAGGCCGGCCGATGCACCAGAGCGTTCTTGCTACCGAAGCGATCGAGGCGCTCGCCGTGCGGGCCGACGGCGTCTATGTGGATGGCACCTTCGGCCGCGGCGGCCACAGCCGGCTGATCCTCGAGCGGCTCGGGCCGCGGGGACGACTCATTGCACTCGATCGCGATCCGCAAGCGGCAGCCGCCGCATCGGCCATCGCCGATCCGAGGTTCACCTTCGTGCACACCAACTTCGCCAACCTCTCGCCCGCGCTGGATGACGCCGGCGCGGCCGCGGTCCACGGCATGCTCTTCGATCTGGGCGTGTCGTCGCCGCAGCTCGACGACGCCGCGCGCGGCTTCTCGTTCCGCCACGACGGTCCGCTCGACATGCGCATGGACCCGACGCAGGGGATGTCGGCCGCCGACTGGCTGGCCGGCGCAGAACAACAAGAAATCGAGGGGGTAATCAGGGACTATGGCGAAGAACGGTTTGCTAAACAGATTGCAGCGGCGCTTGCAGCTGCTCGCCGCCGCGAACCGATCGTCCGTACCCGGCAACTTGCCGAGCTCGTGGCTCAGGCGGTCCGTACACGCGAGCCGGGCCAGGACCCGGCGACGCGCACCTTTCAAGCTCTACGGATTCACGTCAATCGGGAGCTTGAGGAAGTGTCGCTGATGCTGCCCCAGGCTGTGGCGCGCCTTGCGCCGCAGGGGCGGCTCGCCGTGATCAGCTTCCATTCGCTCGAGGACCGCATCGTCAAGCGGTTCCTGCAGTCGGCGGCGCGCCCGGAAATGCCCCGGCGCTTGCCGCTGAAAGCCAGCGAAATGCCACAACCGATGCTTACGCTGTCGGGACGAGCAGTGCGCGCGTCCCGTGAAGAGACAACAAGAAATCCGCGGGCGCGAAGCGCCACCCTCCGGGTGGCCGAGCGTACTGCGGTCCCCTATTCGCAGTCCCGAATCGAGCCCGGCGCGCGGTGGCGAAACTGAACCTCCTCCTCCTCGCGGTTCTCGTCGCCTGCGCGCTCGGGCTCGTCACTTCGCAGCACAAGGGGCGGCGCGCCTTCTCGCAGCTCGAGCGCGAGCAGGCCGTCGCGCGCGAGCTCGAGGCGGACTACGGCCGCCTGCAGCTCGAGGCCAGCACCTGGGGGCTGCACTCGCGGGTCGAAAAGCTCGCCACGCGCTCGCTCGGCCTGCGCGCGGCCGACCCGCGGCGCGTGCGCCTCGTCGGACGAGATCCCGGTCGGTGAGCAAGGCGGCGCAGGGCCTGGTGCGCCTGCCCGTGTGGCGCGCACGCGTGGTGCTGATTGCCCTCGGCGCCGGTTTCGCCGTGCTCACCGGGCGCGCGGTCTGGCTGCAGGCGATGGAAACCGATTTTCTGCAGGAGAAGGGCGAGGCGAGGTACGCGCGCGTGATGGAGATCGCGGCGACGCGCGGCCGCGTGCTCGACCGCAACGGCGAGGCGCTGGCGGTATCGACGCCGGTGAAATCGGTGTGGGCGATTCCGGGCGACGTCGACGCCGGCGAGCGCGAGCGGCGCAAGCTCGCCGCGCTGCTGTCGATGCAGAAGATCGAGCTCGACAAGCGCCTGGGCGACGGCTCGCGCGACTTCGTCTACCTCAAGCGGCAGATTGCGCCCGAGACCGCGGCGGCGGTTCAGCAGCTCGGCCTCAAGGGCATCCATGAGCACGTCGAATACCGGCGCTATTACCCGGGGGGTGAAGTAACCGCTCACGTAATCGGCTTCACCGGGGTCGACGACTCGGGCCAGGAGGGCATCGAACTCGCTCACCAGGACACGCTCGGCGGCAAGGCGGGCAGCCGGCGCGTGATCCGCGATCGCCTTGGCCGCATCGTCGAGGACGTGCAGTCGATCCGCGCGGCGCAGGACGGCAGCGATTTCACGCTGTCGATCGACAGCAAGATCCAGAGCCTCGCGTTCGGCGCGCTGAAGAGCGCGGTCGAGCGCCATCGCGCGAAAGCGGGCGCGGTGATCGTGATCGACGTGCGCAGCGGCGAGGTTCTCGCGCTCGCCAACATGCCGTCGTACAACCCGAACAACCGCGCGCGCCTCACCGGCGCGCAGCTGCGCAACCGCGTGATCACCGACCTGTTCGAGCCGGGCTCGACGCTCAAGCCCTTCACCGTGGCGCTCGCGCTCGAGAGCGGCAAGGTCACGACGCGCAGCGTGGTCGAGACCGGCTCGGGACGGCTGACGATGGCGCAATACACCATTCGCGATGTACATCCGGCGGGCGCGCAAAGCGTGGCTCAGGTCCTCGCGCGCTCGTCCAACGTCGGCATGGCCAAGATCGCACTGTCGCTGCCGCGCGAATCCATGCACGACTTCTTCCGGCGTGTCGGGTTCGGCACGGCGCCCGAGCTCGGTTTCCCGGGCGCCGCCGCCGGCCGGCTGCGGCCATATCAGAGCTGGCGTCCCATCGAGCAGGCCACGCTCGGCTACGGCATGGGCATGTCCCTCAGCCTGGCCCAGCTCGCCCGCGCCTATACGGTGTTCGCCCGCGACGGGGAATTGGTGCCGCTGACACTGGTCAAAACAGGCACGGCCGTAAGCGGGGAAAAAGTCCTGTCGGCCGAGACCGCGCGCGCGGTACGCGGGATGCTCGAGCTGGCGGTGCAGCCCGGCGGCACTGGACCGCGCGCCCGCGTCATGGGCTGGCGGGTCGCCGGCAAGACCGGCACCGCGCACAAGCAGGAGAACGGTACTTACGCTCCCGACAAATATCTCTCGTCCTTCGTCGGCCTCGCCCCGGTCAGCGCCCCGCGCCTGGTGGTGGCGGTGATGCTCGACGAGCCCTCCGCCGGACAACACTACGGCGGCGCGGTCGCCGCGCCGGTGTTCTCGCAGGTGATGCAGGGCGCGCTGCGCCTGCTCAACGTACCGCACGACGGGCCGCTCGAGTTGCCGGGCGACTTCGAGGAAGCCAAGGAGAGCACCTAAGGTGGAATGCGCGTGGACCTCTTCCGTCAGCTCGCGGCACAGGGCGCGATGATCGAGCGGCTCTCGTCCGACAGCCGGCGCTGCGCACCCGGCGTGGCGTTTCTCGCCTATCCCGGTGAAAAGGCTGACGGGCGCGCGCACATCGCCGACGCAGTCGGCCGCGGCGCATCGGCCGTGCTTTGGGAAAAGCAAGGGTTCTCCTGGAACGCGCAATGGCGCGTGCCGAACGTTCCGGTTGGCGAGCTGAAGCAGCAGGCGGGCGTGCTGGCGCACGGGTTCTACGGCCGTCCCTCCGAGGCGCTCTGGGTGTGCGGCGTCACCGGCACCAACGGCAAGACCTCCTGCAGCCAGTGGCTCGCCGCCGCGCTCGGCCGGCACGGCACCAAGGCCGGCGTGATCGGAACGCTCGGCAGCGGATTTCCCGGCGCGCTGACGCCGCTTCCCAATACGACCCCGGACGCGGCCGAGCTGCATTTCTTGCTCAAGCAGATGCGCGCCGGCGGCGCGCAGGCGGCCGCGATGGAAGTTTCATCGCACGGTCTGGTACAAGGAAGGGTCAACGGCGTGCGCTTCGCCTGCGCCCTGTTCACCAACCTTTCGCACGACCATCTCGACTATCACGGCTCGATGCAGGCGTATGGCGCCGCGAAGGCGCGGCTGTTCGAGACGCCGGGCCTGCAGTGCGCGGTGCTGAACCTCGATGACGAGCTGGGCGTGGAGCTCGCCGCACGCCTCGCCGGTCGCGTGCGCACCATCGGCTACAGCCTCGCGCCGCGGAACGCCGCAGTGGATCAGGCGATCGTCGCCGACGCGCGCGTGCGCAGCCCGGCGCCCGGGCGCTTCAACCTTTCGAACACGCTTGGCGTGATCGGCTGCCTGCTGGCAAAGGGAATCCCGTTCGACGAAGCGGCGAGCCTGGTCGCTTCGCTGCCGCCAGTGCCGGGGCGCATGCAGGCGGTCGGCGAAGAGCCGCTGGTGGTCATCGACTACGCGCACACCCCGGACGCGCTCGACAACGTGCTGCGCTCGCTGCGCCCGGTGGCGAGCGCGCGCAGCGGGCGCCTGGCGGTGGTGTTCGGCGCCGGCGGCGACCGCGATCCGAGCAAGCGCGCGCCGATGGGCGCGATCGCTGCCAAGCTGGCCGACCGCGTGCTGATCACTTCCGACAATCCCCGCAGTGAAGATCCGCTCGCGATCATCGAGGCCGTGAAGCGAGGCGCACCCGACTGCGAGAGTGAGCCCGATCGTGCGCGCGCCATTGCCCAGGTCATCGCCAACGCCGATGCTTCGGACGTGATTCTCATCGCCGGCAAGGGCCACGAGAACTACCAGGAGATCGCCGGCAAGCGCAGCCATTTTTCCGACGAGGAACAGGCGCGCGAGGCGCTGATGCAGAGGAAAAAGGCAGATGATGCGACTCGCTGAAGCCGCCGCGGCGCTCGGCGGGCGCGCCAGCGGGGGCGATGCGCTGTTCACCGGCGTCTCGACCGACAGCCGCAGCCTGCGCGAAGGCGACTTGTTCGTCGCGCTGCGCGGCGATCGCTTCGACGGCCACGGATTCCTCAAGGCGGCCGCGTCGGCGCGCGCCGCCGCCGCCATGGTCGACAGCCGCTACCATGGCGAATATCCGGTGCCGGCGCTGGTGGTGGAAGACACCAAGCGCTCGCTTGGCGACCTGGCGCGCTACTGGCGCGCGCGCTTTCAGCCGGCGCTGGTCGCGATCTGCGGGTCCAACGGCAAGACCACGGTGAAGGAAATGCTCGCCGCGATCCTGCGCACGCACGCCGGGCCGGCTGACGATGCCGTGCTCGCGACGCGCGGCAACCTGAACAACGACATCGGCCTGCCGCTCACCCTGCTCGGGCTGCGCCACGCGCATCGCTGGTGCGCGATCGAGCTCGGCATGAATCACAAGGGCGAGATCGCCTACCTGGCCGGCATCGCCCAGCCGACGGTGGCGCTGGTCAACAACGCACAGCGCGAGCATCTCGAGTTCATGCGCTCGGTCGAGGAGGTCGCGGCGGAGAATGCCTCGGTCTACGAGGCGCTGCCCGCCGAGGGCGTCGCGGTGATCAACGCCGACGACGCGCACGCGCCTTTTTTCCGCAGCCGCGCCGGCAGGCACCGCACGGTCGAGTTCGGGCTCGAGCAGGGCGCGGTGACCGGCCGCTACAAGCTCGAGCGCCTGACGAGCGAGCTGCGCCTGCGCACGCCGGCGGGCGAGGCCAGCGCCGCGCTGTCGATCCCCGGCATTCACAACGTGCGCAACGCGCTTGCCGCGGCCGCGTGTGCGCACGCCGTCGGCATCAAGACTTCGACCATCGCCGAGGGGCTTAGCGCATTCCGTCCCTACACCGGCCGCCTGCAGGTGAAGCGCGCGGCAAGCGGCGCCACCGTGATCGACGACAGCTACAACGCCAACCCCGATTCGGTGCGCGCAGCGATCGACGTCCTCGCTTCGAGCCCCGCGCCGACCGCGCTGGTGCTCGGCGACATGGGCGAAGTCGGAGAGCGTGGCGTCGAGTTTCACCGCGAGGTGGGCGAGTACGCCCGCGCCAAGGGGATTACGCAGCTTCTCGCGATGGGGGATGCGACGCGCGAGACCGTCGACGCGTTCGGCAATGGTGCGCGCCATTTCGCGGCGGTGGACGAACTGGTACGCGAGATTCAGGCCAAAACCATTCTGGTGAAAGGCTCGAGGTTCATGAAGATGGAGCGCGTAGTTGCCGCGCTGACCGGTTCCGCCGAGGGAGGGCACTGATGCTGCTCGAGCTTGCGCAATGGCTCGCCAAGGACTTTCGCCTCTTCAACGTGTTCAACTACATCACGCTGCGCGCGGTGCTCGCCTGCCTCACCGCCCTCGCGGTGTCGCTGATCCTCGGTCCCTATGTGATCCGCAAGCTCACTGCGTACAAGATCGGCCAGGCGGTGCGCGACGACGGGCCGCGCTCGCACCTCACCAAGGCGGGCACGCCGACCATGGGCGGCGCGCTGATCCTGGTTTCGATCTGCCTGACGACATTGCTGTGGGGCGACCTGTCGAACCGCCTGATGTGGGTGGTGCTGCTGGTGACGCTCGCCTTCGGCATCGTTGGCTGGATCGACGACTACCGCAAGGTGGTGCATCGCAACCCGAAAGGCCTGCCGGCGAAGTGGAAGTTCTTCTGGCAGGCGGTGATCGGCATGACGGCCGCCATTTACCTCGGCTACCTGTCGCAGACCATGCCCGCGCTGAACGAGCTGATCGTGCCGTTCTTCAAGCACGTCGCCTATCCGCTCGGCGCGATCGGTTTCGTTCTGCTCACTTTTTTCGTCATCGTCGGCACCTCGAATGCGGTGAACCTCACCGACGGCCTCGACGGCCTGGCGATCATGCCGACGGTGATGGTGGGCAGCGCGCTCGGCATCTTCGCCTACGTCGCAGGCCACGCGGTGTTCTCCAAATATCTCGGCCTGCCCTACATCCAGGGCGCGGGCGAGCTGGCGGTGATCTGCGGCGCGCTCGCCGGCGCGGGCCTCGGCTTCCTCTGGTTCAACGCCTATCCGGCGGAAGTGTTCATGGGCGACGTCGGCGCGCTCGCGCTCGGCGCCGCGCTCGGCACCATCGCGGTCATCATCCGCCAGGAGATCGTGCTCTTCATCATGGGCGGCGTGTTCGTCGCCGAGACGCTGTCGGTGATGATCCAGGTGCTGTACTTCAAATGGACCGGCGGCAAGCGCATCTTCCGCATGGCGCCGCTGCACCACCACTACGAGCTGGAAGGCTGGAAGGAGAGCCAGGTCGTGGTGCGGTTCTGGATCATCACCATGATGCTGGTGCTGTTCGGCCTGTCGACGCTCAAGCTCCGATGATGCGCGAACCCGCCTTTTCGCTGCTGCCGAAACCCGCGCGCATCCCGCTCACGGGAAAGCGCGTGCTGGTGCTCGGCCTGGGCGACAGCGGGCTCTCGGCGGCGCGCTGGGTGGAGCGCGAGGGCGGCAAGGCGCGCGTCGCCGACACCCGGCCCTCACCGCCGCAACAAAGGAATTTCGGCGGCGAGCTGCAGACCGGGCCGTTTCATCCGCGCCTGCTGGACGGGGTCGACCTGGTCTGCGTCAGCCCCGGCCTTTCGCTCGAGCAGGAACTGATCCGCGCCGCGGTCGCGGCGCAGATTCCGGTGCTGGGCGACATCGAGCTTTTCGCCTGGCACAACCGCCAGCCGGTGCTCGCGATCACCGGCACCAACGGCAAGACCACCGTGAGCTCGCTCACCGGCCACCTGCTGCGCGCCGGCGGCGTCGATTGCGAGGTGGCCGGCAACATCGGCCCGCCCGCCCTGGACGCGCTGATGAAGCGCCAAACCCCGCCGGCCGCCTGGGTGCTCGAGCTTTCCAGCTATCAGCTCGAGACCACCTGGTCGCTCGCGCCGGCCGGCGCGGCCATGCTGAACCTCACCGAGGACCACTTCGACCGCTATACGGGACTCGACCACTACGGCGCGGCCAAAGCGCGCATCTTCATGGGGGCGGGCACCCAGGTGCTGAACCGCGACGATCCTCGCTCGCTCGCCATGGCGCAGGCCGGAAGGAAGGTCGTCACCTTCGGGCTCGACGCGCCGCGGGGCGGCGACTTCGGCGTGGCGGGCGGCAATCTGATGCAGGGCGGCCGGAAGATCCTGGCGATCGACGAGCTTCCGATCCGGGGCTCGCACAACGTGGCCAATGCGCTCGCCGCCTGCGCCCTGGTTTCGATTCTCGGCGTGGATGCGCGCGCCGGCCTGAAGACCTTCAAGGGCCTGCCGCATCGCCTGGAGCTGGTCGCCACGCGCCGCGGCGTCGAGTGGTACGACGATTCCAAGGGCACCAACGTCGGCGCCACCGTGGCCGCGCTGCGCGGCCTGGGGAAAAAGACGGTATTGATCCTCGGCGGCGAGGGCAAGGGCCAGGATTTTTCGCCGCTACGCGAGCCGGTGCGCGAGTTCGCGAGCCGCGTGCTGCTCATCGGCCGCGACGCGCCACTGATCGAAAAAGCACTTTCCGGCTTGCCGACTGAACGCTGTCGTTCTCTGGAGGAGGCCGTACAGAAGGCTTCCCAAATTCCCTCCCAAGCGGTGTTGCTCTCGCCCGCGTGCGCGAGCTTCGACATGTTCCGTGACTACAAGCATCGCGGCGACGTATTTGCCGCCGCGGTGAAGGCGCTTGCGCCGTGAGCCAGACCTACGTCTTCGCACGCAGCGCGCCGAACGCGGAGTACGACCGCTCGCTCGCGTGGGCGGCGCTGCTGCTCGCGGCGATGGGTCTGGTGATGGTCTATTCGGCATCGATCGCGACCGCGGAGTCGAGCCGCTTCACCGGAAACAACGCGGCGTGGTTCCTCGCGCGCCATGGCGCCTACCTCGGGCTTGCGCTCGCCGCGGCGATCACGGTGTTCCTGATCCCGGCGCGCTGGTGGCAGAAGGCGGCGCCGTGGCTGTTCTTCGGCGGCGTGGCGCTGCTTGCGCTGGTGCTGGTACCGGGCTTCGGGCGCGAGGTCAACGGCGCACGGCGCTGGCTCGACCTGCCGGGGTTCGGTTTCCAGCCGTCGGAGGCGATGAAGCTCGCGGTCGTTCTCTATGCGGCGGACTACACGGCGCGCAAGCACGCGGTGATGAAGAGCTTCAAGCGCGGCCTGCTGCCGATGCTTGCGGTGATGCTGCTGGTTTCCTGGCTGCTGCTGCGCGAGCCGGATTTCGGCGCGCTGGTGGTGATCGCGGTGGTGACCTTCTCGATCCTGTTCCTCGGCGGCATGAACGGCAAGCACTTCGCCGCGCTGCTCGGCATGCTGGGCGCCGGCTTCGTGCTGCTGGTGCTCACCTCGCCCTACCGCATGCAGCGCATTTTCGGCTTCATGGATCCGTGGTCCGACCCGTTCGGCAAGGGCTATCAGCTGTCGCACGCGCTGATCGCGTTCGGGCGCGGCGAGTGGCTCGGCGTCGGCCTGGGCGCGAGCGTGGAGAAGCTGCATTACCTGCCCGAGGCGCACACCGACTTCCTGCTCGCCGTGATCGCCGAGGAGCTGGGCTTCGTCGGCGTCGCGCTGGTGATCGGGCTCTTCCTGTGGCTGGTGGCGCGGGCCTTTGCCATCGGCCGGCAGGCCACGCAGCACGAGCGCCATTTCGCCGCGCTCGCGGCGCAGGGCATCGGCATCTGGTTCGGCTTTCAGGCGCTCATCAATATGGGCGTGAACGTGGGGCTGCTGCCCACCAAGGGGCTCACGCTGCCGCTGATGAGTTATGGCGGCTCGGGCCTGCTCGCCAACTTCATCGCGCTCGCGATTCTCCTGCGCATCGACTGGGAGAACCGCCAGCTCGCGAGAGGATTAAATGCTTAGCGGCAGAGGATTGAACGCGTGAAGACCATCCTCATCATGGCCGGCGGCACCGGCGGCCACATCTTCCCCGGGCTGGCGGTCGCCGAGCAGATGCGCGCCGCCGGCTGGGAAGTGGTGTGGATGGGTGCGCGCGGCGGCATGGAGGAGCGCCTGGTGCCGAAGCACGGCTACCGAGCGGCCTGGATCCGCGCCAAGGCGGCGCGCGGCAAGGGTCTGATGCAGAAGCTGCTGCTGCCGGCGAACCTGCTCTATTCGTTCTGGGAAAGCGCGCGCCACATCCGCGGCCTGCGACCGGACGTGGTGCTCGGGCTGGGCGGCTACGTGGCTTTTCCCGGCGGCATGATGGCGTCGCTCTGGAACCGGCCGCTGGCGTTGCACGAACAGAACGCGATTCCGGGGCTCGCCAACAAGGTCCTTGCGCAGGTCAGCGACAAGGTGATGACCGGTTTCCCGCAGGCGCTGAGGAACGCGGAATGGACCGGCAATCCGGTCCGCGCCGAAATCGCCGCCATTGCGGCGCCCGAAAGCCGCTTTGCCGGGCGCACGGGTGCGCTCAAGCTGCTGGTCGTGGGCGGCAGCCTCGGCGCCCAGGCGCTGAATGAAGCGGTGCCGAAGGCGCTCGCCCTGATGAGCGCGCGGCCGCAGGTGGTGCACCAGGCCGGCGAAAAGCACCTCGACGCGCTGAAGAAACATTACGCGGACGCCGGGGTGCAGGGCGAGCTGGTCGCTTTCATCGACGACATGGCCCGGCGCTATGCGGAAGCCGACCTGGTGATCTGCCGCGCCGGCGCCGTGACCGTGGCCGAGCTTTCCGCCGGCGGGGTGCCGAGCATCCTGGTGCCGTTCCCGCACGCGGTGGACGACCACCAGACCGCGAACGGCAAATTCCTCGCCGACCACGGCGCAGCGTTCCTCATCCAGCAGCGCGATCTGACGCCGCAGACGCTGGCGCAGACGATCCAGCGGCTGGATCGAAGCCGGCTCCTCGACATGGCGCGCAAAGCGCGCGCGCTCGGCAAGCCCGATGCGGCGCGTGTCGTCGCCGAACGTTGCATGAGCATCGCCCGATGAAGCACAAGGTCCGGCACATCCATTTCGTCGGCATCGGCGGCTCGGGCATGTCGGGCATCGCCGAGGTGCTCGCCAACCTGGGCTACCAGGTGAGCGGCTCCGACCTGTCGGAGAACAGCGCGACGCGCCGCCTGGCGGGGCTGGGCGTAAAGGTCGCCCATGGCCACAAGTCCCAGCATGTGAACGGCGCGGATGCGGTCGTGGTTTCGACCGCGGTGCAAGCCGACAACCCGGAAGTCGTCGCGGCGCGCGAGAACCGCATTCCGGTGGTGCCGCGCGCGCTGATGCTGGCCGAGCTGATGCGCCTGAAGCAGGGCGTGGCGATCGCCGGCACGCACGGCAAGACCACCACGACGAGCCTGGTGGCGAGCGTGCTGGCCGAAGCCGGGCTCGATCCGACGTTCGTCATCGGCGGGCGGCTGAACGCCGCCGGGTCCAACGCGCGCCTCGGCGCGGGCGATTTCATCGTGGTCGAGGCGGACGAATCCGATGCGTCGTTCCTGCACCTGCAGCCGGTGATCGCGGTCGTCACCAACATCGACGCCGACCACATGGATACCTACCAGCAGGACTTCGCGCGCCTCAAGCAGGCGTTCGTGCAGTTCCTGCAGAACCTGCCTTTCTACGGCGCGGCGGTGCTCTGCACCGACGACGCGCACGTGCGCGCGATCCTGCCGGAGGTCACCAAGCCGGTGCTGACCTACGGGACCGGCGCGGACGCCATGGTGCGCGGCGAGGCGATCGAGCACGACGGCGGGCGCATGCGCTTTCGAGCGCTGCGCAAGGACGCAAAGCCGCTCGACGTGGTGCTGAACCTGCCCGGGCGCCACAACGTGCTCAATGCGCTCGCCGC
>Ga0070675_100003004_pt1 | contig 12726 bp, 9 predicted proteins | sample KBSM43metaG_FD_65343 | JGI IMG/M metagenome (GOLD analysis project Ga0070675, IMG submission 65343) | Miscanthus rhizosphere microbial communities from Kellogg Biological Station, Michigan, USA - KBS M4-3 metaG | ecosystem: Host-associated > Plants > Roots > Rhizosphere > Soil ...
ACAGATCCACGGCGGTGTGGCCGAGGATGTCGTTGAGCAGGTCGCTGTCGCGGAAGAGCCTCGGGTGACGCGGCGCGAAGAGGTCCCGGTAGGCCCCCGGCGTGAGGGTCATGCCGGCGGAGAAGTTGAAGCCGAGCGCGCTGTGGAGATGGGGCATGAGAATCGTGCCGCGGGCGGCGGCGAGCCGCATCATCTCTCCAGCCAGCAGGCGCTTGTGCCAGATGTAGGGAAACGCGTCCGACAGCACCACCATCGAGAAGGCCTGGTCGCGAAACGGCAAGGGATGGTTGGCGTCGCAACAGACGGGCGCACACCCGGGGGCGGTGAAGCGCTGCGCCAGCCACAGTTTCCAGAAGTACACGTCGGCTACGACGACCGGCTGCGCGCTGGCGCCGGCGAGGACGCGCGTCAGATGGCCGGAGCCGCCGCACAGATCGATCGCGCGCCCGGATCGCGCGAGTGCCGGTCCGAGCACGCGGACGAGCGTGTCGGCCAGCACGAAGGTCGGATCGGACAACCGGTAGACGAAGTAGGTTCCCTCCGCGTCGGGGCTGAGGATCTCGAGCGCCTCCCGGTACGTCACAACGCCCTGCTGCAGCCGCGCGAACAGCCGCGTGGCCGCCGCGGTGTCGAGCCCGAGCAGCGTTGCCAGCGCCTCCTCGGACCGCCCGGCCTCCATCGCGTGCATGGCGCCGCGTGTGGCGTCGTCGGCGATGAGCACCGGAATCCCGTCGATGACGGGAAAGGCGCAGCACTCGCAGCCCAGAACGCCCCACTGCACGCGCGAGCCGTCCCGCAAGAGGGCGGCGTTGTCCACGAGATCCAGCCCCGTGCCGCAGAAGGGGCAGCACAGCACCTCGAGCAGGGATACGTCCATCAGGCGGTCTCCCGGAGCGGGCCGGCCAGGCACTCGATGAAGGCCGGCGCCTGCGACCCGACCGCCGCGCGGCGGTAGTGCTCGACGCCGAGCAGCGCCTCGGCCTCGGCCGGCTCGAGGTGATCGAAGGGACCGCCGGCCACCTGGGTGCGATGGCATCGCAGCGCGGCGAGCTTGCACGCCGCGAACCGTCCGATGTGAAGGATGAGGCTGGGCGGCAGCGCCGCGGCCCCGAACGCGTCCGGGTCGTCGAGGCCGAGGAGGTCGCGCCGGGCGCCGGGCGGCAGGCGGGGTGCGGCCGCGTCGAGCACCCCGCGCATCTGGCCGGGCGGCATCGTCACATGGAAGAGTGCGGGAGCGTCGCCGCCGAGCGACGCCACGGCGGCGCGCACGGCGTCGCCGGTGGCGATGTGATCGGGGTGCCAGTAGAGGCCGTCTTCGCCGAACGTCACCACCACGTCCGGCCGGCGTTCGACCATCGCCGCGTGGATGTCCCGCTTCAGCACGCCGGCTGGGAGCCAGGGCAACATGCCGTCGGCGTGATCGAGCAGCACCACCTCGGAGAGGCCGAGCGCGGCCGCGGCCGCCTGGAGTTCGCGCGCCCGTGTGGCACCGAGGTCGTCTGCCTCGCCCACACCTGCCTCGCCACGCGACAGGCATAACAGCGAGACGTGCGCCCCTCGGGCGGCGCACCATGCGAGCAGTCCACCGGCCGCCAGCGACTCGTCGTCGGGATGGGCGAAGACCGCCTGCAGCGAACGGCCCCTGAGATCGCGTAGCTCGAGGCTCATCGGCCTGCGGTCCGCGCGGCGGTGCGCGCCAGTGCCTGGTAGACGGCGGAATAGCCGGCCACCATCCGATCGACGCTGAAGCGCTCGGCCGCGACGGCGCGGACGCGGGCGCGATCGAGCGCCAGTACCCGTGGCAGGCCGGCCACCAGGGCGTCGAGCGATTCGAACACGCCGCCGGTCACGCCATTCTCCACGACCTCCCGCACCGCGCCGCGATCGAGCGCGGCGACCGGCGTGCCGCAGGTGGTCGCTTCGGCCAGCACGAGGCCGAACGGCTCGTCCGCTTGCACCGGATACAGCAGCGCCCGGGCGCCGCCAAGGAGCGCTGCCTTGGCCGCGCCGGCCACCTCCCCAGCGTAGACCACGTGGGTGCCGTCCACCAGCGGCGCCACCTTCTCGAGGTAGTACTCGTTGGCCTCGGCCGCGATCAGGAGCGGCAGACCGGCGCGGCGGGCGGCATCGATCGCCTGCAGCACGCCCTTGCCCTCAGTGAACCGCCCCAGGAACAGCAGGTAGTCACGCGCCTCCGGCGCATAGGGAAACGCCGCCACGTCGATGGCGTGCGGCACGATCCCCACGACGTTCAAGCCGCGCATTGACCGCGCCTGCGCCTGCGAGGCCGCCACGAACGGCGTGTCGGGGTAGTGCCGCGCCCAGAGCGCCACCTCGCTCGCGTCCGGGGAATGGTGCAGGGAAACGACCAGCGGCACGCCGGCCAGGCGCGCGAAGGGAAGTGAGAGCGGGTGGTACTTCGCCTGGTAGTGGATGACGTCGAACGAGGGCGCGCGCTCGACCGCGGCCGCCAGGTTGATGAGCTCGCAGAGCTCCCACGGCCAGTTCTCCGGATCCTCGCGGTAGCCGCGCGCGAATGTCGCGTGCAGTGCCGCTCGCGTACGCGACTCGCCGGTGGCGAAGAGCGTGACGGCATGGCCGGCGGCCACCAGTCCGTCGGTCAGCAGCGCCGTCAGCGACTCGATCGATCCCGAGAACGGCGGCGGTACCGACGTGGCGACCGGCGCTACTTGCGCGATTCGCAGCGGCGGCGTCATCGCCCGGCCGTCTCCAGCAGCCGCGGCAGCACCCGGCCCGCATCGAAGCAGTCGGCCGCGATGGCGGCGGCGCGCGCCGCGTGGCGCTCGTAGTCGCCGGCAATGCGGCTGAGGCCGTCGACCGCCTCGGCCGGGGTCGAGAAGCGCAGCAACCCCTCTCCATGCGGCAGGTGATCGCTCCATCCCGTGTCCTGCACCAGCGCCGGGCGGCCCGCGGCGAGATAGCACTCCGTCCGATCGCTGAACCAGCCGGAGCGGTGGGCCACGTAGGCGTGCTTGGCGACGCCGAACTCGGCTTTCGAGTCCTGAATGAACTCGCGATACTGCCACGGGGTCCGCGACACGTTCATGGCGTCCACGGTCTGCCAGCCGTGCGCGCGCAGCAGCGTCTGCGGCCCGTTGACCGCGAGCTCGAACTGCTGGGGGGTGCGCGCCGGCAGGTCGAGGAACTTCATGAACTCGCGGTCCTTGTTGCCATCGACGTCGGTGAAGCTCTCGATGCGCCAGGTCATGACCGTGGTGAACCGCTCGCCGCGCGGCGGCCGCTCGGGCCGCCAGAGCGCGGTGACGACCGGCTGCCAGGTCTTGTGCCAGGTGAAGCCGGCGGTCGGGACGTCGCACGCCGGTGTGCCGATGTTCGCGCCGAACGTGAACAGGTGATCGAAGCCCTTGAAGAACTCCACGTACCACGGCTCGCCTTTGGCGAGGGCGAGCTGCGTGAACACCGGATCGGAATCGACGAAGACCTTGCGGGGAATGCGCGCGTACTCGTCACGCCAGAACCAGGCGCCGCCGGACAGGTTGATGAACAGGTCGGCATCGGCGCAGAAGCGGGTCAGCGTCTCGCGCGAGGCGCCGTGATACGAGCCGTCATAGTTCACGAAGCTCCAGCGGTCACCGAGGCCGTACGGCGCCAGCGCGTCGTGGATGTAGGCGGTGCCGTAGCCGGGATCCTCGGTGCGCGCGTTCTGCACTGGATCGTAGATGCACTCGCCGGTGTCCTCGACGTAGAAGACCTCGTGGCCGAGGTCGCGCAAGCCCAGTAGATACATGAGCGAGCACCAGGTGACGCCGCCAAACGGATAGCGGGCGATGATACCGGCGACCAGAACCTTCACGAGTGCGGCTCCGCGCTGGCCGGGGTTCGCTCCGCCCCGCTCGTGGCGGTATCTCTGGCCCCGGCTCCGCCGGGGCCAGACGTCTCGACGGACCCCCGAGGGCGTTCTCTTGTCACCACGGTCCTGCGAGACGTCAGAGAGACTGGATCAGCTCGTCGACCGACTCCGGGTCGTCGAGCGAGCGGCCCACGGAGAGCCGCGCGCACATGCGGCGGTAGAGGTCGTTCGACACGATGAGCTCGTCGTGCGTGCCCTGGGCGATGACGCGGCCGTCGTGCAGGACCAGGATGCGGCTGGCGTCGCGGATGGTCGAGAGGCGGTGCGCGATCACCAGCGTCGTCCGCCGCTCGCGCAGCCGGCGCAGCGCGTCGAAGACGATTTCCTCCGAGAGCGCGTCGAGCGACGAGGTCGGCTCGTCGAGCACCAGAATCGGCGCGTCCTTGAGCAGCGCCCGCGCGATGCCGAGGCGCTGGCGCTCGCCGCCCGAGAGCGTGGCGCCGGCTTCGGCGACCAGCGAGTCGTAGCCGTGCGGCAGGCGCTCGACGAAGGTGTGCACGTGGGCGGCGCGGGCGGCCTGTTCGACGTCGTCGCGGGAGGCGTCGAGGCGGCCGTAGCGGATGTTCTCGGCAATCGATCCGGCAAAGAGCACCGGCTCCTGCGGGACGAGCGCGATGTGCTCACGCAGCGCGCGCAGGTCGTAGTCGCGCACGTCCACGCCGTCGATGGTCACTCGGCCGGCCGTGGGCTCGTAGAACCGCGGCAGCAGACTGGCCAGCGTAGTCTTGCCCGCGCCGGTGAGCCCGACGAGCGCGACCAGTTCGCCGGGACGGGCCTCGAAACTGATGTCGTCGAGGATGGTGCGGTCGTCGTAGGCGAAGCTGACGTGCTCGAAGCGGATGTCGCCGGCGAGGCCGGTGGCGTCGCGGCCGCCCGGCGTGTCGAACGGCTCGGGTGTAATTCCCAGGATCTCGCGCACCCGCCGCGCGCTCACCACCGCCTGCTGGAGCGAGCCGGTGGTGTGGGCAATCGACGAGAGCGGATTGTAGACGGCCGCCAGATAAGCGATGACGACCAGGAGACTCCCGACGGTGAGCGTGCCGTCGAGCACGTGGAGGCCGCCGATGCCGAGGACCAGCGCCGCGCCCGACAGCGTGATGGCGCTGACGACCACCGAGAACAGCGATTCCTGCCAGGTCAGGCGCAGCCGCGCGCGCATCGTGCCGTCACCGGCGTCGCCGAAGCGGCGGAGCTCGTGCCCCTCGCGGGCGAAGCTCTTGATCACCTTGACCGAGGCCAGGATCTCGAACATCCGTTCGACCAGCGACGACTCGAGCGCCTTCACGCGCTCGGCCCGGTCCACCATCCGGCGAGCGTAGTAGCGCAACGACGCCCACAGGAACGGCACTACCACCAGCGACAGGAGCGCCAGCGTGAGGTCGAGCCGCACCAGGATCCCGAACATCACCGCGAGCTTGATCACCGCCATCGACAGCGGGAAGGCGCCGCCCATCACCAGGTCGTTGATGCAGTAGGCGTCGGTTTCGAGGCGGTAGACCCCGTCGGCCGTGCGGGCGGCGACGTGATGCCGCAATGGCAGGGCCAGCAGGTGCGCCAACAGCGAGCGGCGGAGGTCGTAGACGATGCGCTGTCCGGTATCCACCTGGAGCTGCGTGTGCGCCATCAGCACGATCTCGGACGCGAGCTGCAGCAGGAGGCCCGCGACCACGATCAACGCCAGCAGTCCGGCGGCGCTGCCGCCCGAGAGCGCCTGCGCCGGGGCGGCGACGACCGCGGGCAGGGGATGACCGCCGAGCACGTTGTCGACGACCGCCTTGAGCGGCCAGGGCGCGAGCGCCGCGAGGCCGATTTCGAGGAGCGACAGCGCGACGATGGCCGTAACGCGCGCCCGGTAGGGCCGCAGGAAGGACAGGGTCCACCCGGCAAGCGTCATCCGTGCGACCTCAGGTCACTTTCCGTCCCGGCGCACGCCGCGGCGCCGTCGCGAAGTCGAGATGGGCGGGCTTCGACAGGGACACGGCCGTGACGCCGCTCGAGCTGGCGTCCTTGACGTAGAGCCATCCCGAATGATGATACGAAAGCCGTGACGGCATCACGAAGCGGAGCTGGCCGCCGAGCGTGGAGATGGTGCCGTCCTGTTCGATCACGCGGATGCGCCCGTTGAGCGAGTCGGCGACGTAAAGCGTGACGGTCTTGCCCGAGGGCACGACGGCCACTCCCATCGGCGCGGCCAGGCGCGCCTGCGCGGCGGGCCCGCCGTCTCCGGTCGCGCCCGCGAGCCCGTCGCCGGCGACCGTGGTGATGATGCCGGTCGCCGCGGCGACGCGGCGGATGCGGTTGTGGCCGGTGTCGGCGATGTAGACGTCACCGTTGGGCGCCACCGTCACGCCGACCGGGTTAAAGAGGTGCGCGGCTACGGCCGGCCCGCCGTCGCCGACGAGGATCGGGTCGCCAGGCGTCCCGGTGCCGGCAATCGTCCGAATCATTCCGGTGGCCTGTTCCACCAGCCGGACACGGTTGTTGAGCGTGTCGGCAATGTAGAGATCGCCGTTGCGGGCCACGGCCAGTCCGCTCGGGCCGTTCAGCGCCGCCTGGGCGGCCTGCTTCCGATCGCCGTCGAAGCCGCCGGCTCCCGAGCCGGCAATCGTGATCGTGCGCCCGCTCGGACGGTCGATGCGGCAGATGCGGTTGTTGCGCGAGTCGGCCACGAAGTAGTCGCCGTCGACCGCGAGCACGATGTCGGCCGCGCCGTCGAAGGGCACCGGGACGCCCACGAGGCGGCGGCCCGCGGCTCCGACGCGGTCGGACGCGCGCAGCGCGTCGAGCGCAGTCTGCGGCCGGAAGCGACGGATGAGGCCGGCCTGGGCGTCGGCGACCAGCACGTCGCCGGTGCTGTCGATGGTGACGCCGCCGCGCGGAGCGGTGAGCGCGCTCGCGGCCGGATCGCGCTGGGCCATGGCACGCTGCGCGGCGAGGCTGCGGCGCGCGACCACGTCCCGGACCAGCGATACACCGCCGATGGCGGCGCTGGCCATCATGATCGCGACGAGGGCAGCCTGGGCGCGCTGGGTGCCAGTAACCGGACGCAGGCGGAAGTGCGGCCGGGTCGACGGCATGGTGGAGGTGACGGGCAGGAACCCTTCAGTCAGCGTGGCGCGGTCGAGCGCGCGGTCGAGGAGCGCGGCGGCGCGCGTCGTCTGCCAGATGGCGCGCAGCAGGATCGCGGTGACGGCCACCACCGCCGCGGCGCTGATCAAGGGCCAGCGCAGGGCAATCGCGGCGCTGGTCACGCCCACGAGCAGAATCGCCAGCATCAGCGTCTGCACCATGCCCATGAAGCTCGGACCCACGCGGGTGTCGACCCGCAGCAGACACCGGCCGCCGGCGTGTTCCTCGACGAGCGCCCGCACGTGCAGCCAGCCCCAGCGCTGCACCGCAATGCTGAGATCGCGCGTGGCGCGCCAGCCGTCGTCCAGGTCGACCGGGCGCGCGGGCCGTGCTGCGCGCAGCACACCGGCCAACTCGGTGAGGACCGCGCTGTGGCTGGCCCACGTGTCGCTCCAGAACGTCCGCAGCGCCGATCCGCCGAGGAGCAGCAGCGCCGAGCGCACGGCGTCGCGGAGCGACGGCACCGGGGCCTTCCACGGCACCCGGGTGACGTGCTCGGGGGCCACCCTGGTGGGCGGCGACCACATGCCGCGGATGCGGCCGTAGCCGCGCGCCACCGGCTGCACGAGATGCAGCCACGCGATCATCGACCGGTAGCGGAGCCGGCCCGGCCACGAGCGCGTGCCCGGCAGGCCGGCGAGGTCGGAGCGCGCGGCGAAGAGCGAGCACCGCGCGAGGGTCGTGCCCCACCCGAGCAGTCCCGCGGCGAGGAGGAGCAGCGCCTCGACGGGATAGGCGACGACGAACGCGGTCGGCGCGCCGGCCAGGCAGAGCAGCGTCGAGGCCGCCATCCACGAGGCGGAGTGCGGCACGAACTGCAGCGGGTTGACGTCGGTGCGGTAGACACCGGGAAAGGCCGCCGTGCCCCACACGCCGGTGTTGATGCGGCGGCCCGAGAGCGAGCGGACGAACGGCAGCGGACTATAGATGCGGCCCCGCCACAGCATCTGGCCGCTGATGAACTTCTCGGGATGGTGGGCGTCGAGCCAGGTTTCGCCCTCGCCGTACCCCACCTGCTGCCGCCAGTAGCCCTTGACCGAACTGCGGTGGTGATGCCACACGAGCGCCGCGGGTGCGAACCCGATCTTGAGGCCCTTGGCCTGCAGGCGCCAGCACACGTCGACGTCGTCGCCGGCGCGCAGGTACACCGGGTTGAACCCGCCGATGGCGGCCAGGGCGTCGCGGCGGAAGGCCATGTTGCAGCCGGGCACGTGCTCGGCCTCGCGATCGTCGAGCAGCACCTGGGTCGGGCCGCCGGGGGCGCGGGCCACGCACTGGGCCACGAACGGGTCGTCTGGCGGCACGACGTTCGGGCCGCCGGAACCGACAAAGGCCGACGTGAGCATCGGCTGCACCAGATAGGCGAGCCAGTCGGGATCCACGCGCACGTCGGCGTCGGTGTAGGCCACGATTTCGCCCGTGGCCTCGGCCAGGCCGATGTTGCGGGCCGCGCTCAGGCCGCCGTTGGCGATGTCGACGACCCGGACGCCCGGGTAGCGCCGCGCGCGGGCGCCGGTATCGTCGCGCGACCCGTCGTTGACGACGATGATTTCGAGCCGCGGGTAGGTGAGCGTGCCGAGCGACCTGAGGCAGTCGTCGATGGTGTCGCTGGCGTTGTAAGCGCAGACCACCACCGACACCTTGGGCCATGCCGCGCGCGCGTCCGGCGCAAACGGGGCTTCGGCAAATGCTTCGCGCACCGCCGACAGTGCCGGCTTCGGCTGCCGCGCCGCATCCACCAGGCCGAAGGCCCAGTCGTGCACCGTCTCCCCGCCGCGCCACCACTCGTCCGTCCAGGAAAACGCGATCGCGCCGCACGCGCCTTCGGCAAACGCCGTGCGGATGTGGCTCGCGGTGATGCGCGCCTGGCCCTCGACGCCTTCGCGCACGCTGTCGGCGCCGGCCTCGGCGAGCAGCAACGGGCGCTCGCCGGCGATGTGCTGCAGCCGCGCGAGATAGGCGTGCAACTCGGGCTCGCGGTGCAGGTAGACGTTGAAGGCGCAGACGTCGTACGCGTCGACGTCGAGGTACTCGGTGGGCGGAAAGTTGACGTAGGTGAGCAGGCTCTGCGGCGCTCCCGCCTTCACCTCGTCGTACAGCTCGCGCAGGAACCGTTCGATACGGGGTTGTCCGTGCCAGCGGACCACGGCCGGCGGAATTTCGTTGCCGAGCGCGAAGAGGAGCGACGCCGGGTGCGCCGCGAGCGCGCGCACCGCCGCGGCCGTGTCACGGCGAATCTGCCGGACCAGGGCGCGATCGTCGAGGAAGGCGACGTGCTGCGTCCAGGGCACGCCGGCCATCACCTTCAGGCCGTGCCGTGCGGCTTCGTCGAGCAGCGCTTCGCCGGGCACGGTGTACGTGCGCACCGTGTTGATGCCGGTTTCCGCCATCACCGCGAAGTCGCGCGCGACTTGTTGAAGAGGAGGGAACTGATGCCCGGCCGCGTCAGGTTCGAAGGTGCCGTACGCCACCCCCCGGATCAGGAAGCGGCGCCCGTCCACCTGGACGAACTTGCCTGAATTCAACAACTTATTACTATCTTGGCGCCCCGACACACCGCCGTCAAGGTTGCGACGTATTCGCTATCCTTGGAGCGATGCCCGACCTGCCCGCCGCCATGGCCGCGGCCTTCGCCGCGAGCTTCCGTGACCATCGCGACCGGGTGCACCGGCTCGCCGAAGGGGTGACGGACGCACGGTTCTGGGTACGCCCGTACCCCTACGGCAACAGCATGGGGCACCTGGCGCTCCACCTGACGGGAAACCTGAACTACTTCATCGGGCGGCAGATGGCGGGGACAGGCTACGTCCGCGACCGCGAGCGGGAGTTCCACGAGCCCAACCCGCCGTCCAAGTCGGATGCGCTGCAGCGGCTCGACGAAGCGGTCGAGGCGGCGATTGCGACGATCGAGGCGCAGACCGCGGACGAGTGGACCGCAGCCTACAGCGCGACCGGTGCCGATGGCGTCTCCGATCGGTTCGCGATGATCCTGCGTGCGGCGACGCATTTCCATCATCACGTTGGCCAGATGATTTATCTGGCCAAGGAGCACGCCCGGCAATCGACGGACGATCTGGCGGCGAGCCAGCCGGTCCGCTACGCGCACACGAACCTCGTGGCCCGCGACTGGCGCCGGCTGGGGGCCTTCTACGAGCAGGCGCTCGGGTGCGTGCGGCTGGATCCCGCGCGGGATCTCTCCGGTGAGTGGCTGTCGCGCGGCACCGCGGTGGCGGGCGCCCGCATCACGGGCGCCCATTACCGGTTGCCGGGCGGGGGACCAACCGGGCCGACGCTCGAGATCTTTCAGTACGACGCGCCTGAAGACGCCCCGGCGCCGCCGGCCAACCGCGTCGGGTTCGGCCACATCGCCTTCGCGGTGGCCGATGTGGAACAGGCGCGGGCGGCGCTGCTGGCCGCGGGGGGCAGGGAGGTGGGGACGACCGAAACGGTTGCGATTGCCGGTGCGGGCCACATCACCTGGACCTACGTGCGCGATCCGGAAGGCAACATCATCGAACTGCAGAAGCGGGAGCCGTAGGCTCTACGAGCGCGGCAGTTCGATATCTCCCTCGCCAGGCCGATCGGTCATGCGCGGCTCGAAGCCGCGGCTGCGCAGCCAGTCGCGGAGCGCGAACCCGGTGCCGGCGCGCCACGCGGTGCACTCGGCGGGATCGACGCGCCGGTAGTCCACGAGCTCCTCGTTCAGCGTGATCGGTCCAGTGGCCACGACGTGATACGCGATGATCACCTGGTTCATCCGCTCGAACGGGTAGACGCCGATCAGGTGCGTCTCCAGCGCGTCGAGCCCCAGCTCTTCCTTTACTTCGCGGCGGACCCCGTCGTCGGGCGACTCGCTGCGCTCGAGGAACCCGGCCACGAGCGCGTACCACGTGGGCGGCCATGCCTTGTTCCTTGCGAGCACCACGCGCCCGTCGTGCTCGACGACGGCCGAGACCACCGGGATCGGGTTGTCGTAGTGCGCAAAGCCGCACGCCCCGCACCGTGCGCGCGCGCGCGTGCCGCCAGCGGCGGACGTAAGTGGCCCGCCGCAGATCGGGCAGAACGCGAAATCGCGGCTCACGCCGACGTGGCCCGGCGGCCGGGCCGCGAGACGGTGGAAGGCGCGACCGGCGCAACCATGGTGACAACCTATCAGTTTTCCGGCGAAATCGGGCCGTTGCGGGTTTTACGACGGGATGACGCGTTACTCACAGGATCATGCTGACGTGCGCCGACGAGCACAGCGGAGCCGCTCTCCGCAGTTGGACGGGACGGGCCGAGGCCGCCCCGCCCGGCGCCCGCGCCCTTGCGGAACACGGGTTACGGCTGGCCCGCGGCAGTGCCGCGGACCGGGCCGCCTTTCACGCCGGGTACGTGTCGGTGGCCGGCGACCCCGGCATCGACGCGGTGGAGATCGTGACCGAACTCCGCCGTGCCGTGCTGCTGGCCGAGGCATGCCTCGCCGCGGGAGCGCCGTTGCCGGATGCGGAGCGTCTGGCCGAGGCGCTGCGCCCATTCCAGGGCCGGCTCACCGTCCTCGCACGCGTGCGGTTCCACCCCCGGAACGGCTACACGTCGGTGCCGCGGCTGGACGTGCGGCTCGGTACCGGATTCTCGATGCAGCCGGCACTCGAGGTGCGAGCCGAGCCGTTCGTCGACACGGCAGCCCCTTCGCAGGAGGGCCACCCGGTCGTCAGTGGTGCCGTCGTCGAGGCCACTTTCCGCGCCGCCGACGAGCGCGCCATGCAGACGCTGGTGATCCACGTCAACAACGTCTACCTGATGGTGGCCACCGTGGATCTCACGCGCATGCCGTAACCCGCGCCGAGTAGGGCGGGGCTTCAGCCCCGCCGTCGGACGCTTGCTATTTCTCTAGCAGTGATGTTATATAAATAGCATGACTGCCCCCGCCGCCCTGACCAAGCGCGAGCGCGCCATCATGGACGTGCTGTACCGGCTTGGCCGCGCGACCGCGGCCGAGGTGCTGGCCGAGCTCGCCGGGTCGCCGCACTACTCGACGGTGCGCACCCAGCTTCGCGTCCTCGAAGAGAAGGGGCACGTGCGTCACGAGTCGGACGGGCTCCGCTATGTCTATCTGCCCACGGTCGCCCGGCACACCGCGCGGAGGGCGGCGCTGCGCCATCTGATCGACACCTTCTTCGACGGGTCGGCGGCCGGCGCGGTCACCGCGCTGCTCGGCCGCGATGGCGGCCGGCTGACCGACGAGGATCTCGACCGCATCGACGCGCTGGTGCAGTCGGCACGCAAGGAGGGGAAGTGATGGCGGCCATGATCGCGATCCGCGTGCTGGCCTCGCTCGCCCTGACGCTGGGGGGTGTCTATCTGTGCCGGCGGCGTTCGGCCGCGCTGCGGCATTTCGTGCTGGCGTCCGGCGTCGTCGCGGCCCTGTTGTCGCTGCCGCTCGGGGCCCTCATGCCGGTGTGGACGGTCGCGGTCCCCGCCTCTTCCCTGGCGCAAGTCGAGAGCGCCTCCGTCGCACCCGCCGGCCGCGCCGTCGACGTCGGGGCTCGCGTGGCCGGGCCGTCACCGGCCGCCGTCGCGGAGGCGCCGGCGCCACCAGCCCGATCGGTCTGGCGACGCCTGGCGCCGGGGGCGACCGCGGTGTGGATGGCCGGCGCCGTGGCCGTCGGCCTCTGGCTGGTGGCGGGCCTGATCGGGCTTCGCCGCGCGACGGCGCGAACGGC
>Ga0070675_100003006_pt1 | contig 12725 bp, 10 predicted proteins | sample KBSM43metaG_FD_65343 | JGI IMG/M metagenome (GOLD analysis project Ga0070675, IMG submission 65343) | Miscanthus rhizosphere microbial communities from Kellogg Biological Station, Michigan, USA - KBS M4-3 metaG | ecosystem: Host-associated > Plants > Roots > Rhizosphere > Soil ...
GTTGTTGGCGCCGAATCCCTTCCACAGGTAGGACAGCGAGACCGTCGACCGCCCGATCGCGGTGCGTGACCGGACGATGGTGGTCTTGAAGTCGCGGTCGTACATGAACCCGGACGAGCGGTCGGCGGACGCGGTGAGCAACTGGCTCAGGCCGCCGCGCTCGACGCCCCACTGGCCGCTCCCGCCCGCGTACTCGTCGGCGCCGCCCCGCACCTGGAACGACGCCGGCGCGCGACGCCGCGTGATCACGTTCACGGTGCCGCCGAACGCGTCGGCCCCGAAGATGGCGGAGCCCGGGCCCTGCAGGATCTCGATGCGCTCCACCGCGTCGAGCGGCACGGGGATGTCGCCGTTGTGGTGGCCCGATTGCGCGTCGTTCAGCCGCACGCCGTCCACGAGCACGAGCATCTGGCCGAAGTTGGCGCCCCGCAGCGCGAAATCAGTCTGCACACCCAACACGCCGCGGGCGCGCACGTCCACGGATGGGACCAGCCGCAGCACGTCGGCGATGGTGTGCGCGGGCAGGGCGTCGATCTGCTGGCGGGTGATGATGGTCATCGTCCGCGTGATGCTGCCGAGCTCGACGGGGCTGGTGGCGGCGGTCACGACGACGGTCTGACGATACGACTCCTGCGCGGCGGCCGGCGCGGCCGCGAGCAGCACGCTCAGGGCGCACCCACGAGCCGTTCTCGAAAACATATCTCGTTAGTGTATTCGGGCCGGTCTCGCGGTTCGGGCCGGTCTGAAGCCCCCCCACGACAGATTCACGAGGCTGTCGTCGCGGGCGCGGGCCGCAGCGGCGGGTCCGACGCGGGCGCGGGGGCTGCTCCCGCCGCCAGCGTTTCCTGCTTGCGGCCCAGCCACAGGCCGTTCACGAGCCACACGAGCGACAGCGGCACGGCGGCCCACGCGATTCCCACCACGCCGAGGCCCGCGGCGCCCAAGAGTACTTGTGACCAGGCTCCCACTTGATCGCCCAGCCGGTACACGACCGTGTCGATGAAGTTCTTCGCCTTGTAGCGATCCTCGCGTGGCAGCACGATGAACAGCACCTCGCGTGCCGGGCGCGCAATCGCGAACTCGCCGGCACGCCTCACCGCCTGGAACACCACGACGACGGCCACAGCCGGAATCGTACCGAGAATGGCGAAACCCGCCGCCGAGATCGCGGGGAGCACGCCCAGCGTCACCGTCAGCCCAAAGACCCGCACGAGGTTGCTGAACGCAAACAGTTGCAGCACCAGGGCCAGGCCGTTCGTCAGCAGATCCACCCGTGCGAAGAACGCGGTCCGCGCGGCGCGATCGGCGAGCGACCGGTCCACGATGCCGGCCAGCTGGAAATACAGCACGGTCGACAGGGTCGTGAACAGCAGCATGTAGAGGCTGATGCCAAGGAGATACGGCGAGCTGGTCGCGTTCCGGATGCCCGCCAGCACACTGCCGCCGATGATCTGTTCCTGCGTAGGCGCCGACTGCGCCGCGCGCAGCCGCTCCGAGAGCTTCGACAGCCGCCGCACCGCCACCACGGAGAGCTCGAGCAGCGCGACTGAAAAGAAGAGCAGGAACATCGGCTGGATGTGCTCGGCGAGCATCGCCGTCAACAGCGACCCGGTGAGCGCCCCGAGGGTCCCGCCGGCGCTGATGATCCCGAACAGGCGCTTGCCTTGCTCGGGCGTGAAGATGTCGGTCATGAACGCCCAGAAGACCGACGGTACGAACAGGTTGAACACCGCCGTCCAGACGTAGAACACGCGCCCGGCCCAGATGTTGGCCTCACCGTCGGCGGCGCGCAGCACCAGGAAAAAGACGATCAAATTCAGCGCAAAAAAACGGTAGGACCACGACACGAACCGCACACGTGGGAGCCTGGCGACCAGCGCGGCGAAGGCCGGATTGGCAATCGTCACGCCGACGAGGGTGCCGATCCAGAGCCAGGCCAGGTTGTCCACACCGCCGGCCACGGCGGCTTCGTCACGGATCGGCCGCAGGACGTAATACGCCGCCAACACGGCGTAGAAATAGAGCCAGGTCCAGCCGAGTGCCGGCAGCTCCTCGCGTCTGACGTCCACCACCCGTCTCAGAAGGCGCACCATGTCCCGGCCCTGCACGGCACGGCAAACCGCCCTGCCCCGGGAATCCCCCGGAGCCCGCCGTGCCTCGGCAGTCTATACGAGCGGTCGAGCCTTCGCGGGTGGTTGCGGCCGCCCGGCGTTACAGACGGGCTGTTGCAGAACCCCTTGCACAGGCGTAATATCCGCGCCGTCAGAGCCGGTTCGGACCCAACCCCTCAGGAGGCAGAATGAATCGCGCACTTGCCATGTTCGCGGGCGCATTTCTGTGTCTGGCCATGTTGCCAGCCGCGGCGTTTGCCCAGCAAGCCACGATCGCTGGTGTGGCCAGAGACACTTCCGGCGCCGTGCTTCCAGGCGTCACTGTCGAAGTATCGAGCCCAGCCCTCATCGAAAAGACGCGGGCGGCCGTCACCGACGGGTCTGGCCAGTACCAGATCATCCAACTCGTTCCCGGCACCTACACGGTCACGTTCTCGCTTCAGGGCTTCAACACGTTCAAGCGTGATGCCGTGGAGGTGAGCGGAGCCGGCGTCGTCACCATCAACGCCGACATGAAGGTCGGCGAAATCGCCGAAACCATCACTGTCACCGGCCAGACGTCGCTCGTCGACGTTCGCAGCGCCGGCGTGCAGAGAGTCGTTACCAAGGAAGTCGTCGATGCGGTCCCGACCGGCCGCCTGGGCATCAACCTGGCCGCGCTGCAGCCGGGCATTATCCTCGGGGCGGGCGGCGGCGTGGGCGTCGCCAACACCAACGCGCTCAACTCGCAGGACGTCGGCGGCACCGCCGGCGACACCTTCACGGACCTCTCGATCCATGGCGGCAAGCCGGCCGAGCAGCGCCAGACCATCGGCGGCCTGTCGGCGGCCACCACGATCCGCTTCGGCGAATCGCTGAGCAGTTCGCCGAGCTTCACCGCCATGCAGGAGATGACGGTGAACACGTCCGGCGCCGACGCATCGATGGCGGGCGGCGGCGTGCAGATCAATTACGTCCCGCGCGACGGCGGCAACACCTTCAAGGGGCTGCTGTTCTACTCGTTCGCGAACGGGTCGATGCAGGGAACCAACTACTCGAACGGCACGCGCGACCCCGCCACCGGGGCGTGCACGCCGGCCGACAGCTTCTTCTGCCGCGGCCTGACCACGCAGCCCGGCGAGCTGAAGACGGTCTACGATTTCAACCCTGGCTTTGGCGGGCCGATCGTAAAAGACAAGCTGTGGTTCTTCGGCAGCGCGCGCTGGACGAAGGCCGAGAACTACGTTCCCAACAACTACCCGAACCGGAACTTCGTGGTCGGCACGACGAACCCGACGCTGCTCAACACCGGCACGATGGTCTACACGCCCGACACCACCAAGGACCTGTACACCACGCTCGGCGGCGGCGGCTACTTCTGGGAACAGACGATGCGCCTGTCGTGGCAGATGAGCGAGAAGAACAAGATCGGCATCTACTACAACAACAAGAAGCGTGAGTACACCAACGCCGTCACCAATTTCTCGCACGAGTCGCTGAACACCACGTACTTCTTCCCGTTCTCCGACAACCTGGTGCAGTGGTCGGCTCCGCAGACCAACCGCCTGCTGCTCGAGGCCGGGTTCTGGCGGCACCAGGAAACCTGGGGTGGCCGGCGCGCCGACTTCGACATCGTCGATCCGCTCGCGGTTGGCGTGACCGACAACAACCCGGTGACCCAGGTGCCCGGCTACGTCCAGCTGATCCAGAACTACCACGGCCGCGTCGGTCAAACCGACTCGGCGAGCCACAACCCGAATTACCGCGGCAACTTCGCGATGTCGTACGTGACCGGTGCGCACGCGTTCAAGTCCGGCATGGACCTGAACGGCGCGTTCCGCTGGGCGGACACCAGCTCGGTGGTGCCCTACAGCTACGTGGTCAGCACGCTCGCCAACAACGGCGTCGGCGCCGGCATTCCCGTCCCGACCTCGATCACGCTCCGGTCGGATGGCTGCACGGATCCGCTCATGCGCCAGGTCAACGGCACGATCGTCGGCGGCCACACGTCGATTCAGCCCTACTGCCCCACCAACGCGAAGAACAAGGTGACCAGCGAGGGCGGCGTGTTCGTGCAGGACAAGTGGACGGTGGACCGCGTGACCCTCAGCGGCGGCGTCCGTGTGGACTGGTTCTTCTCCGAGAACCCGGAGTTCCACCTCGGGCCGTCGCTGCTGACGCCCAACCGCAACTACACGGTGCCGAAGTTCAGCACCACCCGCTACAAGGACTTCACGCCGAAGTTCGCGGTGGCCTACGATCTGTTCGGCGACGGCCGCACCGCGCTCAAGGGCAACGTCGGCAAGTACGTCCTCGGCCAGGCGCTCGTCGTCGGCGGTCTGGCGAGCCAGCCGGGGTACAACGTGCAGCTGACGTCGTCGCGGTCGTGGGTCGACAACGATCGGGACTTCGTCCCCGACTGCGACCTGACCCGCAACACGGCACAGGGACCAACTGCGGCCGGCATCGACAACCAGGTCGACACCTGCGGCCTGGCCGTGGGGCCGAACCAGAACTTCTACAGCAACACGCTCATCCCGAACCTCGCGGTCATGGACGATGCGCGCTACGGCTGGGGGAAGCGGCCGTACAGCTGGGAGTACTCGGTGAGCGCGCAGCATGAACTGACGCAGGGGCTGTCGATCAACGGCGGCGTGTTCTGGCGCCGCTTCGGCAACTTCCTGGTGACGGACAACACCTCCGCCACCGTCGCCGACTTCGGCGTGTACTCGGTGACGCCCGGTCTCATCCCTACCGCGCCGGCGTCAGCGGGCGGCCAGACGCTGCCGGACGACATCTACACGCAGCAGTTCTACAACCTGAACCCCGGCGTGGCGGTGAACAACCTGACGGGCCTCTCGAAGACGATGTTCCCCGGCAGCAACGTCTACGACAAGTGGTTCGGGTACGACATCGGCCTCAACGCCCGGCTGCCGCAGGGCATCATCTTCCAGGGCGGCATCAGCACCGGGCACCAGACGACGGACTACTGCGACGTCCAGGACCCGGCCAAGGCGGGCCCCAACGCCCTGGTCGAAATGCTGATCCCCGCGCCTCCGAACTCGCCGACGTCGTTGCAGTCGTGTCACATGGAGCAGAGCTGGCTGCCGCAGGTCAAGTTCCTCGGCTCCTACACGATCCCGAAAATCGACGTGCAGCTCGGCGCCTCGTACCAGAGCATTCCCGGCATCGAGTACTCGGCGGTATACGCAGCGCCGAACAGCGACGTGTCCCGGCCGGTGGCCCAGGGCGGCCTGGGTCGTCTGCCGAGCGGCGGCGTGATCACGGGCACGACGGCGGTCAATCTGGTTCCACCCGGAACGACCTACGGTCCGCGGTTCAACCAGATCGACCTGCGCCTGGGCAAGGTGGTGCGCTTCTCGAACCGCAAGGCGGTCGTGAGCCTCGACCTCTTCAACATCCTCAACGACGACACGATCAGCGCCGCCAGCGCCACCTACTCCTCATGGCTGGCGCCGACGGCGGTCGTCGCGCCGCGCTTGATGAAGGTCTCGCTGACTTTCGACTTCTAGCAGACGGCGGGGCTGAAGCCCGTCCTAAAGGTAGGGCGGCCTTTTGAGGCCGCCTGGATCACAGAGGGCCCGCTTCTTCGGAGGCGGGCCCTTTTCGTTTGCTAGGATGGCTTTGTGCCACTGCCGCGGGGCGTGCTCCACGCCGGAGCCGTCGCCCTCTTCGCGCTCATTGCCTGTCGGGGCAACACACCAGACCGGCCGCAGCCGTCATCGATGGGCACCGCGCCCGCCACAACCGCCCTCCCGCCGGTCACGCTACCCGACCTCGCGGACATGGACGCGGTGGTGCAGAAGCAGATCACCGACCAGTTCGCGACCGTCACCTCGCTCGTCGCGCAGCGCGCGGCGCCCGCAGCCCTCGCGACCGCGTATGGACGCCTCGGCAGCCTGCTGTTCGCCGCCAACCGCGCCGACGCCGCCGAGACGTGCTACCTCCATGCCCAGGCGCTCGCGCCGGGCGACGTGCGCTGGCCCTACTACCTCGGGCACGTGTACCTGAACCGGCCGGATCGGCCGAAGGCGATCGCCGCGTTCGAACGGGCGCTGCAACTGGCGCCCGGCGACGCCGCCGCGCTCGTCTGGCTGGGCAAGGTGTACCTCGACGACGGCCAGCCGGCGCAGGCCGAGACGCGCTTCACGCAGGCGCTCGCCGCCCAGCCGCGCATGGCGGCGGCGCTGTACGGGCTCGGGCAGGCCGCGCTCGCGAGGCGCGACTACGCGCGTGCCGTCGAACACTTCGAGCGGGTGCTCGCGGCCGATCCGCGCGCGTCGATCGTTCACTACCCGCTCGCGCTCGCCTACCGCGAGCTCGGCGACACCGCCCGTGCGGAGGCGCACCTGCGCCAGCAGGGCAAGGTGCAGATTGGACCACCGGATCCGCTGATGGCGGAACTGCGTGGCCTGCTCGGCGGGTCGGCCGCGGAGGAGGCGCGCGGGCTGCGCGCGCTCGACGGCGGCGACTTCAAGACCGCCGCCGAGCACTTCCGGAAGGGCGTGGAGCTCGCGCCCGACAACGCCTCGCTGCGCCACCGGCTCGGCACGGCGCTCTCGCTCATGGGCGAGCACGACGCCGCCCGCGACGCCTTCGAGGAAACGCTGCGCCGCTCGCCGCGCTACGCGCCGGCGCATTACAGCCTGGCGGTGGTGCTGGCCGCCGAGGGCCGCACGAGCGAGGCGATCAATCACCTGCGGGCCGCCGTCGCCGCCGAACCCGCGTCGGTGGAGGCGCGGCTGCGGCTGGGCGACCTGCTCGGCCGCAACGGGCAGTACGAAGCGGCGCTGGATCAGTACCGGCAGGCGCTGGCGATCGACCCGCGCGCCACCGACGCCCGGTTCGGCTACGCGGGCGCCCTCGTGGGATTGCGGCGTTATCGCGAGGCGGTCGAGTCGCTCTCGGAGTCGGCGACGCTGTATCCCGAGGAGCCGCGGTTCAAGGAAGCGCTCGCACGAGTTCAGGGCGCGGCGCGATAGGCCTCGGGCGGTCGGAAGACCGCCCGCTACATAACGCCCTGCAGGACCTGGAGCCGGGAGCCGTTCCTCACCGCGAACGCATCAGGAAAATCCCGAGCAACAGGCACGCTGCGCCCAGGACGCGCGGCAGCGAGAGCCGGATCACCGGCGCTCCGAGCCAGCCGTAGTGATCGAGCACGAGCGCGGCGACCATCTGCCCCACGGTGATCGTAGCGAGCGTGACCGCGGTGCCGAGCCGAGGGGTGAGCACGATGCTGACCACGATGAACAGCGCCCCCACGGCGCCGCCCAGCCAGCCCCAGAGCGGCATGCGGGCCAGGCCGCCCATCAAGGGCGCCGGCTGACGGGTCACGACCACCACCCCGAGGAGCAGCATCAGGCCGACGACGAATTGCGCGACGGCGGCCCACACCGGCGTCCCGAGGGCGACCCGCAGCCGGGTGTTGGCGAGCGCCTGCACCGCGATCGCGGCGCCGGTCACGAGCGCAACGGAGAGAGTGAACGGGTTCACGCGAGTCTCGTTGCAGCGCGGGCCATCACACCGTTCGCGTCTTGGCGACGTTGGGGTTGTCCTTTAGCTTTCCTGGCGGCCCCACCGTGCGGGTCAAGTGCGTGACGTCGCCGTACCGCACCAGTTGCGGAGCCGCGTAGGGCTTTCTCGGCCGCCGTGGTGCTGCCCCGTCGGTGCCGTCGTCGCCTGCGGTGTGACGCATGGTGGCGGTCTCCGTTGTCTCAACGCACGCGGGCCGGCTGCCCGGCCGCCGCCGGGCGTTGCAGCCACTCGGCGAGCCGCGCGCAGTGCGCCTTCAGCTCCACGAGCGCCGTGCCGAGCTTCAGCTCGTAGACCGGCACCGCGGTGGCCAGCCGGGCGAGCACGTCAAATTCTCTCGCCCGCATGTCTTTGTCAATCAGATACGAGCCGTAGGTGTGGCGCAACAACGCCATGAGACCGTGCCTCGCACCAAGACCGTGGAACTCCGGGGCCTGATCGGCGGGACCTGCGCCGCTCAGCACGAACACCTGCCCGATGGGCAGTGGTGCCGGGTAGAACGTTTCGCCGTCGAGGCTGAGATAGCGCTTCTCGTAGGTGGGGCTGAAGCGCGGCAATCGCGCTTCCGGGCCCAGCAGGGCCTCGGCAGCGTCGGCGCACAGGCTGAGGCGAGGATACCCGGGCGCGGCGCAGGGGCCGCCGGCTTCCTCGAGGACGGGCACGAGATCGTCGGACAGCACTGGAAACGCGAGCGTGGCAAACGCGCCCGCAGTGGTGGACTTGCCCGCACCCGCATCGCCGGCAAAGAGCACCGCACGTCCGCCGATGGCCACCGCGCTGGCGTGCAGCGGCACGCGCCCACGGAGCCGCATCACGAAGGCCAGAACCGGACCGAGCAGATAGGTGGCCGCATCGGCCTCGGTGAGGGGCGCTTGCCACCACACGTCCACGCGCGCGCCCGTCGGCTCGATCCGGAACGCGGCGCCCTCGCTGTAGCGCAGCCAGCGGCTGCCGTCGGCCGGTCTCGACGCCGCCACGAGCGCGGGCGTTCCGGCTGCGTCGAGGTGCGGGCTCACGTACCACGCACGGTCGGACGGGTCGGCGGGTGGCACCGGCAGGCCGGCGTGCAATGCGACGCTGACATCCACGGCCGCGTCGCGCGCGGCCGCGCCCAGCCCGCCGATCGGCGCATCGGCCTCGAGCGTCAGGCCGCACGCCGAGTACCGCTGGCCCGGTACAACGGCCCCGGTCACGTGCACAGCAGGCATCGCATCGTGTCAGTTGGTACGGGTCTTCGAGCCCGAGCCCTTGTCGTTCTTGCCGCCAACCGCCCCGGTGCGCGTCAGCGTCGCCACGTCGCCATAGCGGACGACGGTCGGGCGGCGATACGGCTTGCGCGGCGCGCGCGCGCCGTCTCGGGACGCATCGGGACGGATGGCTTCGTCGGACATCGAGGCTCCTCAGGCCGGGGTCAGACCGTCACCGCGGCAGCGCCGACGGACCGGGCGTGCGCGGCCGGCGCGTGCGTCAGCCACCAGGCCAGGCTCAGCGCTGCAAGTGTGCCCGGTTCCGCATCCAGCAGCAAGCCGCCAGGCGCGACCGCAGCCGCAAACGACGCCGCGTCCACGAACCGCTCGAGGCACGGCGCCGCCGAAAGCCGCCGCACCACGTCGTGGAGCGTCAGTTGCCGCCGGACCGCCACCGGGTCGAAGGGCAGCGGCGCTTTCGGCCGCAGGCGCACCGCGTCCGGCACAAGCCCCGTCATGGCCTCACGCAGGATCGTCTTGTTCACGCACCAGGGGTACGACGGCAGCGCGAGCCCGAACTCGACGACACGGCGATCGAAGAAGGGATAGCGGACGTCCACCGGCCGCAGCGTCGCCGCCGGGTGCTGGCTTTCGAAGAGCGACGGCCACCACACCGACCGCAACTGGAACAGCGACTCACGGCGCAGCACGTCAGGCTCGACACGGGCCGCCGCCGCCACGTCGCGCCGGCGGCCGGCCACGTCGTACACCGCACGGAGTGGTGCGGCCAGCCACGGCGGCGAGGACTCCTCGGGTGCGCAGAGGCGGCGGATGGTCGAGCGCAGGCCCATGAGCGGCGGGCGCCGGTAGCCGTGCACGAGCTGCCAGATCCCGCGCGCGATGTCGCGCGCAGGCATCCGGCCGAGGTGCCGCGGCAGGGTGGCTGGCAGGAGCAGCGGGTCGCCACCGTCCCCGGACAGCACGACGCTGCCGTGGGCCGACGCGCGGAACAGCAGGTCGGACATCACGGCCGTCAGCGGCTCGGCGACGGGCAGTACGGGACACGCGTCGCCGTCCCAGCGATCGAAGAGGCCGTACGCGTCGAGGACGTGTGCGTCGATCGGCAGACCGAGCGCAGCGGCGGCCAGCCCGGCAAACCTTTCTTCCTCGTCGTGGGCCAGCGTCCGGTGCACCGAGGTGATCGCGCGGATGCGAGCCAGCGGCGCGCGGACGGCCAGCGCGGCCACGCTCGTCGAGTCGAGACCGCCGCTCATCATCACCGTGGCCGACTCGCCACGCAGCCGATCGTCGACGGCCTGCTGCAGACGCTCGCGAAACCCGGCGATGGTCTCGCGTGGGTCGCGCACGCGGGCCGGCGGCGGCGCCGCGCACCGCCAGTAGGCCGACACGCGCGGGCCCGCGGCCTCTGTCCACGTCAGCCGGTGGCCGGCGGGGACGCGCCGGACGGCGGCCAGCATGGTGTCGTGCGGGTCCTGCGGATCGCCGAACACCAGCAAGTCACCCACCGCGCGGTCGAGGAGCCGGTCGGAGACGTCCGGGACCCGCCGCAGGCTGGTGACCGCGTTCGAGATCGCCAGCCAACGGGCGGTGTGCACGAAGTAGAGCGGGCGGACGCCGAAGTGATCGCGCGCGCAGAGGAGGCGGCGCTCGCGGCCGTCCCAGAGGCACCACGCAAAGTCGCCGAGCAGGTGCGCCGGGGCATCGAGGCCCCACGCCAGGTAGGCGCCGAGGATCAGGTCGGCGTCGGAGGCCGACGCCGGGTCGACCGTGAGGTGCGGCCGCACATTGCGCCCGAGCTCGCCGCGGCCGTCGAGGCGGCCGTCGAACACGGCCGTAACGCAGGCGCCGGATCCCAGCAGCGCGGACTGCGACAGGCCGCTGGCGCCGCCGGGCAATGGTGCCGCGCCGAGCCCGACGTGCCCCTCCACGACCGTTCGTACCGCGGCGCCGTCGAAGGGTGGCACGGTGACGGCATGCACCAACAGCGCGCGCTCTGCGGGCGCGCCGGTCAGGCCGGTGAGGGCGACGACACACGACACGGCGGCGGATCCGGGCAAGACAGTACCACGGCCTCCCGCCCGCACTGCATTCGTGACAGGATCTCCCGCGCCACGTCATGACCAGCCTTCTGGAGTTTCACGCCTTTCTGCTCACCCACACCGGCACGCGTCTCGATCGCTTCGCCAAGGCGTTCGCGACCGCCGTGCGGCCCGGCGACACCGTGCTCGATCTCGGCGCTGGCTCCGGCATCCTGTCGATCCTCGCCTGCCGTGCCGGGGCGCGCCGCGTCTACGCGGTGGAAGACAGCGACGCGGTGGCGCTCGCGCACGCTCTGATCGCCGGCACTCCGTATCGGGATCGCATCGAGGTGATCCACGGGCGCTCCTTCGACCTCGCGCTGCCCGAGCCGGTGGATGTGATCGCGGCTGACGTCCACTCGACCTTCGGGCTCCAGGACCAGGGCCTGTCGGCGATGATCGATGCGCGCCAGCGGCTCATGAAACCGGGGGGCCGCATCGTCCCGGCTTTGATGCAGCTCCGTGTCGCTCCCGCGGAGGCCCCGGACCTGTACGAGGCAAAGGTGAACTGCTGGAGCCGGGTGGCGCACGATGTCCGCCTCGACGCCGTCCGAGACCTCGCGGTGCACGCGCTGCATCCGGCCCGTCTCACCCCCGACCAGCTGCTCGCACCACCCGCCACCTTCCACACCATCGATTTCGCGCGCGTCTCGGCACTGCATCTGAGCGGCCACGCCCGGCTGCGAGTGGCCAGGGCGGGCACCCTGCACGGCTTGTGCGGCGGCATCGTGACCTCGCTCGTGGATCGGGTGGAGATCAGCAATCTGCCCGGCGATCCCGGCACCAGCAACTTCGCGCACGCGTTCCTGCCCCTCGAGACGCCGGTGCCGGTTGCGGAAGGCGATGCAATCGACGCCGACATCGACATCTACGACGGTGACGAGCTCCGTTGGATCGTGACGGTCACATCCGCCGGTTCGGGGGTGAGCCGCCGGTTCACGCAGGCCACGTTTCTCTCGCGTGTCCTCTCGCGCGACGTGTTGCGCAAACGGGATCCCGGCTATCGTCCGGCGCTCACGGCCCGCGGCCGCGTCGAGCGGGATCTGCTCAATCAGATCGACGGCGCACGCACGCTGGCCGAGCTCGCGCAGTGGCTCGCGTCCCAGGCCACCGGCGCCCTTAGTCGCGAGCGTCTCACCGCCCTGCTGGCGACGACCATCGAGCGCTGCGGCTGATCGCCGCGGCGGGCACCGGCTCGAAGGCGCGATAGCGGTGCGCGCCGGCGTGATCGTCCAGCGGGCCGTCGCAGTCCACCCAGGCGTGGAAGTCGAGCACGCCGTCCTCGCGGCGCACGCCGAGCCGCAGCGTCGCCGGCACCTCGCGCCGGCGCAGCACCGCCACCTGCACGAGGCTGACGCGCAGGCACGTCGACGGCAGCGGCAGTACGCGGTACGGCCAGCGCGCCAGGCGTGCGAGACGTTCGACGGCCGCGCGGTCGCGGGGCGATGCATTCCTCAGGGGCCGGCGTTCCATCGCGCGCAGGATACGCGCGAGCGGCACGCACCGCAGGGCGATCTCGACGCCAACCGCGAGCGCCGTGCTCTCGCACAGCAGCCACCACTCGGCCGCGGTCACGCGGCGGGCACGCCCGGCGAACGCCGCGGCGTGGCTCATGTGGCCCGCACGAGCCCGTTCTGCTGGAGCTCCCCGACCAGCCGCCGTACGTCGGCCGCGAGCACGTCCGGCGCGACGTCGAACTCCTCGAGCATGGCCGCGCATACCGCGGCGGTGGTGCCGCGCTCCAGGAGCAGCGTCCACACGCGCGTGCCCACTTCGTCGAGACCGAAGTAGACGCC
>Ga0070675_100003011_pt1 | contig 12714 bp, 10 predicted proteins | sample KBSM43metaG_FD_65343 | JGI IMG/M metagenome (GOLD analysis project Ga0070675, IMG submission 65343) | Miscanthus rhizosphere microbial communities from Kellogg Biological Station, Michigan, USA - KBS M4-3 metaG | ecosystem: Host-associated > Plants > Roots > Rhizosphere > Soil ...
TCCGCGTCCCTTCCAGCTTGAGCTGGCACAGGCCGAAGCGGTGCTGGCGAAGGACGCGGCGCAGAATGCGAATGCGCAGACCGAGGTCGCACGCTACAAGGCGCTGTTCGATCAGGGGCTCATCGCCCGCGAGCAATACGACTCGTATATCTCCAATGCGGCGGCGACGCAGGCGACAACTGGCGCCGATCAGGCCGCGGTTGACACGGCAAGACTGAACCTGCAGTTCACACGGATCGTTTCGCCGATCTTCGGACGCGCCGGGGCGCTGGACGTGCACGTCGGGGATCTCGTGCGCGCGAACGACACGGCGCCGATGGTCGTCATCAACCAGATGTCTCCCATCAACGTGACCTTTGCGGTTCCCGGCAGATTGCTCGACGACATCCGCAGATACCAGGGGGCCGCACCATTGAGCGTTGACGCGGCGGTCGGTCAACCGGGCGGTCGGCAACCGTCCGGGCACGTCACGTTCATCGATAACGCCGTCGATCAGGCAACGGGCACCATCAAGCTCAAGGCGCTGTTCGACAATTCGAGCCGCGATCTCTGGCCCGGTGAGTTCGTCAACGTCAGCCTTCAGCTCACGACCGAGCCGCATGCCGTCGTTGCGCCGGCATCCGCCGTACAGACCAGTCAGAACGGCCCGTACGTCTATGTGGTCCAAGCCAATCGCACCGTCGACATGCGCTCCGTGAGCGTGGCACGAACCACCGGTGCCGAGTCGGTGATCGCAAGCGGGTTGCAGGCCGGCGAAACGGTTGTCACGGACGGCCAGTTGCGGCTGACTCCCGGCGCCCGCGTGACGATTCGCGATTCGGCGGTCGCCACGACGGGAGCGACGCGATGAACCTCTCGGCGCCATTCATTCGCCGTCCCGTCGCGACGACGCTCATCATCCTCGCGGTTCTGATCTTCGGCGTGCTTGGCTATCGGGTCCTGCCGGTCAGCGATCTGCCGCCGATCGACTTTCCCACCATTCAGGTGCAAGCCAATCTTCCGGGTGCGAGCCCGGAAACGATGGCCGCGGCCGTGGCGACGCCGCTCGAAAAACAGTTCTCGACGATCGCGGGAATCGATTCCATCAGCTCGGTGAACGCGCAGGGCAACACGAACATTACCCTGCAGTTCGCGCTCGAACGCGATATCGATGCTGCCGCACAGGATGTGCAGTCGATGATCGCGAAGACCCAGCGGCAGTTGCCGCCGGAGATGCCTGCGCCGCCCTCGTACCAGAAGGTCAATCCCGCCGACGCGCCAGTGCTCTTCCTTGCCTTGAGTTCGGAGACGTTGCCGCTGTCGCAGGTAGACGAGTACGCGGAAACGGTCATTGCGCAGCGCCTTTCGAGCGTGAGCGGCGTTGCACAGGTATCGGTATTCGGAGCACAGAAATATGCCGTTCGCATCGATCTGGATCCGAGGGAACTGGCGTCACGGGCAATCGGGATCGATCAGGTGGCGCAGGCGATTCAGCAGTCAAACGTGAACCGTCCGACCGGGACGCTCTACGGGCCGGATCGCGCGTTTGTCATCCAGGCAAACGGGCAATTGACCAGCGCGGCGACGTACCCGCCGGTCGTTGTTGCCTACCGGAACGGCACCCCCGTGCGTCTGGGCGAGGTGGCGCGCGTTTACGACGGCGTCGAGAACGACAAAACGGCCAGCTGGTTCAACGGGCGCCGGACGGTGTACCTCTCCATTCAACGTCAGCCCGGCACCAATACTGTCGCGGTCGTCGATGCGATTCGCGCGCTTCTCCCGCAGCTCGAACAACAGCTTCCCGCTTCGGTGTCACTGTCAGTCCGCCTCGATCGGTCCATCCCGATTCGTCAGTCGGTTGACGATGTCAAGTTCACGCTGCTGCTGACCGTCTTTCTCGTCGTGCTCGTGATCTTCCTGTTCCTCCGAAATCTATCAGCGACAGTGATCCCGAGCCTGGCACTTCCGGCTTCGATCCTCGGCACCTTCGCGGTCATGTACCTGTGTGGTTACAGCCTGGACAATCTGTCGCTCATGGCGCTCACGCTGTCAGTGGGCTTCGTCGTCGACGACGCGATTGTCATGCTCGAGAACATCGTCCGGCACATGGAACGTGGCGAGTCCGCCGAGGACGCGGCATTCAATGCCTCGAAGGAGATCTCGTTCACGATTCTGTCGATGACGCTGTCGTTGACGGCAGTCTTCATTCCTGTCCTGTTTATGGGGGGCATTGTTGGACGTCTGATGCACGAATTCGCGGTGACGATTGCGGCCGCGATTCTGGTGTCCGGTGTCGTATCGCTGACGCTGACACCGATGCTGTCCAGCCGATTCCTGCGGCCGCCCCGCGCGGAGCATCACGGGCGGTTCTACGCGTACACAGAGCGGATGTTCGACGCCTGGTTGCGATGGTACGCCTGGTCGCTGAAGCAGGCGCTCCATTTCCGCGGCACTGTGATGGTGATGTCGGCGCTGCTTCTAGCTGGCACGGTGTACCTCTTCGTGGCGATTCCCAAGGGGTTCATACCGAGCCAGGACACGGGCCAATTGACGGGACAGACCGAAGCCGCGCAGGGAATCGGCTTCGACTCAATGGTGGCGCATGAGCTCGCTGTAGCGGACGTGATCCAGAAGGACCCGAATGTTGCCGCGCTCACTCACAACGTCACCACTGGCAATACCGGCCGCCTCAATATTGAGTTGAAGCCTCGTTCCGCACGACGGTTGTCGGCGGACGAAGTGATCGAGGAGTTGCGCCCCAAACTGTCGGCCATCCCCGGCGTCCGTGTGTATCTTCAGAACCCGCCATCGATTCGAATCGGAGGCATCCAGTCGCGCAGTCTCTACCAGTACACGCTTCAGGACCCCGACACCTCCGAGCTGTATCGCGTCGCCCCCGACTTCGAGAAACAGATGCGAACTCTGCCCGGGTTGGTCGATGTGACGAGTGACCTGCAGATCACGAACCCGCAGTTGAACATCACGCTCGATCGCGATCGGATTGCGGCGCTCGGGTTGACCGTCGATCAGGTGGAAAGCGCGTTGAGCACCGCGTACGGCCCGCGGCAGGTCTCGACGATTTACGCGCCCAACAACGAATATCAAGTCATCATTCAAGTCGCGCCGCAGTTTCAGAGCGATCCGAATGCAGTGTCGATGCTGTACGTCGGGAGACCTGATGGGGGCGTGGTGCCCCTCGCCGAGCTCGCCTCGATCGAGCAGGGCGTCGGCCCCCTACAGGTCAACCACACCGGTCAGTTGCCGTCGGTGACGCTGTCGTTCAACCTGAAGCCGGGTGTGTCGCTCGGCGATGCCGTTTCGGAAGTCCAGGAGGCAGCACGCCGCTCGCTTCCCGCTACGGTGAACGGCAGCTTCCAGGGAGCGGCGCAGGCATTTCAAGATTCGCTGCGCGGCCTGGGATGGATTCTGCTGCTCGCGATCTTCGTCATCTATATCGTGCTCGGCATCCTGTATGAGAGCTTCATTCACCCGTTGACGATTCTCTCGGGTCTGCCGTCGGCCGGCTTCGGGGCACTACTCACGCTCATGCTGTTCAGGAGCGACCTGAATATTTACGCGTTTGTCGGCGTGATCATGCTGGTCGGTCTCGTGAAAAAGAACGGCATCATGATGGTCGACGTGGCGATCGAGGAACGGCGCCACGACGGAAAGTCCGCCATCGACGCGATCTTCAATGCCTGCCTCATACGTTTCCGGCCGATCATGATGACGACGCTCGCCGCGCTCGTGGGCACGCTGCCGATTGCGCTTGGGTGGGGCACCGGTGCTGAGGCGCGACGGCCGCTCGGCCTCGCGGTCGTCGGTGGACTGCTCGTCTCGCAGACGCTGACGCTCTATGTGACGCCTGTGTTCTACACCTACATGGAGGCGTTCGGCGAACGGCTCCGATCAGGCGCGTTCGTTCCAGATCGCAGCCAGGTTCACGATCACTTCCACCGCCTTCTCCATGTCCTGCACCGAGACCCACTCGAGCCGTGAGTGAAAGTTATGTTCGCCCGCAAAAATGTTCGGCGTCGGCAGGCCCATGAACGACAGCTTCGATCCATCAGTCCCGCCGCGAATCGATCGTTCCCGGACCGTCATCCCGGCGCGGCGAATCGCCTCACGCGCGTATTCGACGACGTGCGGATGTCGGTCGAGCACCTCGCGCATGTTCCGGTACTGTTCTTCGATTAACACTTCGACTCTGGCGCCGTAACGCGACGCCGCCGCCACCGCGAGCCGCTCGAGCATGTCCTCCTTCTCTTTGAGCGCGGCCGTCTTGAAGTCGCGGACGATGAAGCGGACGTTCGCTCGTTCGGTGCCGCCCTGCAGCACGTACGGATGAACGAACCCGTCGTATCCGTCCGTCGCTTCCGGTGACATCTCGCGCGGCAGATGACCGATGAAATCCGCCGCGACCTTGATGGCATTGATCAATCGATCCTTCGCATATCCGGGATGGGTGTTGAACCCGACGAACGTCAGCGTCATCGCATCGGCGGAAAAGCTTTCGTACTCGAGTTCGCCACGCGCGCTCCCGTCCATGGTGTAGGCGTACGTGGCGCCAAATGCCGCGACGTCGAAGTGCTGCGTTCCGCGCCCGACCTCTTCGTCCGGTGTGAAGGCGATTTTGATCGGCCCGTGTGGAATGTCGGGATGCGCGACGAGGTATTCGGCCGCCGTGACAATCTCGGCGACACCAGCCTTGTTGTCGGCGCCCAGCAGGGTCGTCCCTGAAGCGGTCACGATGTCGTCGCCAAGACGTTCGGCCAGCGACGGCCAGTCCGCTATTCGCAACACAGCGGTCGAATCGTCGGGCAGTACGAGATCGCGACCGTCGTAGCTGCGATGAACGATTGGCCGCACGTTGGCGCCCGTCAGTTCCGGCGATGTATCGACGTGCGCGATGAAGCCAATTGCGGGGACTGCCTTCCGTGATGTCGGCGGCACCGTCGCCGTTACATAGCCGTACTGATCGATAGCCGCGTCGGTCAGACCGACCGAACGCAGTTCGTCCGCGAGATGTTTGAGCAGGACGAGCTGCTTACTCGTGCTCGGGTAGGTGTCCGACGTTTCGTCGGACTGTGTGTCGTACTGGACGTAGCGAAGAAATCGATCGAGGACTGCGCTCATTTGACTTTGACAGGCTTGGGGCTTAAGGCTTAGGAGTTCGGGCTTTTCCTGGAGCCTGGAGCCGGGAGCCCGTAGCCATAAGGTTTAAGCCTATAGGAGGAGTCATGAAAAAGGTGTTCGCGATCGCGCTGGTTGCAGCAATAGCGCAGGTCGCGGTGATACGCGCTCAGACGCCGGCGCAGAGCGAGGTCGTGAAGGCGGATGAAGCAATCACCAAAGCTCTGTCGGGCGGCGACCGGGCCGCCGCGGAAAAGTTGCTCGACGCGGATTTCAGCTGGATCGATCCAGACGGCGTGTACTACGCCACCAAAGGCGAGGCATTCGCGCACGGCGTGAAGCCGCTTGTCGGGACGGGCGACGCGGTGAAAGTACTCGAGCACCGCTACGGGAAGGTCGTCTATCTCGAGCGCAGCGAGGGTGACAAGAAATTTTCCGGCCACTTCTGGGTCCAGCGTCCTGCAGGCTGGCGTCTGTTGCACATCAATGACCTCGAGGTACGCCAGCGTGACTATGCAACGGTGCCGACGACCTTCGCCGTTCCGTGCGTCAATCCGTGTCAGACGCTTCCGTATAGGCCACTCGGCGCCGGTGAAAAGTCGGCGCTCGCCGCATGGCAGGAGCAGGAAAGCGGACCGGCAGGATGGGGCAAGCGTGTCGCGGACAACTACGACCAGCGCGCGATTAATACCTACGGCGGCCGGTCGGCCTCGAAGAAGGAGCGTCTCGCGGGAATGGAACGTGGCCGCCAGCAGAATCCGAATCGACCCGAAGTCGGCGCTGCGCCGGTCGCCTTCGGTCGCGCCTGGGATTTCGGTGACGCCGTGGTATGGGTGCAGCTTCAGCCGACCTACGGCGACAAGCCGTACTGGTCAAGCCGCGTCTACGCGAACATCAACGGACTGTGGCAGATGGCGGAGAGCTATCACACCTACATCAAGGATGCGCCGGTGATGGCGCCGGTGCCCCAGTCGTCTACAAAGAAGAGCGCGACCAACTAATCATGAAGCACGTCGTCTGGTTCGTTGTTGCGTCCGTGGCAGCCGCCTCGGTCGTTATCGAGGCACAGGGTCGCGGCGGCACGGCAACGCGACCAGACGAGTGTCCTCGTGACCCTGTCTCTTTCCATCCATGCGCGCTCGCGAAGGCAAAAACGTTCACGCCGCCGCGAACAGCGGTCGGTCAGCCGGATATGCAGGGATTCTGGCGGGGGCAGGGCGGCGGGGTCGAGAACATCGAGGAGCACGCCGGCAACGGTGACGTCAATGCCGGACCGACCTGGGTCGTCGATACGCCGGACGGGAAGGTCCCGTATCAGCCGTGGGCGCTCGAGCAGCGGAAGGAAAACTGGGAGAAGTACATCGATCCGAACGTGCCTTGCCTGTCGTCGGGCGTGCCGCGAATGCTGTACACACCCGGCGACATCACGATCGCGCAGACGAAGGATACGTTCATCCTGACGCACTCGCGGAGTCACACCTTCCGGGTCATTCCAATCGGCTCAGCGTCGCGCGTTGACTCGTCGGTGCGCCTTTGGCTGGGCGCGTCGCGCGGCCGCTGGGACGGCAATACGCTCGTGATCGATGTCACGCAGCAGACGGGCAAGACGTGGCTGGATCAGGCTGGCAACTTCTTCAGCGAAGCGGTTCATGTCATCGAGCGCTTCACGATGGTCGATGCCAATACGATCCACTACGAAGCTCGCATCGAGGATCCCACCGTCTACACAAGGCCGTGGACGATGGTGTTTGCGATCCGCCGAAACATGGATCCACGGTACGAGGTGTACGAAGAAGCCTGCCACGAGGGCGAGAAAGACACCGAGCACCTGCTCAAGGCGGGGTACAGCGTGTTTCCCGGGATTACTCGTAGAGGCGGACGTTAAGGTCCGCCTCTACAACTGCCGCAGCGCGGTCGCGATCGGCAGCCGCGCCGCTTTGATCGCCGGCATCAGGCCGCCGACCAGGCCCATCATCAGCGCGTAGCTCACTCCCTGAATCATCAGCGTTCGTGTCACTCTGAACGCAAAGGCCACCTGGCTGAACGTCTGGAAGTTCATCGTCGAGGTCTGATACCCATTGAAGGCGACGTAGGCGGTCAGACCTCCTAACAAGCCGCCGATAGCAGCCAGCGCAAGCGATTCAGCCAGCACGGAAATCAGCACCGATGCCGTGTTGAAGCCGAGCGCGCGAAGCGTGGCAATCTCCCGCGTCCGCGTCGAGACCGCCGTGTACATCGTGAGGATGGCGCCGAACACCGCCCCGACGCCCATCAGCACCGCGATCGTGTAGCCGATGCCTCGAATCAGGCTGCTCATCACCTGCGACTGCTGCGCGTAATAGTCGCCCTCGCGCTGAACCTGGACGTTGAGCTGCGGGTTGGTGGTCAACCAGTTCTTGAAGGTGTCGAAGGCGGCCGGGGAGTCGAGCTTCGCAAGCACCGACTGATACGAGTTGCCTCGTTCGTACACGCCCTGTATGAGATGGCTGTCGCACCAGATCTCAGTCTCACCGACGGATCCGTTCGACTCAAAAATCCCAACGACGCGCAATCGAAGGTTCCCCGACATGAATTCGGATCCCAGATCCACGCCGGAGAACTGGCGGTTTGCGCCCCGCCCCACGATCGCTTCATTGGTACCGAACTGGAACATGCGGCCATCGACGATGTGCGCCTCGTTGCGGACCTCGAGCGCTTCGGCGCCGATCCCTCGCAGCGGCACGTTGGCCGCCGTTCCGGTGCTGCGCTTGTTCAAATCGACAAGCACATAGAGCTCGGCCGACGCGATTGGCCGGTTGTTGACGCGCAGCAGGCCCGGCGCCTGCTCAATCACCTGCACTTCGAGGCCCGGAAGACCGCTCGTCATCTCCGAATCGGCGCCGGTGCGCATTACGATGGCGCGGTCAGGTGCACTGGCGTCCGCCATCGCCGCCCGGAATCCCTCGCCGATCGACAGCACCGCCACGAACACGATGACGACTCCGGCGATGCCGATCATGGCAACGGCCGAGGAGCTTGCGCGCTGCGGGATGGTTCGTACGCTCAGCGCAGAGACGGCCAGCGTTTGCGACAGCCAGCGCCGAATCATGTTCGCCGGAGCGCATCGGTGATGCGCAGTCGCATCGCGGTCATGGCGGGAAAGGCGCCCGCGACAACACCGAGCGCGCAGCACAACGCGATGCCGATGGCGATATCACGGCTGCGCATGATGAATACAGGGAGGAGCGCGTTATTGAAACTGCCGCCCTCCACGGCGAAGTAGGTGATCGCCAGACCCAGGCCGCCGCCGAGTAGCGCCATCAGAATCGACTCCACCAGCACCAGACCGAGCACAAGACCATTGGAGAAGCCGAGCGTCTTGAGCACCGCAAGCTCGCTGGTCCGTTCGCGAACCGACTGCGCCATCGTGTTCGCCAGCACGAGCAGGAACAGCGTGAAGAGGACGGCGGCGAGAATCGAGATGATGATCGCCTTGATGTTTCCAACCTGGTTGACGAACCCCTGCAGGAACGCTTTTTCGGTGGAGGTCTTCGTTTCGGCGGACGAATTGGCGAACTGCGCGTCGAGACGGGCAGCGACATCAGCGGCGTGGGACGGGTCGTCGATACGCAGGACATACCAGCCGACCTGTCCGTAGGCGCCGCGGCGGTTCTCGTCCAGATATTCGTAATGGAAGAAAAAGTTGCTCGTGTCGAAGCCTCTATCGGCGTCGTAGATGCCGTCGACGTTGAAAAACCAGGTGTTGCCCTGCTTGGGTTGCCAAATGGTTGCCTGAATCGGGATCTTGTCGCCGATGTTCCAGCCGTACCGCGTCGCAGTCGTTCTGCCGACAATGACGCCTTGTCGATCGGCCAGCCACGCCTGAAGCTGCTCCTGCTGGATACGCGCTTCGGGGTAGAGCTGAAAGTACGCAGGATCGACGGCCATCACCGCGAACTGCGTCGCCTTGTCCTGGTACATGCCGCCGAACCATGTCGAGTGACCGACATGCGTCACCCCTTCAGTGCCGCGAATGCGATCCGCGTAGGAGACCGGCAGCAACTGGATGAGGCTGACCTTGTGCATCAGCACGAGACGATCGACGCCCGCCACCTCGACGCCCATTGAAAACGCGTTCTGCACGACCATGAGAAAGCTGTAGAGCACGAACGCGATGAACACGGACGCCAGCGTGAAGATCGTCCGCACCTTGCGGCGAAGCAGGTTGCGCCAGATGAGCGGGAAGTACTTCATGCCGCCGTCTCCATCAGCAGCCCCTTTTCCAGGTGCAGCACCTGCGTCGCGCGTTCGGCGGCGTGCGGATCGTGCGTGACCATGATGATCGTCTTGCCGTGTTCCCGATTGAGCGCCTGCAGCAGGTCGAGGATCTCGTCGCCCGCCTTGCGATCGAGATCGCCGGTCGGTTCGTCGCACAGCAGTAGCGTTGGGTCGGTGACGATCGCGCGCGCGATGCCGACCCGCTGTTCCTGTCCTCCGGAGAGCTGTCGCGGATAGTGCCTCGCGCGGTCTGAGAGGCCGACGACCCTCAATGCAATCTCGACGTGCTTGCGGCGCTGCGCTTTCGAGAGTTTCGTCAGCAGCAACGGCAGCTCCACATTGCGTTCGGCGGTCAACACGGGCAGCAGGTTATAGAGCTGAAAGACGAACCCGATGTTCTGCGACCGCCATCGTGCGAGGGCGGCGCCCCCCATGCGGCTGATGTCGACGCCGCCGACCTCTATTCGTCCGCCCGTTGGCGCGTCCAGGCCGCCAATCAGATTGAGCAGGGTGGTCTTGCCGGAGCCGGAGGGGCCCATCAAGGCGAGAAATTCGCCTCGCGGAATCTCCAGGTTGACACCCTGCAGCACGTCGATCTGTTCAGAGCCGCGGCGAAAGCTCTTGTGGACGTTGGTCGCGCGAACGATCGGCTCGGAAGTCATCGGACGACTACTTTGGATTGATCCGCGAGATTGGGCGGCGGCGACAGAACGACGCGGTCACCCGGCTGCAGGCCGGCCAGCACTTCGACCCGTTCGCCATCTGTGCCCCCGACGCGAATGGCCCGGCGCTCCACGGCGTCGCCGCGCACAACGAACGCGAAGCTGTCGGCTCCGATGGTTTTGATCGCCGGCCGTGGTACGAGCGGCACGGGCTGTTTGCCATCCGTGGCCGTGCTGTCGCGGTCGCCTTCTCGAAGGAACGTGACTTTGATGGCCATGTCCGGCAGGATGCGGGGATCGAGTTTGATGAACGCCAGGCGCACCAGGACAGTGGCCTTCTGACGATCGGCCGTCGGTACGAGCGTAATCACACGTGCCGGAATGTGCCAGTCGGGATACGCATCGAGCACCGCATCCGCATCCTGTCCCGGACTGACGCGGCTGATGTAGCTCTCGTTGACGTCGACTTCAATCTCCAGTGAGTTCATGTCAACGATCGTGGAGATGCCGGTGCGCGTGAACCCGCCACCCGCGGTCACCGGCGAGACCATCTCGCCAGGCTGCGCATCCTTCGAGATCGCGACGCCGCTGAATGGTGCCTGAATGACATAGTTGGCAAGCTCCGCCTGCTGCAGTTCGATCTGCCGCTCGGCGACTCGAATCTGTTCCTGCAGCGCGGCAATACGAGCCTCGATCGAATCGGACTCGGCTTTTGCATCGTCGAGTTGCGATTGCGACGCGATGCGCTCCTGCACGAGCTGTGTGGTGCGTCGCTGGTTCAGTTGTGCCTGCGCCAGACGCACTTCGTTTTCGCGCAACGCGCCTCGCGCGGCTTCGGCCTGAGCCTGGGCGAGCGCGAGTGCCGCGCGCGGGGTCGAGTCATCGAGGCGCGCGAGCACTTGTCCCTGCGTCACGCGGCGCCCTTCCTCGACGTTGACCTCGACCACTTTCCCCGTGATTTTCGATGACACCGTCGCGCGCCGTCGTGCGGTCACATACCCGGACGCGTTCAGCACAGCGGCCTGTGTCCCCGCCGGCCGCATGGTGACGGTCGTCGCCTGAACTTCGATCGGTCGCTCGCGCGTGATCCATCGCCATCCGCCGAAGCCGAGTGCGCCGAGCACGATGACGAATCCGGTCCAGATGATCCACCGGCCGAGGCCGCGCCGCTCGGGTTCGCGCTCGATGCGGAGCGCGTCCAAATCACGCTTGAGATCGGTCATTGGGAAAGGAAGCTCAAGCCAGTATACGGAACAATCATTGCGACCGTTTCCGTGGGAATCGGGAGGTGCTTGTGGATTCACAAACAATGTGGCTCGTTATAGCTGCGGTGGTCGTGGCGATCGCGGCCGTTGCGTGGTTCTATGTGCAACGCCAGCGTCACGAGAGGATGCGCACCCATTTCGGGCCTGAGTACGAGCGCGCGGTGCGCGAAACGGGTTCACCCGCAAAAGCCGACGCGGTACTGGCCGACCGCGCGAAACGTGTGCGGGAGTTGAAGATCCGCCGGCTCTCGCGCGAGCAGGCCGAGAGCTTCGATCGGGAATGGCGGCGGATTCAGGGGACGTTCGTCGACGATCCCGATGGCGCGGTCGCGGCCGCGGATCATCTCGTCAGCGAGGTCATGTCGGCACGCGGGTATCCCATAGAGGACTTCGACACCCGTGCGGCGGACCTGTCGGTTGAGCATCCGCAGGTAGTCGAGAACTACCGCATCGCACGGGCGCTGGCGGTGCGGCGAAATCGCGGCGAGGCGGGGACTGAGGAACTGCGACAGGCCGTCGTCAATTACCGCGCGCTCTTCGACGATCTTCTCAAGACCGACGAAGGCGCATTCCGGAGGGCATCATGAACGAACGTGGTCCTATCGAACGTGAGGGACAGCCCGTCAGGGAACGGGAACCTCGTCCGGCCAAGAACGTGGATACACGTCCTGTCGAGGCCGAGAAGCATGTTTCGCTCTTCCATGACGAGGAGGGGCGTGGGTTCCGCACACGGTGGGATGCCATCCAAACGGGCTTCGTCGATCAGCCGAAAGCCGCGGTCGAACAGGCCGATGCGCTGGTGGTCGAGATGCTGAAACGCCTGACCGACGGCTTCGGCGATGAACGCACGAAACTCGAATCACAGTGGAGCCGCGGCCAGGAGGTCTCAACCGAAGACCTGCGGGTCGCGTTGAAACGCTATCGATCGTTCTTCGAACGGCTCCTGTCCATATAAGCCTTTTGCACGGGCGAGGACTTTGTAGAGGCGGACCGTAAGGTCCGCCTCTACGTCAAGGACCGTCTCTACGTCCCATCCGCCTCATTGAACCGGCTGCCCCTTAGGTATACAGTCCCCGCACGACAACCTTTCCTCACACTCTTCATCGGAGGCTTCACATGAGGCGCGCTCTATCCGTTCCGCTCGCGGCCGCCCTCGTGCTGTGCGCCATGCCTGCATTCGCGCAGGTAAAGGCAACCGCGCAGAACGTGCCCGAGATTCCGTACGACTCGGTGCCGAACTTTCTCAAACTGCCGCCGGGACGCTATCTCGGCGAGGCGATCGGGGTCGCGACGAATTCGAAGGGTCATGTGTTCGTCTATACGCGCAGCGCCAACACGCAGCTGTTCGAGTTCGACCAGAACGGCGTCTTCGTGCGTGAGATTGGCCCCGGTGCGTACAACTTCGAGTTTGCGCACAG
>Ga0070675_100003013_pt1 | contig 12711 bp, 9 predicted proteins | sample KBSM43metaG_FD_65343 | JGI IMG/M metagenome (GOLD analysis project Ga0070675, IMG submission 65343) | Miscanthus rhizosphere microbial communities from Kellogg Biological Station, Michigan, USA - KBS M4-3 metaG | ecosystem: Host-associated > Plants > Roots > Rhizosphere > Soil ...
GGTCGACGTGGCCCATCACCGTGACGACCGGCGGCCGCGGCTCGGCCTCGACGTCGGTCGACTCGGACTCGGCGAGCAGCGCGTCGGGGTCGTCCTGCTTCGCGGCCTGGGCCTTGTGTCCCATCTCGGCGGCGAGAATGATCGCCGTCTCCTGGTCGAGCACCTGGTTGATCGTGACCATCTGGCCGAGCTTCATCAGCGCCTTGATCACTTCCGCGGCTTTCACGGAGAGCTTCCGCGCGAGCTCGGCGACCGTGATCGTCTCGGGAATCGTGACGTCGCGAACGATCGGTCCCGCTGCAGGCATGCCCGCGGCGCCTTCGCCGCCTTCCTCGTCGTGGCGGCGGTGACCGACCTTCGGCTGCCGCCAGCCCGCGGTCGCCGTGCCGCCCGTGACGTCGCCACGCAGCTTGAGCGCGCGGCGCCGCGCCGCCTCTTCCTGGAAGCCGGCGCCGCTCTTCTTGATGGGCTTCGCGCGCTCGCCCGGCTTTCCCGCGGGGCGATGCAGCGTACCTTCGGTCGGGGCCTTCGCTGCCGGCGCCTTCGCGGTCTTCGCCGTCGCATCGGCGGTCTTGGCCGCCTCGGCCGCAACCGCTTGCTCGGCCACGGCCTTCGCCGCGGCTTCCTCGGCCTCGCGCTCCTTCTTCGTCTTGCGCTTGACGACCTGCTCCTGCTTCTTCTGCGCTTCCTCCTGCTGGCGCGCGATCAGCTCCTGCGCTTTTTTCTCCTCGGCTTCGCGCGCAGCGAGCTCCTCGGCGCTGATGACCGGCCCTTGGGGGGCCTTGACCGGCTCTTCGACCGGGGGCGCCGGCTCCTCGTCGCGCTTCACGAACACGCGCTTCTTGCGCACTTCGATCTGGATCGTCCGCGCCTTGCCGGTGGAGCCGGCGGCCTTGATCTCCGTCGTCTGCTTGCGCGTCAGCGTGATCTTCCGCTTGGGCTCGCCCGCGGCGCCGTGCTGCTTCTGCAGATATTCGAGCAGCTTCGTCTTGTCCTGCTCGGACAGCCCGTCGCCCTCGTTCTTGCCGGCGACGCCGGCCTTCGCGAGCTGCTCGATGAGCGCGCCCGGAGGCAGCTTCAGCTCCGTCGCGAATTGTTCGATTGTCGTGTGCGCCATATGCTTCTCCGCTTGCGTCTCGCTGCCTGCCTTCGTTGCCGGCCCGCTTATCTACCGTTGCCTCAGTGCCGTGACGCCGCCGCGACGGCCGAAGGCAATGCATCGCCGGCCGCCGGCGCGTCGTCGAACCAGTGCGCCCGCGCCTTCATGATGAGGTCCTGCGCGCGCTCCGGCGAGATACCGGTCAGGTCGGTGAGCTCGTCGCCCGCCAGATCGGCCAGCGCGTCGCGCGTGACGATGCCGTGCACGGCGAGCGCGCTCGCGATCTCCGTGTCCATTCCCTCGAGGCCCAGCAGCGCTTCTTCGACGTTCTCGACGTTCTCCTCGCGGACTATGGCATCCGTAAGCAGCGCGTTGCGCGCGCGGCTTCGCAACTCGTTCACCGTGTCGGCGTCGAATGCATCGATCTCGAGCATCTCGTTGAGCGGTACGTAGGCGATCTCCTCGAGAGACGTGAAGCCTTCGCCGATCAGGATGTCGGCCACCTCCTCGTCGACGTCGATCTTGTCCATGAAGAGCTGGCGCAGCCGCTGGCCTTCCTCGTCGTGCTTCTTCTGCGAATCCTCGACGCTCATCAGGTTCAGTTCCCACCCCGTGAGCTCGGAGGCAAGGCGCACATTCTGGCCGAGGCGGCCGATCGCGATCGCGAGGTTCTCCTCGTCGACGACGACGTCCATGCTGTGCTTCTCCTCGTCGACGACGATCGACGAGATCTCGGCCGGCGCCAAGGCGTTGATGACGAATTTCGCCGGATCTTCCGAGAACAGGATGATGTCGACGCGCTCGCCGGCGAGCTCGTTCGTCACCGCCGTCACGCGCGAGCCGCGCATGCCGATGCAGGTGCCCTGCGGGTCGAGCCGGGGATCGTTCGACTTGACCGCGATCTTGGCGCGGATGCCGGGGTCGCGCGCGGCGGCCTTGATCTCGATCAACCCTTCCTCGATCTCGGGCACCTCAAGCTCGAACAGGCGCATCAGGAATTCAGGCGCGATCCGCGACAGGATGAGCTGCGGGCCTTTGGCGGTGCGGTCGATCTTGGTGACGAACGCGCGAATGCGGTCGCCGACGCGCAGCATCTCCTTCGGGATCAGCTGGTCGCGCGGGATGACGCCTTCGATACGGCCCGATTCGACGATCACATTGCCGCGCTCGATGCGCTTCACCGTGCCGGTCAGGAGGTTGTCCTGGCGCTCGAGAAAGTCGTTCAGGATCTGCTCGCGCTCGGCATCGCGGATCTTCTGCAGGATCACCTGCTTCGCCGCCTGCGCGCCGATGCGGCCGAACTCGACGGCCTCGAGCGGCTCCTCGATCACGTCGCCGAGCTTCAAGTCGGTGCCCCGCTCGCCGGCGTCGGTGATGGCGATCTGGTACGCGGGCTCCTCGTGATCCTCGTCAGGCACGACCGTCCAGCGGCGGAACGAATCGTAGTCACCGGTCTCGCGGTCGATCGACACGCGGGCGTCGATCTCCTCGGCGAAGCGCTTCTTCGTCGCCGAGGCAAGCGCCGATTCGAGCGCGGTGAACACGATCTCCTTCGCGACGTTCTTCTCGCGCGCGAGGGCGTCGACCAGCAGCAGCAGTTCGCGGTTCATGTCGCCTTTCTCCACTCAATCTTCGGTACGAGCCTGGCGCGGTCGATGTCGGCCAGCGCGATCGTCTGCGTTCCCTGCGCGGTCTCGACCACGACAGCGCCGTCGGCACAGCCTTGCAGGATGCCTTTCACGCGCCGCACGTTCGCGACGGGATTGGCGAGCCGGAGCTCCGCTTCCTCGCCGGTGAAGCGCTGGAAATCCGCTTCCTTGCGCAGCGGGCGATCGAGCCCCGGCGACGACACCTCGAGCCGCTCGAACTCGATGTTCTCGACGGCGAACAGCCGCGTGAGCTGGCGGGAAACGCGTGCGCAGTCCTCGACGCTGACGCCTTTCGGCTTGTCGATGAACACGCGCACATAACGGCCCTTGGGGGATTGCTCCCAGTCGACGAGCTCGTAGCCCATCGGCGGCACCGTGCGCTCCAGGAGTTCGCTTAAAGTTGTAGTCATCAAAAAAAGCCGCGCCAAAAAAAAATGGGCTGTGCCCAGCCCATTTCTCGTGCTTATCGCATCGGATTGTAGCAGGAACCGGCGACGATTTGAAGAGGCGACGCGGCCGGAACCCCCGGTTTGCAAGGGCCGCAACGCCCCGTTTGCGCGGCCGCCGGACCGGAGGGCGCCGACCCCGAAAGGCCGCCAAGGACGGGCGTGCGCATGACCCCGCGGCGCGAAGGGGACGCACGGCCGACCTACCCGGTCGCGAAGCGGCTGGCACCCCTCGAGGCGTCGAAGTACGATGGGCACCTTCCCACGTCCTGAAAGCCGCCGCATCGCCCCGACCGAAATCCGCCCTGGCTCCGCGCCGCGCGAGCTCCCCTCGCCCGTCGACGGGGTCAGCCTGTGGTGGTGCGGGCTCGAAAGGACGCCGGCCGAGCTCGCCCTGGTCGCCCGCACGCTTTCCGCGGCGGAGATCGCGCGCGCGGCGCGCTTCGGCACCGACGCGCTGCGTCACCGCTGGATGGCGGGCCGCGCTGCGCTGCGCCAGGTGCTGGCGGTGACACTCGCCGTAGCACCGTCGGAAGTCGCGTTGCGCCGCGGCGTGCGCGGCCGGCCGGAGCTCGCTGAAGACAGCGCGCGCCTCGACTTCAACGTGTCGCACACACGCGACGTCGCGCTGATGGCGATCGCGCACGAGGCGGCGCCGGCGACCCGGATCGGCGTCGACATCGAGCACACAGAGCGCGAAGTTGGCGTCGACATGCTGGAGAAAAAATTCCTGGCGCCGCGCGAGCGCGAGCGGATTTCCGGACTTTCACCCGACGTGCGCCGGCGGCAGTTCCTGCATCACTGGACGTGCAAGGAAGCGATGAGCAAAGCGACCGGCGACGGGATCATCGCGCCGTTCGGGCAGCTCGAGGTCGAGCTCGGCGATTCGCCGCGGCTTCTCGCGGGCCCGCCGCCTTACGTTCCGGAGAATTGGTCGCTGCATCGCGCTCCGCTTCCTTCCGAATGGTTTGCGACCGTCGCCATCTGGCATCGAGCCTGCTAAAGGGCGCCACGGCGCGCGTCATGGCGCGGACGTCGTAGCTCCCGGCGCGCCTCTTCGCGCGCGTGGGCGGCGAGCGTCCGATGCGGGCTCGTCGGTCTTCGGATATTTCCATCGCTTCTGCAGCCACAGCCAATCGGCGGGGCTCTCGCGGACCGCCGCTTCCAGCCTCTGCGCGAAGCGCTCCATGATCGGCGTGTCGTCCTTGGTGTCGAACGGAGGCATCGCGAGCGGATGCAGGCGCACCGAATAGCGTCCGCGGGCCACGCGGCGCATCGCGACGTACAGCACCGGCGAATCGAGAAAGTGCGCGACCTTTTCCGCACCGACGAAAAACGCCGTGTCGCGATTCAGGAACCGCGACCAGTGCTTCTTGCCCTCGCGCGGCGGCGTCTGGTCGGCGATCAGCGCGTATCCGCGCGGAACCCCCGCCCGGTTCATGAGCTCATAGACGAAGTCTTCGCGGACGATGGGCTTGCCGCCGGCGCGCGTGCGCGCATCGCGCAGGAAGTCGTCGAGGAAATCGACGCGCTGCTTCTGGTAGACGGCATCGATCGGCAGGCCGAAGTAGGCCCCTCCGGCCGGCAGCAGCCACTCCCAGTTGCAGAAGTGCGGCGTCAGCAGCACCACGGACTGCCGCGCCTCGCGGGCTGAGTCGACGACGTCGCGGTTCTCGAACGTGACGCGCTTCGCGATCGCTTCTGCAGTCGCGCCGAAGCCCCATACCGCTTCCATCACGACGTCCGCGATGTTGCGGTACGACTGCTGCAGGATGCGCGCGCGCTCGTCGGGCGTCTTCTCGGGGAAAGCGCGCGCGATGTCGCTCGCCACCTGCTCGCGCCGCCAGCGGAAGACGTAAAACAGGACGACGTAGATGAACGTGCCGAGCGCGTAGAGAACGGGCAGCGGCACGCGCGTGACGGCTTTCAGCAGGAACCGCATCTATCGTTGCCGCGCCGCTCGCACTTTTCCCAGGACGGTGCCGTCGAGCGAATAAACGCCGTAGGCCTACGCCGGACGCTGCGCCTGGATCAGCCAGAGCCTTGCCAAGTCGGCGGCGCCATCGGTGCCGCCCACTTCCTTGAATGCCTGGACGGCTTTCGCCTTCTGGCCGGCTGCGAGATAGGCGATCCCGAGGTGAAGCTTCGCGTCGTCCGGCTGGCGCAGGCCGCCTTTCGCGACGCCCTGCTCCATCAGCGGAATGCCGGTGTCGTACTGTCCCATCATCACGTAAGCGAGGCCGACGTTGACGAGCGTCGTGCCCTCCTTCGCCGCGGCGCCCGTTTTCGCGCTTTGCGGGAGCTGCTTCTCGTCGTCGGCGACGGCCTTCGCTGCGGCGTCGCGCAGCTTTTTGTGGGCATCGGCATCGGCGCCCGCTCCGAGCGCGCCGGACGAAAAGCCTTCGTCGGAGACCTTCTTTGCCTCCGCGGGAAGCGCCGCCGTCATCGCGAGCTGCGTCATCGCGGAATACGCGTTCGTGCCTTCGAAGGTCCCCGTCGCCCGCCGCAGGCGCAGCACGTCGAGTCGCAGCCGATCCGGGAACCCCGGCTTGCTCTCGACGCGGCGGATCGCGTCCGCCCACAGCTCCTTGCTGGGGTAATACGTGAGGAACTTGTCCTGCGCGTACGTGTACCCGGCGTCGTCGCCGAGCTTGGTCGAGCAGGTTGCGAGCATCTGCAGCCGCTCCTGCCCGGGAGGGGTCGACGCCTTCGCCTCGGCCTCGACCATTCCGCGAAGCTCACGCGCCGCGCTCGCGCAATCGCCGGCCAGGTATTGCGCCCGGACCATAAGCCACAGCATGTCGGGGTTCGGTCCGCTTTCGTTGATCGACCGCGCGGCCCACGTCGCGGCCTTCGGGTAGTCCTTGCCCTGGAAATAGAGTTGGGCGACGACCTGGACCATCCTCGCATGGTCCGCCGGCGTGACTTTTCCGGAATTGATGACGATCTCGAACGAGCGCGTCGCCGTCGCGACGTCGCCGGCGCCGGAGGCGGCGATCGCGCGCATCCGCTCGATTGCGAGGTTCTCGCTTGGCGTGCGATCAGGCACCGCTTCAGCGTCACGGATTCGGGCGAGCGCGTCGTCGAACTTCTTGCCGCGGATAGCCTGCTCGGCCGCCTGAAGCGGGGTGGCGATCGCGGGACGGAACGCTTCACCCTGACCCGGGGCGGAGGGCGCCTGTCCGGTGGCAGGCGCCTGCCCCTGCGCCGGCGCGGGCGCTTGCGCAAAGGGCGTCGCGCAAATGCCCCCGATCATGGTGAACAGCAGCGCTCGCACGAGGCTAGTGCGCAGCGGGAATCCTGGGGTTGGTGTCGATTTCATGACGCCCATGTCGCAGATTGTCGGCAGCGCGGCCGCTGCGCCTGACCGTGAGATTTCCGCACCGGGCGAGCGGCGGGCCGGCCGACGGAAACCGCGCATTCTACAAGCTTTCGCATGAGTGCTCCGGGCCGGACCCGCAGCCGGCGGCGCCCCGTCGCCACGCTGTATTGGTCGTGCGGTGCCCGCGTTTCGGACAGCGGCGCTCGGGTACGCCTCACGCGTCGATCACGCCGCGGCGAATCTGGTCCTGCTCGATGGATTCAAACAGCGCCTTGAAGTTGCCTTCGCCGAATCCCTCGTTGCCTTTGCGCTGGATGAACTCGAAGAACACCGGCCCGAACTGGTTCTCGGAAAAGATCTGCAAAAGAACCTTTCCGGCGGTGCCGTCGATCAGGATGTGCCGTTTCTTCAGTTCTTCCACACTCTCGCCGTGGCCGGGAATTCGCCGGTCGACCGCCTCGTAGTACGTGTCCGGCGTGGTGAGGAGCGCCACACCCGACGCCCTGAGCGAATCGACGGTCTGGTAGAGGTTCGTCGACCCCATCGCAATGTGCTGGACGCCTTCGCCGTGGTAGCGCTCGAGGTATTCCTGGATCTGCCCCGCCTTCTCCTGCCCTTCCTCGTTGATCGGGATGCGAATGTTGCCGCAAGGGCTCGTCATCGCGCGCGACTTGATGCCCGTGACCTGGCCTTCGAGATCGAAGTAGTGGATTTCGCGAAAGTTGAAGAGGCGCGCGTAGTACTCCGCCCACTCGTCCATCCGGCCGCGATGCACGTTGTGAGTCAGGTGATCGATGTAGGCGAGTCCGTGTCCCGGCGGATTCTGCGGCGCGCCGGGAATCGCCTCGAAGTCGACGTCGTAGATGCTGATGTTGCCGATCTCGCCGGGCGCAGCACCGTCCTTGCCGCGCCAGCGGTCGACGAGATAGATCATCGAGTCGCCGATGCCCTTGATCGCCGGAATGTTGAGCTCGCCGGGGCCACCGGTCGAATCGTAGCCCCACGCGCCAAGCGAAATGGCGCGCTTGTACGCCTGCCCCGCATCGCCGACGCGAAACGCGATCGCGCAGATCGAAGGCCCGTGCAGCCGCGCGAAGCGCTGGGCGAAGCTGTCGGGCTCGCCGTTCACGATGAAGTTGATCTCGCCCTGACGATACAGCGTGACGTTTTTCCGCCGATGCCGCGCGACCGCCAGGAATCCCAGCCGCTGGAACATCTTCCCCATCGCTTCCGGATCCGGCGCGGCGTACTCGATGAACTCGAAGCCGGCAGTCCCCATGGGGTTGTCCCACGGAACGAAGGTATCGGAGGGGTCGGTCATGGCATCACCTGCATGGGGAACCTGCGTGAACGCTCCGCATCGCCCGGGTGCTCGCTCGTCAATCCGGAATCACCGCCGTGACCTCGATCTCGACCTTGGCGGCGTCCTCGATCAGCGCGCGCACTTCGACCGCGGTCATCGCGGGAAAGTGCCGTCCGACGAGCTCACGATACGCTGCTCCGATCCGCGGGTACGCCGCCACGTACTCCCGCTTGTCGGTCACGTACCACGTCATCCGAACGATGTGCTCGGGCAGCGCCTTCGCCTCGGCGAGCACGGCTATCACGTTCGCGAGCGCCTGGCGCGCCTGGTCGGCGAAGTCGTCGCTGCGGAAGACACCGTCGGGGTCCCACCCGACCATGCCGCTCACGAACACCATCGTGCCCTTGGCGACGACGCCGTTCGCGTAGCCATTGGGCCGCGGCCAGCTGGCGGGTTGCAGGAATTCCATGCGTCGTCCTTTGCCTTCGTATGGGGTGGGCCGATCAGCTTCCGAGGAGCTTCGACGCGATCTCCTGCGGCGTGAGGCCGGCGTTCGCCGCGGCCGCTTCCTTTTCCCGCTGCAGATTGCGCTCGAGCTGGACCTTCGCCGTGCGGTACTGGCGCGGCCATTCGATTTCGCCGTAACCGAGCTTTGCCGCTTCCGTCAGCGTCCACGCCGGATTGGCGAGATGCGGGCGGGCAATCGCGCAAAGGTCCGCGCGGCCGGCAGCGATGATTCCGTTCGCGTGATCCGCCTCGAAAATGGCGCCGACCGCGATCGTCGCAATCCCCGCTTCGTTGCGGATCCGATCGGCGAACGGCGTCTGGTACATCCGGCCATAGACGGGTCTCGCGTCGGGCAAGACCTGTCCCGACGAGCAGTCGATCATGTCCGCGCCCGCGGCTTTGAACAACCGGCCGATCACGACCGCATCGTCCGGCGTGATCCCGCCCTCCATCCAGTCGTGCGCCGAGATTCGCACGCTGATTGGCTTGTCCTTCGGCCACACCTCGCGGATCGCGGCGAACACTTCGAGCGGATAGCGGCAGCGGCCGGCGAGCTTGCCTTGTTGGCCGTCCCCATGCTCGCCGCCGTACTCGTCATGGCGCCGGTTGGTGAGCGGCGAGATGAACGACGACAGCAGGTAGCCGTGCGCGCAATGGAGCTCGAGCCAGTCGAAACCCGCTTCGGTTGCGCGCCGTGCCGCGGCGACGAAGTCCGCCTTGATCCGCGCGAGATCGTCGCGGGTTGCGGCCCGCGCCGTTTGCGACACGCCGCGAAGATACTGTTCCGCGCTCGCTGCGACGAGCGGCCAGTTGCCGGTCGGCAGCGGGTAGTCCGCGCCCCTCCCCGACCATGGCACGCATGTCGAGCCCTTGGCGCCGGCGTGGCCGAGCTGCATTGCGATCTTGGCGTCCGTTTCGGCGTGGACGAAATCGACGATCCGCCGCCACGCATCGCGCTGCGCGTCGTTCCACAAGCCGGTGCAGCCCGGCGTGATCCGCGCGTCCGGCGACGTGCACGTCATTTCCGCGCAAACCATTCCCGCGCCGCCCATCGCCCGGGCGCCGAGGTGCACCAGGTGGTAATCGCCGGGAATTCCGTCGACGGCCGAGTACTGCGCCATCGGCGACACGACGATCCGGTTCTTCAGCACCACGCCGCGGGCGCGAAACGGCGTCAGCATCGGTGGAATCGGCCGGCTTCCACGCAAAATCGCGGGCGGCATCGGCAGGCCGGCCTGCGCAAACGCGTGCTCCGCAACGAAGCGTTCGTAGCCGGCGACGTAGCCCGCGTCGCGCAGCCTCAGGTTCTCGTGTGGAATGCGCTGGCTGCGCGTCAGCATCGAGTACGCGAACTGCTCGGCTTCGAGGCTCGTGTAGCGATCGACGTTCTCGAACCATTCCATGGAGTTTCGCGCGGCACTCTGTATCTTGAGCACTTCCGTCGAGCGCAGCTCCTCGTACACCGACAGCACGCGGTCCATGCCCTCGCTGCCGCGCGTCGAAAAGCATCGTGCGAGCTCGATCGCATCCTCCAGCGCGAGCTTCGTGCCAGAGCCGATCGAATAGTGGGCGGTGTGCGCGGCATCGCCCATCAGCACGATCGGCACCTCACGCCCCTCCACGTCGATGCGGTGCACCCACCGCGCACAGACGATTCGGGGGAAGCGGATCCAGATCGCGGAGCCGCGCAGGTGCGTCGCGTTCGAGAGCAGCGGATGGCCTTCGAGCTGGGAGGCGAACAGCCGCTCGCAGAAGCGGATGCCCTCCTCCTGGCTCATCCGGTCGAGTCCCGCGCTGCGCCAGACTTCCTCGGGCGTCTCGACGATGAACGTCGAGGTGTCGCCGTCGAACTGGTAGATATGGGCCTGGAACCAGCCATGCTCCGTCTTCTCGAACGCGAACGTGAACGCGTCGAAGCGCTTCTTCGTGCCGAGCCAGACAAAGCGGCACCGCCGAACGTCGATGTCCGGTCGAAACATGTCGCTGTAGCGCGTGCGCACGCCGCTGTTGACGCCGTCGCAGGCGACCAGGAGGTCGGCGCCATACTGCGCGGCGACCGCGCGGTCGTCGGTCACATTCGACTCGAACACGAGCTCGACGCCGAGTTCCTCGCAGCGCGCCTGCAGGATGTTGAGCAGCCGCTTGCGGCCGATTCCACAAAACCCGTGGCCGCCGGAGGTGATCCGGCGACCCTTGAAGAAGACGTCGATGTCGTCCCAGTGATTGAAGGCGCGGAGGATCGTCTTCGCCGTCGGCTCGTCGGCCGCGACGAGGTTGCCGAGCGTCTGGTCGGAGAACACAACGCCCCAGCCGAACGTGTCGTACGGGCGGTTGCGCTCGATCACGACGACCTCGTGTCGCGGGTCCTTCTTTTTCATCAGGATCCCGAGATACAGGCCGGCCGGCCCGCCGCCGATGCAGACGATGTTCACCGAATTATTTGACATCTAAAGCATTTGAATGTCAATGAATCGGCTGCGCACCGGCGACCGCGCGCCGGTCCCCAAAACCCTGGGACAGGACCGTACAATTTCCCGATCGGGAAGAATGCGCAGGCCGAAGGTGTTGATCACTCAATCGGCCGCCCGTCGCGGCTCGTTTTCGAAAGGATCGAACATGACGTCGAAACAGTGGATCTCCGCATGCGGAATTGTCGCGCTCGTGCTCGCCGTGCCGCTCGCCCAAGCCCAGAGCGCAGTGCGCGTGCGCGGCACGATCACCGCGGTCAGCGCCGACACGCTGTCGGTCAAGTCGCGCGATGGCCGCGACTTGACGCTCGTGCTCCCGCCGGACGCGACCGTGGCCGTCGCCAAAGCCGCGCGCTTCGAGGACATCAAGCCCGGGGATTACGTGGGCACGACCGCTAATCCCGGGCCGGACGGCACGCTTGTGGCCGTCGAAGTCCACTACCTGCCGCCTACGGCCGCGGAGGGGCACACGCCGTGGGACCTGACGCCGGGGTCCACGATGACGAACGCGAAGGTCGGCGAGGTGCAGGCGACGGGCAAGCGCGAGATCCTGCTCACGTACAAGGATGGCGCCAAGAAGGTGGTCGTGCCTCCCGAAGCGGCAATCGTGCGCGCGGTTCCCGGCACCCGCGCGGATCTCGTCGTCGGGCAATATGTGTTCGTGAGCGCGCAGGCGCAGCCCGACGGCACGCTCACTGCGCCCCGGATCCAGGTCAGCAAGGACGGCGTCAAGCCCCCGCAATGAAGGCCCGCGCGCCGGTGCCGCGGACGCGAGAAGGGCCGTAATGGCGGCCGGCGCGCCGGATGTGGAAAAGGCGGCGCTCCCAGCCGGCGATGCCGTCGCCGTGGAATTCGACCACTGGCATCCCGGCGTCCTTTCGCGGATCCCGCGCGAGATACGGCATCTCGCGACGATCCACCGTCCGGAGAACGTGTACACCTCGCTCACGCAGGCGGAGGAGCTGCACGACTTGACGGGGCTGCCCGTGAGCGAGCTCGTCGCCTTCCGGCCGCAACGGCTCGCGCTGCACGAGCTCCTGGTCCGCGTCACGGCCGATTTCTCCATTCCGGACGGCGCGAAGCTCGAGGACCTCGGGATCAACTTCCGGCGCACGGTATCGACGATCCTCGCGAGCTACATCACGCCGCAGCAGGAGGCGATCAACGCGGCCTATGAAGCGCTCCGCCGCGGTCTCGCAGCCGCAATCGAGAAGGAATTGGCACTGCTCTATCCCCCCGCGCAAGAGAAGGCGGCGGCGACGAGCGCCACGGGTCGGCTGCGCGCGCTGTTCCAGCGGCCGCGGGAGGCGGAGCCAAGCGCCGAAGCGGGCATCGACGCGGAAAGCGCGGCCATCGCTGCATGGGAGGCGGCGGCGCGTACGGCGAGCGACGAAGTGCGGACGGCGGCGTGTCGCGCTCTCGCGCGCGTCGCGTCCGCCCTGTTCGTGCGCCACGGCAGGATATGGGGAAGCCGCGAGACCATCGCCGGGCTTGCGCTCGACCTCGCGTGCAATGCGTACGGCAGCGAGTTCGTCGGTCGAGAGTTGGAGCCGCTCATAGCCCGGGCAGTGCGCGCCGAAGCTTTCGTGCTGCTGCCGCGACAGGAGCTGCCCGTCGTCTTCAACACGAAAGGCGCGTCGGCGTCGGGAAAGAGCACGCTGCGCCCGCGCCAGCGACAGCTCGCGGCGGACATCGGCGTCAAGTGGAGCGAATTCGCAATCATCAGCCCGGATATCTGGCGCAAGCAGCTGCTCGATTACGTGACGCTCGGCGCCGCGTACAAATACGGCGGGCCGTTCACCGGCGAGGAGCTGCAGATCATCGACCACAAGCTCGACGCCTACATGGCGCGCAAGGCGGAACGCGGCGACATGACGCATCTCTTGATCGACCGCTTCCGCTTCGACAGTTTCGCGC
>Ga0070675_100003015_pt1 | contig 12709 bp, 8 predicted proteins | sample KBSM43metaG_FD_65343 | JGI IMG/M metagenome (GOLD analysis project Ga0070675, IMG submission 65343) | Miscanthus rhizosphere microbial communities from Kellogg Biological Station, Michigan, USA - KBS M4-3 metaG | ecosystem: Host-associated > Plants > Roots > Rhizosphere > Soil ...
GAGAATCAGGTGACGCTCGATAACTCCCATCGGATTCGTGCAAAAGTTCTCGCGGAAGGCGCAAATGGCCCCACCACTCCGGGAGCTGAGAAGGCCCTGCACGAGCGCGGGGTCATGATCATTCCCGATATTTTCCTGAATGCGGGCGGGGTGACGGTTTCTTACTTCGAATGGGGAAAGAATCTTTCGCACATGCGGTTCGGCCGGTTGCAGAAGCACCTGGATGAAATCCGCAATCAAAAGCTCGTGTCCTCCATCGAGGCTATGATGGGCAAGCAGTTCTCACCTGCGGACAGAAAGATCCTGGCGCATGGCCCTGATGAGATCGACCTCGTGAACTCCGGTCTCGAAGAGTCAATGGTGCATGCGTATCGCGAAATCCGAAGTGTCCACCTGACACGCGCACCCGAAGAGAGCATGCGCGTGGCCGCGTTCATGATCGCGATTGAGCGCGTTGCGACGACTTACGAACACCTGGGGATCTTCCCGTAGCTAACATACTTACCTGACAAGAAAGCCGTTTTAAGGGATTTTGAAAATGGACGAGCGGACAACTCAAACCCGAAATCGCAAAATCTCAGATTGGACTAAGAACCAGGAGACTGCGGGTCCAATTTGAGATTTTGCGATTTCGGGTTTGAGTTGTCAGGCACTATATTCCTACCTGACTCAGGAGGGCGTTTGGTTCCTGCAGACCCGCAGTTTCCCTATTCCTTTTTCTCGGCAGTGGGCGGCTTATCGTGCGTGACTTCAAACGTTGCGATGTTTGAAGTGACCCCTGTCTTCTGGTCGATCACCCACACTTCGTGAGTACCGAGTTGTAGCAGCCAGGTTTCGATCAGGTGTGTGAACTTGCCCTTATCGTCGGTCAGCATGGTGATGACGGGGAATTCGGTTCCGTCGGGTCTTTTCAAGTGAGAGTAGACATCCGATTTTGGAGTGAATCCCTCTCCGCTAAGGTGGACATCGCCGTTGGCTGGAATCTTACTGCCCGAGAGTGTGATCCTGGGCTTGGATGAGTTTCCTGAGCACCCTGCAAGAACGAGAAAGATCGCCAACATCATGGCGACTGGAAATGATTTCTTGATTCTCATATCGATAAAAAGAAAAAGCGCAGGAAAGATTCTCGTCTTTCCTGCGCTTCAGCTTAACTACTCGTTACTCCTTACGTCCAGCTGTATCCCGCCTTCACGAGAGGCAGTGAACGAATCCGGACGCCGGTTGCTGCGAAAATTGCGTTCGCAATCGCGGGAACGGCCGGAGGAAGTGAAGGTTCACCCAGACCCGTCGGGTTGAAGTTCGTCGTGACGAATTTCACTTCGATCGACGGCGGCGCCTGGTTCATACGGGTCGGAGGATAGCCAAGCGCAGCGGTCGCATTGGTGAAGTTGGTCTGCTGCACGCGGCCCTTATCGATAGTGATTTCCCAACCCATGATATGGCTCATACCCTCGATGAATCCGCCTTCAACGAGATTCTTCGCCATGCTGGTGTTCACGATCTGGCTTCCGATGTCGACCGCGCACCAGGCCTTGTTGACCTTGAGCTTCTTGTTGGCATCAACCGCGACTTCGACGACATACGCGACATAACCCGCGTGTGCGAACTGGAAGGCGACGCCCATGCCTGTGCCCTTGGGCAGGCTGGCGCGAGCTGTCGTCCAATTCGACATGTCCCGGACCGCTTCGAGGACGCCAATGGCGCGAGCAGCGTTGAAACCACCGCCGCCCCCACCACCACCTCGCGGCGCACCGGCACCCGGAGCTCCCTGCGCCGCACCGGCAGGCGGAGCGGCAGGAGGCGGGTTGGGGTTGCGAAGGGTATCGATTCGCCACTGCAGAGGATCCTTTCCGGCAGCCACCGCCACTTCGTCGATGAACGACTGCATCACGAAGGAAACGCCGTTCGTGCTGGGTGCTCGAAGAGCGCCTGTCGGAATGCTGAACGGATTCACCGGAGCCGAGGAGATCTGGAGGTTCGGAACAAATCCGGTCGGGAATTCACCGGCTGGAGTTACCGAACTGACGCTAGCAACAAAATCACGGAATGCCGTCATCTTGCCCGATGCATCAAGGGCAGCCTTGAAATAATGGAAGCCGCCAGGACGATAGTTATCGTGAGCGAGGTCGTCTTCGCGTGACCACAGGACCTTTACGGCGACGCTGGGCAGTCCCTGCGCTGCTCTCTCTTCGGTCACGACCCGAGCGATCTTCGCGGCCTGGTAGTCGTACTCGCTGGCAAGACGTCGACCGAATCCACCACCGGCTCGAACCAGATGCATGGTCACATCCGTGTTCTGAATGCCGGCTGCGGCGGCCGCGCCTGCAGGCTGAGGAATCTGACTGGGCGACCAGATCTCCAGTTTGCCGTCCTTGAATTGAGCTGTGGAGTTCTGCGGTTCCAGTGGGGCATGAGCGATCAGTGGAAAGTAGTACTCGGCTTCCACAACCTTCGCGGCGCCCTGGAACGCCTCTTCGACGTTGCCCTGAACTGCGCTACCGCGTCCACCGCCGGCCGGAGGCTGCGACGCCTGTCCCTTCATTGCGTTTGCCGCAGTGGCATAACCCGGGCTGTTCTGCGTTGCTGTCGCGCCTTCCTCCCACTGAACTTTGAGGCTCTTGCGCGCGTTGCTGGCCAGCCACCAGTTGTCGGCAACAATTGCGACGCCGGGAACGAGACCCTGACCCTGACCACCCTGGATCTGAACGCGATCAACGATGAACGCGTGCTTAACGCCAGGAAGTTTCTTGATTTCATCCAGGTTCGCGCTGACCGGTCGGCCACCGAACACCGGGCACTGCTCATACACGGCATGAAGCATTCCCGGAGGATTGACGTCCACGCTGAACGCCGGCTTTCCGGTGACGATGGCCATATTGTCCACGCCCGGAATCGGCTTGCCGATGATCTTGAAATCCTTCGGATCCTTCAAAACAGGATTTGTCGGCGCCGGCATCGTGGCTGCCTTGGCTGCCAATGAGCCGTATGTCGCCGTTCGTCGGGATGCTGTGTGCGTCACAACGCCCGATGCGGTCGTCAGTTCTGTTACGGGCACGCCCCAGTTGTCGGCTGCGGCGTTGAGCATCATCGTTCGGCCAAGAGCGCCAACCTGGCGCATCGTGGCGTAGTTGGTCGGGATCGCTGTGCTGCCGCCTTCGATCTGGCTGCCGTACTTCGGGTCGAAATCGGCCTGCTGAACCGTTACCTGGCTCCAATCCACATCGAGTTCATCCGCAATGATCTGAGGCAGTGCGGCGCGAATACCCTGACCCGTTTCCGGGTTCTTCGCGATGATGGTGAACGTGTTGTTCGGATTAATCGTAATGTAGGTTTGCGGCGTGTTCTGGGGACCAGGGCCGCCACCACGGGGTCCCTGCGCGAGGGACTTGGGAGCATAGAGGCTGATCATCATGCCGCCACCGGCCAGAGCCGTGACTTGCAGGAAGGAACGGCGATTCAGTTGCTTTGCTTCTTTGGTGTTTTTCATGGCGCCCCCTTATGCCCTTCTCGTGCCGTTGCCGGCAGCGATATGGATTGCTTCGCGAATTCTGAGGTAGGTTCCGCAACGGCAAATATTGCCGGACATTGCGCTGTTGATATCTGCGTCAGTAGGCCGCGGGGTTCTTCTCAAGAGAGCAGCCGCACTCATCAACTGTCCAGCCTGGCAGTATCCGCACTGGGGTACGTCAACTTGCATCCACGCTTTCTGCAGCGGATGAGAGCCATCGGCGGACAATCCTTCGATGGTGGTCACAGCCTGGTTTACCGTGGAGACCTGCGTCTGGCAGGCACGCCGTGGTTCACCATTGATATGCACTGTGCACGCGCCGCACGCGCCGACGCCGCACCCGAATTTCGTGCCTTTCAGATTGAGAGTGTCGCGCAGGACCCAGAGCAACGGCATCTCTGCCGGAACATTCTCCACCGTCCGCTGACTCCCGTTTATCGTCAGTCTGTAATTGGGCATAGGTTACCGTCCTTCCTAAAGGAAACTGTAGGGTCGCCACATGGCGCAAGTCGTCTGGTTACGATTCCATCCCTCGTTTTTCCCCGTAACCTTATGCCAAGTCATATCAGTGGATCAAGCTGAACTTGTGTGATAGTTTCGCGCGATTAAGCGCAATCTTCGCGGTATTTGCAAGGAGGAAGCCAGTATGATAGGCAGCATCGCTTTCGTGCTCCTGGGGGCGGCAGCCGCCGCAACCCCGTGTGAAAATCTCGCAAATCTGAAACTGCAGAACGCCACCATCACAAGCGCCAAACTTGCACCGGAAGGTCCCGCGCCCGCGGCCGTGCCAGCGCGTGGCGGCGCTCGCGGAGGCGGAGGCGGAGGCCGTGGAGGCGGCGGAGCCCGCGGGGATGGTGCCGCACGTGGAGGCGGTGCAGCCGTTCCTCAAGTTGGGGCCGCACCCGCTGCCAATCAAGGTGGCGCCGGAGCGCGAGGCGGTGGTGGAGGTCGCGGAGGTGGGCCTGCGGCAAATATCCCCGAGAACTGCCGCGTCCAGCTGGATCTCAAACCGACCTCCGACTCCCTTATCAAGATGGAGCTCTGGCTCCCCACCAAGAACTGGAACGGAAAGTTCATGGGAACCGGGAATGGAGGATTCGCAGGATCCATCCAGGGCATGGGCAATGACATGCCGCAGGCTCTCCGGCTTGGTTATGCGACTGCCGGTACGGATACGGGCCACCAGGACTCAGGCGGCGAATGGGCGATCGGCCATCCGGAAAAGATGATCGACTTCGGTTATCGGGCAACTCACGAGATGACCCTGAAGGCGAAACAAATCGTCAAAGCCTTCTACGATCAAACCCCGAAGTACTCCTATTTCAAAGGATGCTCAACGGGCGGACGCATGGCCATGATGGAAGCTCAGCGCTATCCGGATGACTACGACGGAATCATCGCGGGCTCTCTTGCCAGCCGCCACATCCATATGTGGACCGCGGGATTCGCACGAAGCATCGAATTGGCGCGACACCCGGAAGGAAAAGTCTCTGCCGAGAAAGCCGCTCTCGTTTCTCAAACGGTGATGAGCACCTGCGACGCCTTGAAGGAAGGTTTCCTTAATAACCCGCGCCAGTGCAAAGTCGATTTCTCAAAGCTCACTTGCCCGGCCGGCAAAGACGACGCGACCTGCCTGACTCCCGCGCAGCTCAAGACCGTCGAGACTTACTACGGTGGGCTGAAGAACTCGAAAGGTGAACTGATCTTCTCAGGCCAGGCTCTCGGCAATGCAATGACGGCACAGAACGGCGTCGGACCAAACGGCCTCCAGGGCGGGACGTTCGACCTTGTTCGGATCGCCTACAACGATCCGAATATCGACTGGCAGAAGTTTGACCTCGATCGCGATATGAAATTCCTGGATGAAAAGATCGGCTATGTCGATGCTGTGAATCCGGATCTCGGGAAGTTCAAGTCCAGCGGAGGAAAGCTGCTGCTCACCCATGGCTGGGCCGATACCGGCATCACGCCGGAAACTACGATCTGGTACTACGATTCCGTTCTCGACAAGATGGGAAAGAATCAGAGCAATTGGATGCGGTTGTTCATGGTTCCGGGAATGGGTCACTGTGGTGGTGGACCGGGCGTGAATACGTTTGATTCCATCGGCACGCTTGAAAAGTGGGTGGAGCAAGGCGTTGCTCCCGACCAGATGATGGGACGAAACAACGCGGGGACCCTCACCCGGCCGCTGTGCCCGTATCCGCAATACGCGGAATACAAAGGAAGCGGCGATCTGAAGGACGCGGCGAATTGGGCCTGCAAGGCGCCCGCACCGGAATCGAAGAAGTAACAAAAAGATCGGTGAGCCCCTGAAACACCCTTCCTCCGAACGAGGAGGGGTGGCGCGAAGCGCCGGGGTGGTGTTTGATAAAGAGAGTTGATTAAAGAGATTAGTTTCTTGAACCAACCGCCCGCCGCTCATCTCTTGATGGTGCACCCCGCCGAACTAAGGCGGGAGTTGTTGGGCTCTGATTTTATGCACAGCTATACATTGAAGAAGGGGAAGAAGAACTCATGATCGGAACACTGACGCTTGCCGTGATGGCGGTGACGATGGCCGCAACTCCATGCGAAGGTCTTAAAAACATTTCATTACCGAACACAACAATCACGACAGCTGTGTTGGTGCCTGAGGGCGTCTATACGCCTCCGGCTCCTCCGCGCGGCGCCAACGCTCCCGCAGCCAACGCAGGCCGTGGCGCAGAAGGCAGAGGAGGCGGTACTGCTCAGAATCAAAGCGGACGCGGGGCAGCCACGCCACCTCAGCCCATCATCGCTCCGGCGCACTGCAAGGTTGTCGCGGTCTTGAAACCCACTTCAGATTCTCTGATCAATATGGAGCTCTGGCTTCCACCCGCGAACGCATGGAATGGAAAGTTTGAGGCTGTCGGAAACGGCGGATGGGCAGGTTCCATTCAGGGTTTGAGCGCGCAGGGTGGCGGCACGCCTCCCATGGTCAATGCGCTTCGAGCCGGCTATGCCACAGCCGGCAACGACACCGGGCACGAAGGCGGAAACGGACAGTTCACGCTGGGCCATCCGGAAAAGGTCACGGACTTTGCCTACCGCGCAATGCACGAAATGACCGTGCAATCGAAAGCGCTCATCAAAGCGTTTTATGACCAGGGTCCGCGGCTTTCCTATTACAACGGTTGCTCGACCGGAGGCCGTCAGGGACTGATGTCCGCGCAGCGCTATCCCGACGACTTTGATGCCATCCTCGCCGGTGCACCCGCCAACGATCACCTTTACCTGCACGCGGGCGACATGGCGCGCATGATCGACATCTTTAAGGATCCGGAAGGTCTCATACCGCAGGCAAAACAGACAATGTTGGCGAACGCTGTCATGAAAGCCTGCGACGCACTCGACGGCGTGACCGACAGCATCATTACGAACCCGATGGCGTGCAAGTTCGATCCCGCTGTTCTTCAGTGCAAAGCGGGCGATGCCGCAGATTGCCTGACTTCAAAACAGGTCACGACTGCGAAGAGACTCTATGCGCCGGCTAAAACCTCCAAGGGCGAATTGATTTTCCCCGGCTATGCCTACGGCGGTGAGACCGGATACAGCGTGATGCGTGGCGCTCCAGGTCCCGGCGTGGACATTGCCACAAATCCTGTTCCGGGCGATCTGCAACTAGGAACCTACCGCTATCTCGCGCATCAGGACGCCAATTGGGATTGGAAGACCTTCAACATCGATACCGATTCCGCGCTGGCGAAAAAGATGGGCGGTCAGATTGATGCGGTCGATACAGACATGAGCAAGTTCAAAGCGCGTGGCGGCAAGCTTCTGCTGTATCACGGATGGGCCGATCCCGCCATCCAACCTGAGCACAGCGTGAACTACTACAACAGCGTGCTCGCGAAGATGGGTAAGGATCAAAGCAATTGGATGGCGCTGTTCATGGTCCCCGGAATGGGTCACTGCAGCGGCGGCGCCGGACCAAACCAGATCGACTGGATGACGGCACTGGAAAACTGGCGAGAGAAGGGACAAACGCCAACATCGATTATCGGTAAGGGAAAAGTCGGCGATGCACCCATGTCGCGTCCCCTATGTCCTCACCCGCAGGTCGCCACCTATAAGGGAAGCGGCGATACCAACGACGCGGCGAATTTTATGTGCAAGTAGAGACAGGAGTTTGCAATGACGCGACGTTTTCTTTCGATCGTCACGATACTGTGCCTCGCGGCAATTCCTGCGATTGCACAGACTCGACCTTTTAACGCAGCAGGTGTTACGGCCGGTCACGAACATCTTGCGGGAACCGATGCCGCAGCGCACAACGCATTCTGGACCGCGCTGGGAGCGGTTCCGGCACAACTCGGGACCGGAACGCAAATCCTGAAATTACCCGGCGTGTTCATCATGTTCCAGAACGCAGGAGGCCGCGGAGGCCGAGGTGGGAACGCACCCGCAGCCGGCGCTGCGCCTGCAGCTCCCCCCGCAGCTCCGGGCCCTTCGGAAGGATCCAGCGTCGAGCATCTCGCTTTTAAGGTAAAGAGCCTGAAAGACACGCTCGCAAAGCTGGATGCTGCCGGGACAAGACCGGCCGCCGGAGCTACCCCAACGCAGGCCTTTGTGCTCGCGCCCAATGGCGTCAAAGTTCAACTGGTCGAAGACACGGCGCTCGCCACTCCCGTCGCGTCCTATGAAATGCTGATGAAGGTTTCAAGCGCCGCGGATGCTGCCGCGTGGTACGAAAAATGGTTCGGCGCTCGAATCACCAGGCAGGGACAGTCTACTGTCGCCGAGATTCCTGGCATGAATATCCGCTTCGCGGAGACAAAGGAACCCGTAGCGGGTACCCAGGGCCGCGCGATCAATCACATCGGGCTCGAGGTGAAGAACCTCGAAGCACTCATGAAAAAAATGACGGAGGCCGGAGTGATGGTCAATCGTGCTTACGCTGCGGCTCCCGCGACAATCGCTCCCCTGAAGTCGCTTGGATTCATCACCGATCCGTGGGGAACCTACATCGAACTCAATGAAGGGTTTTCCGAGATTCCTTAATCCTTAAGGAAGCAGGAATTTGAAATTGGAAAGTCCCGCATTGGAGATTCGAGGTTAGAAAGCTCAAATTGGACTGCTGCCTTGTGGAATCGGAGTCCAATTTGAGTTTTTCCAATCTCGAATCTCCAATGCAGGACTTTCCAATTTCAAATTCTCCAGTCAGGGTCTCAACGCGGTGAAATAGCTGAGCCAGGGGAATTTCAACGCAATCCTTTGCATTGCGCTCTCGCATTGATTTGACTATGCTCACCCGCCGAAACAATTCCGCGCACGGCGCGGCAATCCAATCATCAGAAAGCGGGGTTCAAGCCTCATGTGGGAGCATAACTATCAGCCAATAGGCGACAGTCTCGGTCTGTCGGCGATCGTGGCAGCTATCCCGATTATCGTCCTGTTCGTAATGCTGGGTGCGTTACGCAAGCCCGCGTGGATGTCCGCCATGAGCGCCCTTGGCTCAGCCCTCATCATCGCTCTGGTGGCCTATGGGATGCCGGCCCGACTGGCGATCACCTCGACAATCTTTGGCGCGGCCTTCGGAATGTTTCCGATTGCGTGGATCGTATTCAGCTCAATCATGCTTTACCGCCTTGCCGTGGACACCGGCAAATTCGAAATCATCAAGAGTTCCATCGGCGGACTTACCGATGATCGCCGGCTTCAGGCGATGTTCATCGCCTTCTCCTTCGGGGCGTTTATCGAAGGCGCTGCCGGGTTCGGCGCGCCGGTGGCTGTCTCAGGAGCGATGCTTGCCGGACTCGGATTCAACCCGTTCTACGCTGCCGGTATCTGCCTGCTTGCGAATACTGCGCCAGTGGCTTTCGGATCCATCGGTACGCCGGTCATTACCCTGGCGAATGTCACCGGTCTGCAATCGATGGCTCTGAGTTCAATGATTGGCCGGCTCTGCGCGATGTTGTCGGTATTGATACCTGCCTATTTGATGGTGGTGATGGTTGGCCGCAAGAAAGCACTGGAAGTGTGGCCCGCTATTATCGCCTGCGGCGTTTCGTTTGCGGGTGTGCAGTATTACGTGTCGAATCACCTGGGCCCGGAACTGACCGACATCATGAGTTCGCTCACGTGCATCGCCGTGATGGTTCTCGTTTTGAAATTGTGGAAGCCGAAGCAGATCATGCGACTCGAAGGCGACAAACCAGTGAGCACCGTGATGGAGAAGCACTCAGCCGGCCAGGTTTTCATGGCATGGTTGCCCTATATGCTGCTCGTTGTCGCTGTGTTGCTGCTCGGCGAGCCCAGCATTAAGTCGAAGGTAAATGCGTGGACGGACGGCTTCATGCCGGATTCGGTGCGTTACGAAGCCGTCGAGCATCCCACACCCACCGGCCGGCTCAATCGCATCAGCGTACCGGGACTGCACAACATGATCACGCAGGTCCCGCCTGTCGTGCCGCAGAAGACACCCTATGCCGCGCGCTTTGAATTGAACTGGCTGACCGCGTCAGGGACGGCATGCTTCCTTGCGACGATCGCCGCGGCGATCTGTCTTGGTGTAGGACCGCGTAGGTTTGCGGGCATCTACGTGGCTACGTTTAAGCAACTCAAATTCGCGATTCTCACGATTGCGTCGATGCTGGGCCTTGCATACCTGATGAACTATTCGGGGATGACGTCAACGCTCGGGCTGTCCCTGGCTGCAACCGGAACGGTGTTTCCCTTCTTCAGCGCTTTTGTAGGCTGGCTGGGTGTATTCCTGACGGGCAGCGATACCTCTGCGAACGCGCTCTTTGGAAACCTTCAGGTGGTGACCGCGAACGCACTCGGACTGAATCCTGTACTGACCGCGTCCGTTAATTCGGCAGCAGGCGTTATGGGGAAGATGATCTCGATTCAGAGCATCGCAGTGGCGGTGGCTGCCACAGGCATGACTCACGCGGATGAGAGCCGGCTGTTCCGCTTCACGATCAAGCACAGCATCCTGCTGATGATCCTGATGGGCCTCATCTCGATGATGTTTGCGTACGTGTTTCCGCACTGGGTGCCGATATCCCCACCCAAGTAGGCTTTGGGTAGACCCAGGCCCGGAGGGATATAGAAACAACAGAATTTGAAATTGGAAAGTCCTGCAGTGGAAAATCCAAAAGTCGAAATCTTAGATTGGACCAGACGTTAGCGGGTGACAGTCCAATTGAAGGTTTCGACTTTCCAATTTCAGTTGGCCTTGTACGGGATCACTTGAACATCGGCCGCGCCGCGGCCGCCCTCAGTGACGCGGACCGCAACCCCGTTACTCTCATAACTCCGAAGGAAGTCGGGGTCTGTCCACGCGTTGCTTTCCACGACTTCCCATGCGAACACCTTGTAATCGCCGGGCACGACATTATCGAGATGAATGCGCCCGGACGAGTCACTGGTGGCCTGCCGGAACAGATCGTAGCGTTTTCGCCGCGCGGAATCCGGGACAAGGACGACGGTCGCTCCAGCGACAGGCATCTGCCGATTGTCCACAACCGCAGAATCCAGCGATCCAGGAGAGTTACCCAGGATGATGTCGAGCGCGCCGCGAGGTTCACCTTCCAGGACGATGCCACCTGTGTTGAGGATGTCCACACCACCAAGCAGCGCCGACTTGACGTACATGTTGCGCGGCACGGCCCCTATCGATATGCGGTAGTTTCCCGGGCTTACTCCAGTAATGGAGAACGTTCCGTCCGCTTCTGCATTCACGGCAGGTATAGCGAGCGGCGGAAGATTGGGTTCCGATTGCAGCTGAATACGAATACCGCTTAAGGCCCCGTCATTGGGCGATCGCCCTTCGGAAGTGAGTTTGCCGTTCACATTGAAACCGTTTTCCAGCAGGAGAGAAACGCCCTCGACGTCACTGTTGACCACATCCACCTGCGTGCGAGCAGCCATGACGGGCGCACCGGGATTTCTTGCACCGCGCCCGATCGTAGCATTCGCGGTCGTAAGGCCTGCGGCATTTCCAAGAGGCGTGCCTACGATTAGCCCGCCCGGCCCCGGAGCATTGAGCGTCGCAATGATTTCGTAGCTCCCCGGCGCAAGGTTGCGAAACTCGAACGTTCCCGTGTCGCTGACGGGATTACTGCGAACTGTCAGAGTGCCGCTGGTATTTCCGCGTTGAAATATAGAGACCTGCGCGCCGGCCGCGGGCCGGCCGGCATTCATCACCTGGCCCCGAATTCGAGCCGGACGGGCCTCGACAACAGTAAAGTTGATTCCGCCCACCGTCGCGCCGGAGCGAAGATCTACGGGAGTCGCGGTGGTGACATCCGTTGTGCCCGGATAGTAGACGGGCAGTGTGAGGTTGGAATCATCGCGGACTGCACCCGGAGGAGGTGGAGGAGGCGGGGGTGGAACCGCTGCAGTGCCTATGAAATCCGGAGACGGCGCGCCGCCGACCGTTATTCTCGTTACGCCCCCAACGCCAAGCTGAGCTCCTAAAGCACCTGCGAGTGCCGGCCCACCGCCTCCACCTCGCTGCGCCTGAACAAACACGGTACCGCCCGGATCGACGGCAAGCGTATCCACAGGCTGCGCACTGATGATGTATTGGCCGGGCGTCATCCAGAACAGCCGATACTCTCCGAGATCGTTCGTACGAATCGATTGAGAAGGAGCGAGAGTGCGCCGGCCTTCCTGATACGTGTAGCGCAACGCCTGAACGTTTGCGTTCCCGACAGGCTCTCCAAACCTGTTCAGAACTCGACCGGAGATCACACCCGTCAACGACATCTCGATTCGCGCGTCCTTCATTTGTTGTTGGGCGGCGAGCGTGATGGGAACTCCGGAGCCGCCAGGTCCGCGCTGGCCATACTCAGCAGCAACATATCCATCGCGGGTAGCGCTCAGGCGGTACTGCCCGGCAGCCAGATTGCGAAACACAAACTTTCCGCTGTCATCCGCGGTGATGGCCTGAGAGCTTCCGGGCTGGGTTATCGTGACCTTCGCTCGAGGTATCGCGTCTGTCGTTCCGAGCCTGAGAACACTCCCCTCAATCGACGCGGTGGCCGGAGGCTGTGGGCTCTGTTGTAAGAGGAGCAATGAAAGTACGGACAGTATCTGCTTCATCGGACAATCTCCTTGACTGAACACTGACGCTTCGGACAACGCCGTCTTCGCCTTGATCGATTTTGATTTCCGCGCGGCCACCGAAGGCTTCTCGCAGCTGCTGTATCTCTTCGGGCGTTGCGACCTCTC
>Ga0070675_100003016_pt1 | contig 12708 bp, 10 predicted proteins | sample KBSM43metaG_FD_65343 | JGI IMG/M metagenome (GOLD analysis project Ga0070675, IMG submission 65343) | Miscanthus rhizosphere microbial communities from Kellogg Biological Station, Michigan, USA - KBS M4-3 metaG | ecosystem: Host-associated > Plants > Roots > Rhizosphere > Soil ...
TCGTAGCGCCGTATCGCGCCCTGAACGATGCCGCGCAAGTGCTGCGCAACCGCGTCCACGGTCACGCGCCCGGCCAGCAACGCGTAATCGTCGGGACGATAGGCGATGAGCGACAGGATCGACGTGTTGCCTTTGTCACCCGCCCGGCAATGCGCGAGGTCATACAGCTTCGGCATGGGCCTTCCATTCGCGCACGGCGACCTGCGGTGACACGAGGGATCGATCGATGAGGGTGGACACGATGCCGATCTGCTCGGTCACGTACTTGCGGGTGCCACCGCCGCCCGCGGGGCCGTTGGTGTACAGCGCCTCGACCTCATCGCCGACGATCGCCGCTTCCTCGCGCGACTTCGCTCGCGCCGCCACGCGCAGCCGCACTTCGTAGGGACGCTCGTCGTCGTCGAAAGCGCGGCCGTGCAGCGACGTGCTGCCGACCAGGTCGATGCGCAATTCGGAGAACCGGCCGTTCAGGCGCTCGCGCACGATCTGCGCGGCAAGCTGCGCGCGCGCTATCGCGTTGGTGCCGGCGTAGCCGATCTCGCCCTCGCCGACATAGCCCGCGAGGTAACCGACACTCACCTTGAATTGCGAGGGGCGCATGCGACCGCTCGCGCCGCGCACTTCGATGCGATCGTGCCCGGATTCGGTCAGCGTCACCGACGAAAAGTCGGCGACCACGTCGGGCGTGAGATAGCCATGCGGATCGGTGACTTCGTAGAGAAGTTGCTCGGTCGCGGTGGCGCGCGTGATACACCCGCCGGTGTCCGCGACTTTGCCGAGCGTCGCGTTGCCGTCGGCGTCGACGTCGGCGAACGGGAAGCCCAGGTTCGCCATGTCGGGAACCTCCTTGCGGCCGGGGTCCGCGAAGTAACCGCCGCAGAGCTGCCCCCCGCATTCAAGCAGATGACCGACGGCGGTGCCGCGCGCGAGTCGATCGACGTCGTCCAGGGTCCAGCCGAACTCGTGCATCAGCGGTGCCACGAACAACGACGGATCGGCGACGCGACCCGTGAGGATGACGTCGGCGCCACTCGCAAGCGCGGGCAGCATGGCTTCCGCGCCAAGGTATGCATTGGCCGACACGACGGGACCGAACGACGACAGCGGGGCGCCCGTCTCCATCGTGGGCGCCGACAGATCGAGCGCGTCGAGTACGTCGTCGCCGGTGACCGCGGCGACCTTGATGGGCAGCTTCAGTCGTCGCGCGATGTCGACGACGGCATCCGCCGCCGCGAGCGGGTTTGCGGCGCCGAAGTTGCTCACGAGCTTGACGCGATTGCGCACGAGCGCCGGGAGCAGCGATTCGACGCGCTCGTGCAATCGCGCGTCGTAGCCGGTGGCAGGATCGCTCCGGCGGCGCAGCTGGGCCAGCGCGATCGTGCGCTCGGCAAGGCACTCGAGGATCAGATAATCGAGCTTGCCGCGCTCTGCAAGATCCACGGGCGCATCGAGACGATCGCCCGCGAAGCCGGCGCCGCCGCCGAGTCGCACAGTCTTCACCGCCCGCTTCTCATTCGGGTTCAATGCCCGCCTTCTTGATGATGCCCTTCCACTTGTCCGACTCCGCGAGCTGGAACTTGCCGAGCTCCGCGGGCGTCGTGGTGAAAGGATCGGTGCCGGTGCTCGCGTAGAACTGCTGCATCTGCGGACCCTTGGTCGCCTCGACCAGGATGTCGTGCAGCTTGCTGACCACTGCGGGCGGGGTATTCGCCGGCACGTACGCCGCGAACCAGAAGCCCATGTCGTAGCCCTTGACGCCCGCCTCGTCGATGGTGGGCAAATCCGGCGTGAGCGGCGAGCGCTTGGCGGTGGACACCGCAAGCGCGCGCACCTTGCCGCCCTTGACCTGCGGCAGGCCCGTGGCCGTATCGGTGATCATCATGTCGATCTGCCCGCCCAGGAGATCGTTGATAGCGAGCGGATTGCTCTTGTACGGCACGTGCAGGAGCTCGATGCCCGCGAGCTGTTGCAACATTTCGCCGGCGACCCGCGACGACGAGCTGCCGCTGCCGAAGCTCACCTTGCCGGGCTTCGACTTCGCGAGCGCGATGAACTCGGCGACACTCTTGGCGGGCACGTTCATGTTCACGATCATGATCTGGCCGCCCTTGCCGAGCCCGGTGACGGGCAAGTAGTCCTTCACCGGGTCGTAGGGTATTTTCTTGAAGAGGTGCTCGTTGGCCGCGTGCGTCGTGTTGGTCGTGATGAAGACGGTGTAGCCGTCGGGTGCCGCCTTCTTCACCGCTTCCGCTCCGATGAAACCGGATGCGCCGGGCTTGTTGTCCACGATCACCGTCTGCTTCGTAACGCGAGTGACCTCTTGTCCGAGCGATCGCGCGAGCTGATCGGTCGCGCTGCCTGCCGCGAACGGCACGACGAACGTGAGCTGTTTGTCCGGATAGTCCGCGTGCGCAAGCGTGGCGGCGCACGAGAGCGCGACGGCAATGTAGGCGTTGCGCAACATCTAGTTCTCCTCCATGGCGGCCTTCGCTCTCACCCGGCGCGCCATGTACGCTTCGGCGAAACCGTCCTTGGCGACGAAGGCGTTGGCCAACACGCTCGTCAACGCGGCATTGAACTCCGTCGCCGCGTCCTCGGCGCGCATGTAACGTTGCGCGACGAGGCGGTTCAGCACCGCCGCAGCCTGGAAGTAGAACGCCGTGAACGAAGGATAGCGCTCTTCGAGCGACGGGCGCGGATCGCCGCTGGCCAGGCGCTCGGCCTTCGTCTTGGCGAACGGGATGAACCCGCCCGTGAAAGCGCACGCCTGTCCCTTGTAGAAACCGTTCGCGGTGACATTCCATCCCGTGTAGGTGCCGAGCGGCATTTCCGCCATCAGCGGCTTGATGCCGGGAATCTCGTTACCGTCGGAGTCGACCTGGGGCACGTAGGTCGGGATCAACTTCCTGACGACGATCGGCGCATTGGTGATGAAGCCCGCCATGTCGTTGTAATTGAAGCTCGTGCCGTAGTCGTAGTCGATCACGGTGTTGACGAGGCCGCGCGGATTCGGCGCGCCCGGGATGTTCGGGAAATTGAGCGCGCTTTCCGGGACCATCGTGGCGTCCGCAAGCCTGGGATAGGCGGAAGCCGGCATCTCGCGGTCCTTGGTCACCCACTCGATGGTTGCGTCGGTGAGCGCGCGCAGGATCGGCTGCTCGGGCATCGGGTTCGCCGGCAGCACGCACGTGCCGACGGTGCTGCCTGTCTGTGCGGGCGTGAGCGTCCACGCGCCATTGCCCCCGCCGTGCGACGTGCTCGGCACGTAGTAGCGGCGGACCTCTGACGGCAGCGGGATGTCCACGTCGGCCTTGGTGCCGACGATGCCCGGCGACATCCTCAGATTCCAGTATTCCGCGGACCCGTTCACCTCGGTGATCTTCGGGCAGGTGCCACTCGCGCGACAGCGGTCGAGCATGCTGGCGGGGGCGCGGCCGCGCGCGACGTCGGTGTAGGTTTCCCACCACACCACGGGATCGGTCCCCTGCTCGTAGAGCTTGCCCTCACCGCCGGAGATTGCGAAGCGATAGTCGATCGGGTTCTGGCGCGCGGCGATGAAGGGAATCGCGCCGTCCCAGATGCGACGGCCGCGGAAGGCGGAGTCGTCCTCGGTGAAGCCCAGGTGGATCATCGTCTTGATGAAGTTGCCGGATTGCGACGTGCCCTGGACGATCGTCCACCTGATGCCGCCCGCGACCGGATTGGGCGTACCGAAGTCGTCTTGCGTCGCATAGCGGAAGAACGACGCGGCGTCGCGGAACGCGGCGAGGCCGAGTCCGAGCACCAGCGGATCCTTGACGCGATAGACCAGGCGATAGATGCGCGATTTATCGAAGCCGCCCTTGACGCAAATCCTGGTGCCGCTGGCCGCGCCGGGGAAGGGTGTCGACGTGCAATCGCCGAACGCCCAGTCGCTGCTCGGGACGAGACGCGGATCGGTGAGCTGGGCCGTGTTGAACGTATAGGTCGCGTAACTCGTGAGCTCCGCCTGCGTCGTATCGGAGGTCGCGGGCGCATAGGGGATCGAGGGATTGTTGAGCCCCGCATAGATCGTCGCGGTGCTGCCGTCCGCGCTGATCGGGCTGCCCGAGCCCAGGTCGGCGATCGTGAATGTGTAAGGCCCCGTGATGGAGGAGCCATCGGGATTCTTCGCGACCGGGACCGTGACGCGTTCCACTTGCGTGCCCGTCATGTCGCCCTGCCAGCCGCTGCTCAACCCCACGTCGCCTGCGGCGCGGCCGCCGATGTCGATGCGTCCGCCGCGGTTCGGCACCTGCTGGAACAGGATGCCGCTCGATTTGCTCATGTCGATCGGCTTGGTCAGGAAGAACGTCGCCGTGTACTCGACCATGCCGCGCGCGTTGCGCGGGGCCAGGGCTATGTCCTGGATGATCGCGCTGCGGCGGTCGGCAGGGTCGACCTCGCCGGTGATGGCCCCCGTGTAGGTTTCGTATTGCCCTGCCTGCCCAAACGATTGGCCGTTGTAGGCCGGCGAGATCTTGCTGGTGATGGTGAGCTTGGTGACGCGCGCGTCGGCCTGCCCTGCGGCGGCGACGGCAAGCGGAAAGCATGCGAGCGCAAGCCCGCGTCGTAGTGTGGACATGGTCCTCCTCCTTTGCGGCAGAGCCGCGAACCGTGCCATTGGACGCCGCGTGCATATATAATTCAAATGAATAATTCGGATTACAGTTATCTAGAAATGATATGAATATCAACCTGCGCCAGTTGCGAGCCTTCGTGTCGATCGGGCGCCTGGGGAGTTTCACCAAGGCGGCAGCGGCGCTGCACGCGACTCAGCCCGCGCTCTCGGCGCAAATTCGAGAGCTCGAGGAAGCGCTAGGCGTCAAGCTGTTCGACCGCAGCACGCGCTCGGTCACGCTTACGCAGGCGGGCGAGGATCTCATGCCCAGCGTGGACACGGTCCTCACCGACTTGTCGTCGGTCGTCGCGCGTGCACGCGACGTCGTCAAGCGCAACACGGGACGCGTCACGGTGGCAGCGTTACCGTCGCTCGCTGCCACGGTGATGCCGAAGGTAATCGCCAGGATGCGCGACGCGCATCCCGGCATCGTGGTGGTGATCAGGGATGCGCTCGCCGAGCGCGCGATCGCGCTCCTGCGCGCCGACGAAGCCGACTTCGCGCTCACCAGCGCGCCGCCGCCCGACCGCGAGCTAACGTTCACGCCGCTCTTCGCCGACCGTATGGTGGCGGTGCTGCCGCACGCGCACCCGCTCGCACGGGCGACGAGCGTGCGTCTCGCGGACCTGCTCGACTCGCCGCTCGTGCTGATGGATCGCGACAGCAGCGTGCGGCGCATCGTCGACGGCGCGTGCGCGTCGATCGGCCGGCTCGCCACACCGGCCTACGAAGCTGCCTTCATGGCGACGGCCATCGGCTTGGTGCGCGCCGGACTCGGCGCCACGCTGCTGCCCTCCTCGGCGTCGGAGCTGCTTGCGGCGGGCGATCTCGTCGTGCGCGATCTCGCAGCGCCGCGCATCGAGCGCGAGCTCGGCCTGGTCAAGCAGCGTCGCAGGTCGCTTTCCCCCGCGTCGCAGGCGTTCGTCACGACGCTCACCGACGTCGCACGCGACACGCGGCGCTCGCCGCCGCGGGCGCGCGTCCGACGTTAGCGCGTTTCCACGACCACCGCGGACGGATCCGCGTAGACCGTGTAAGCGAGCCATGACGTGTCGTAGGGCTCGCCGTCGCGCGACTGTGCCGCTAGCCGCGCCTCGTGCGCTGCCTGGCCGATCGGCACCGCGTCGATCAGGCGATCGTACAGCGCCTTCGCAAACGCGAACGCCTTGTCGTCGTCGACCTGCCAGTAGGTGCCGACGAACGCGGCCGCGGAGGGGCGATCCGACGGGACTTTGATGAACCGCTGCGCCCATCCGCCAACCCCCGTGAGCGACATGCCCGCTTGCGCGCTCTGGCAGGCATTGAGGAACACGAACGGTTTCGTCTTGAGCAAGTTGGAGGTCTTGCCAACGATGTCCGCGGGCGTGAGCTTCTCGTCGTTCTCGAGCTCGATCGGCGACTGGTCCGCGTTGGCCGTGGCGGAAGCGCGCGCATGCCCCGTGAAATGCCATGCGTCGAAGGCGGCCTCCTGCATCGCCTTCGTGACGTCCGCCCGCGTAGCGGGAATGTTCCTGACGTCGCGCTTGGCGCCGCGCAGGCCCTCGATGTAGGTCTTCTCGTTGACCGCGTTGGACAGGCCGGAATCCCCGGGCACGACCAGCGCGATATTGCCGAGCGTGATCCGAGGCACGGCCGGCACGCGGCGGAACCATCGCGTCACCTTGAACGCTTCGGCGAAGAACGGGCCTTCCTCGACGCTGCCGTCGACGACCCCTTCGAGCTTGCATACTTCCCACGGGATCCACGGCTCGTCCGAATTGATCTGCAACGTCCGTACGCGATCCTTGAACGACCACAGCGCGCGCTGGAGCTCTTCCGGTACGGCGGTGCGGAACAGGTTGAGCCCCTGGTTGGCGAGCTTCTCCCGTCCTTCCTCGGCATCGAGCTTCTCGATGGTGCGGAAGAACTCCTGGAAGTGCTCGCGCGGCGTGCGCAGCTTCACCGGCGGATAGTCGTCCATGTTGTACCGGCCGTCCGCCGACTGCAGGAAGAACGTGATCTCGTCGCCTCGCTCGAAGATGAACAGCGACAGCTCGGTTCGCGGGCGATCGACGAGCTCGACCTTCGCGTCCTTCGGCGCGGCGGGCGGCGCCGTCGCGGGAAGGGCGTCCACGATGTCGGTCGTCACCTCGAGCGCCGCGACCGGAATTCCATTGTGATAAGCGTCGATCTCGACGCGACCTTTGCCGGTGGCGGTCGCCTCGATGTCGAACGCGTGCACGTCGTCGGGCTGCGGGTCCTGAACCTTGAACGTGTGGGTGACCTTGCCGACGACTTTGAGCGGCGGGTCGGCACGCACGATCACGTCCACTTCCGCGCCGACGGGCGCCGTGAAGCTCCTCGCGTGCTTGCCCGAAACAGCTTTGGCCGTCAGCGTTATCGTGAGCTTCGCGGCCGCGTCCATCCTCATGACCGGCGGCATGTCCGCGACGAGCGTGCGCGGAACGGGCGGCCCGCTTCCGCCGTCGCCGCCATCGCTACCGGGGGCGCGGGTGCGCAACGCGCCCCTGTCGGCCATCACCTTCGCCTCGTCCGCCACGGGTTCGACCACGCCCACGGGCTTCTCGCCTTGGAGAACGATCGCGCGCGTCGCGGCGCTCATGATGGCGTCCTGCAGCAACGTCGGCGTCGGGTCCAGCACCGACAACATGTTCATTACGCGGCCGCTCGAAGACTGCCTGAGTCGACGCTCGAATTCCTCGAGCGCCAGGAGGTAGAACTCGGCCGCGTGGCCGCGCAACGCCTTCTTCACGATGATGTAGCCAACGTCGAGCCCCGAGGTGAACTCGAGCGCGCGCTTGCGCGACCATGCCGCATCGACGACGTTGAAGTCGGTGCTCATCCAATCGGGGTTCTTGACCATGCCTCCGGCCTCTTACGCGATCTGCTTGTATGCCTCGACGTAGCGCGGCGCGACGCGCTTACAGAGCTCCGCATCGGCCGACGCGGTCGCAATGTTCTCGCGAAACTTGCTCATGATGCTCGGGAGCGCTTCGAACAAGCCGCGAACGTGCGACGCTTCGAGGCCGGCAAGGTAGGGAACCTTCGCGTACCACGCAACGCTCTTCCACAAGGCGTCGAACTCGCCATCGGACATGGTCGCGGGGAACTTCTCGATGAGCTTCGGCGCTTGCGCGTGCGGGAAGGGCACGAAGCGCGTTGCCTCGTACACGCCGCCGGGAAGCTCGCCAACCTTCCACGCGAGCAGGAACTCCTTGACCGACGCCGACACGGCGCCCACCGCGTGCTCGACGGCGGGCTTCCCCGCCGGTCGCAGGAAGAGCTGGCCGTCGCAGTAGGTGACCCATGCGCTGCCCTGCGAGTCCTGCACGTGCAATCCGTCGTTGCCCGCGCGCTGGCTCTCGCCGCTGCCGCCGTGTAGCGAATGCACGTCGACGTGGCCGTCCTGGTCGTGCAGCAGCTTGGACAGCGACCCCGCGACCTTCTCGCTCCATCCGTTCGAAGCGGCCCATAAGCGGATCTCGGCGCGCGGGACGCGGACGTGCCCCGCGGCGAAACCGTCGGTGAGAAAGTGGTCGGCGAAAGCGTTGGTGTAGAGCGCGCGGTGGAAAGTCTGGTCCTCGCGGCCCTTGGCCGCGCGCGCGAGCTCGAGCGCCTGCGCATGGTAGTTACAGTAGGCGACGACGTTGTGCCAGCCGAAGTGCTCGTTGTTGTCGAGCGCGAGCTCGACGTAAGACTTCGCGTTCCAGGCAAGGCGGATGTTCGTGTCGGGATAGGTGTCGCCGGCCGTGCCTTTCTTGCGCGCGGCGATCCATGCGAGCTCCTCGGCGAAGACCTTGCGCAGGTCTTCGAGGTCGTTGACGTGTCCCGGGATGTCGATGAGCGAGGATTTCTCCTCGAAGAGCTCGGTTGGCGTCTTGTAGAAGTCGCCCGAGAGCGCGACGATCTCGCCGTACTGTAGCGATTCCTTGCCGCTCCTGCGCGGAATGGACTCGAAGATGTCCGCGGGAACGTCGATCTGACGCTCGTTGCGCAGCGCCTCGCGGGCGCGGCTCGCGCCCACGCTGCCGAGCCAGGCATGCTCGCCCGCATTGAAGCGCTTGCCGCGGTGCTTGAGCGCCTTGCGGTGCGCGTCGGCAAACGCGTCGAGCGGGTCGCGGCGCGCGGTGTCGTCGTTCGGCGGCGTGGCCATGGCCGGTCTCAGGCTGCGGCGCACACTTCCGCGCGCATGGGAAGCTGCGCCTCGGCGAGCGTCACCCAATAGGACGCGCCGATCGCGAGCGCCTCGTCGTTGAAGTCGTAATGCGGGTTGTGCAGGTTCGGCGTGCCGGGACCGCGGCCGCCGCCGAGCCAGATGTAGCAGCCTGGCCTGGCCTGCAGCATGAAGGCAAAGTCCTCGGAGCCCATCGACGGCGTGGGGTTGGTGTCGACGTTGGCGGCGCCCACTACCGACGCCGCGGCGGCAAGCGCGTGTTGCGTCTCCGCTTTGGTGTTGATGGTCGCGGGGTAGCGACGCTCGTAGCGCAGCGTCGCGGTCATGTCGAACGTCGAGGCGAGGCCCGTCACGATTTCCCCGATGCGTCGCTCGATCAGGTCCTGGATATCGGGCCGGAACGAGCGCACCGTGCCGCGCAGCACCACCTCCTGCGGGATCACGTTCCAGGTGTCGCCACCGTGCACCTGCGTGACGCTGACGACGCCCGCCTCGAGCGGATGGATGTTGCGCGAGACGATCGTCTGCAGCGCGTTGATCACATGCGCGGCAAACGGCATCGGGTCGCGCCCGAGGTGCGGCATCGCGGCGTGGCCGCCGCGCCCGATCGCCACGATCTCGAAGATGTCGTATGCGCCCATGAGCGGACCTTCGCGCAACGCGATGCTGCCGACGGGAAGCTCCGGCCAGTTGTGCATGCCGTACACCGCCTTCATCGGAAAGCGCTCGAACAAGCCCTCCTGCACCATGACGCGGCCGCCGCCCTCGTTCTCCTCGGCGGGCTGGAAGATGAAATACGCGGTGCCGTCGAAGCGCTTGCGTTGCGCCATCCCGCGCGCAGCGCCCAGGAGCATCGTCGTGTGGCCGTCGTGGCCGCATGCGTGCATCTTGCCTTCGGTCTTCGATGCGTGCGCGACGCCGGACTTCTCGTGAATGTGAAGCGCGTCGAGGTCCGCTCGCAGGCCGACCGCATCCTTCGATCGACCGTGCCTCAACACGCCGACCACGCCGGTGCCCGCGAGCCCGGTGTGCACTTCGAGCCCGAATGCGCGGAGCTTGTCCGCGACGAACGCGCTCGTCGCCTTCTCCTCGAACGCGGTTTCCGGATGCGCGTGGATGTGATGACGCCACGAGCGCATGTCGGCGTCGAGCGCGGCGATTTCGGGCAGGAGGTTCATCGCGGGCTTTCGCGTGGGGCAACAGATGAGATGATAGACGCATGCCTGCAGGAATTGTCCTTTGCATCCGCCACGGCGAATCGACCTTCAATGCCGCGTGGGCGGCGAACCGCACCGATCCCATGCACTGGGACGCGCGCTTGAGCGCGCTCGGCCTCGAGCAGGTCCGGCAGGCACGCGAGGTCATGCGCGCCCATCCCGTCGAGCTCGTGCTGGTCTCGCCGTTGACCCGCGCGCTCGAGACCGCGGTCGGGTTGTTTCGCGATCACCCGCATGCGCCGCCGATGCGCATCGTGCCACTCCTGCGCGAGCGCGTGGAGAACAGCTGCGACATCGGCAGGGCACCCTCGGAGCTGGCCGCGCAATTTCCGGCATTGAACTTCGCGCACCTGTCGCCGGTGTGGTGGCATGCCGAGGGCGATCCCGACGAACGCGGCATCCATGTCGAGCCCGACGCGGTCGTGCGTGCACGCGTTGCCCAGTTCAGTGCATCGCTCCTCTCGTACGAAGAGCGGGTCATCGCGGTCGTGGGCCACGGCACGTTCCTGCGGCACTTGACCGGAAGGGCGCTCGCCAACTGCGAGGTGGTGGATATGGGGCTCGGGTAGAATCCGCTCCCCGCATGAATTCGACTCTGTACGATCTCCTCGTCATCGGCGGCGGCATCAACGGCGCCGGCATCGCCCGCGACGCCGCGGGCCGGGGCCTGTCGGTGCTGCTCGTCGAGCAGGACGATCTCGCGTCGGCGACGTCGCAGTGGAGCACCAAGCTGATCCACGGCGGACTGCGCTACCTCGAGTACTACGAGTTCCGGCTGGTGGCCGAAGCGCTCGCCGAGCGCGAGGTCATGCTTCGGATCGCGCCGCACCTCGTCGAGCCGCTGGCCTTCGTGCTGCCGCACGAGCCGCACTTGCGGCCCGCGTGGATGATTCGTGTCGGGCTCTTCCTTTACGACCACCTCGGGGGGCGGAGGTCGTTGCCGGGATCCTTCGGCGTCGACCTGTCGAACGGCGCGTGGTCGGCGGGACTCAAGCATCGCTTCCGCAAAGGATTCGTCTACTCGGACGCGCGCGTGGACGATGCGCGGCTCGTCGTCGTCAATGCGCTCGACGCCAAGGCGCGGGGCGCCGATATCCGGGTGCGCACGAAGCTCGTCGGCGCGCATCGCGAGAACGGCGTGTGGAATGCCACGCTGCAATCGAATGGCGGGACGACGGAAGTCGTCGCACGCTGTCTCGTCAACACCGCGGGACCGTGGGTCAAGGAGGTGCTCGACCTCGTGCGGCCGCCGAAGCCCGGCGAGGGCAGCGTGCGCCACGTGAAGGGCAGCCACATCGTGGTGCCGCGCGTGCACGGGGAGGAGCACGCGTACATCCTGCAGAACGCGGACAACCGCATCGTGTTCGTGATTCCCTACCAGGAGCATTACTCGCTAATCGGCACGACCGACGTTCCCGTCGAGGCGTACGAGCATCCACACATCGCCGACGACGAGGTGCAATATCTCCTCGACCTCGCCAACGCGTATCTCGACAAGCCACTCGCCCGCGCGGACATCGTGTGGACTTACAGCGGCGTGCGGCCGTTGTACGACGACGGCGCGTCCGATCCCTCCGCAGTGACGCGCGACTACGTGCTGAAGGTCGATGCCACCGATGGCGCACCCGTGCTGTCGTCCTTCGGCGGCAAGATCACGACGTATCGCAAGCTGGCCGAGCACGCGCTGCGCGATCTGCGGCCTTATTTTCCGGATATGAAGGGGGAGTGGACGGCCGGCGCCGCGCTGCCAGGAGGCGATCTTCGCGACGGCAATCGTGCCGCCTGGGAGAGCGAGCTTCGGCGCAAGTATCCCGCGATCCGCGTGGAGATCGTGCACGGCGTTGCGCGGCGGCACGGCACGCGCGCGACGCTGGTGCTCGGCGATGCGAAGTCGACGGCGGATCTCGGCCGCGATTTCGGCGCGGGTCTCACGGAGCGTGAGGTCGACTACCTCGTGCGCGAGGAGTGGGCGGCGAGCGCCGACGACGTGCTGTGGCGCCGGAGCAAGTGCGGCCTGCCGATGACGCAGGCGCAGCGCGACGCGGTCGCGGAGTATCTGCAATGACTCGCGTTTGCCTGTTCTGCGGGTCCAACTCCGGCACCCGGCCGGCATATGCGCAAGCCGCCGCGGATTTCGGACGTGCGCTCGCCGCGCGCGGCATGACGCTCGTGTACGGCGGCGGCAGCGTGGGCCTGATGAAGATCGCGGCGGAAGCGGCGCTTGCCGCGAACGGCGGCGTGATCGGCGTGATCACGGAGCAGCTCATGGTGCGCGAGGTCGGTCATCCCGGCCTCACCGAGCTCATCGTGGTGCCGACCATGCACGAGCGCAAGGCGCGCATGGCGGCGCTTGCCGACGCGTTCGTGGCGCTTCCCGGCGGGTTCGGGACCTTCGACGAATTCTGCGAGATGGCAACGTGGGACCAGCTCGGCATCCACGTGAAGCCTCTTGTCATGCTCAACGTCGACGGTTATTTCGACGGATTCCTCATGCAGATCGACCGCGGCGTCGCGGACGGCTTCCTGAAGCCCGAGCATCGCGTCATGGTCGAGGTCGTGGCGCGCGTGGACGAGATCTTCGACGCTATCGCGCGGTGGCAGGGGCCGCCCGTCTCCAAGTGGCTGACCCCGGCGCCATGAAGACGTTGGCTTCGATGCCGGACGACGTGCGCCGCCGC
>Ga0070675_100003017_pt1 | contig 12708 bp, 13 predicted proteins | sample KBSM43metaG_FD_65343 | JGI IMG/M metagenome (GOLD analysis project Ga0070675, IMG submission 65343) | Miscanthus rhizosphere microbial communities from Kellogg Biological Station, Michigan, USA - KBS M4-3 metaG | ecosystem: Host-associated > Plants > Roots > Rhizosphere > Soil ...
GCGCAACCTACGTCGCTGCAGGGGACGGACCGCCCGAAATCACGAAGCCATCTTGGCTAGATCCTTGTCCCTCGCCACCCGCACGCCGGGCGAAGCTTCATGAGGTAGAGCTGTACTTCCAGACACGCTGAAAGCAAGCTCAGCTCCCATGCGAGCCACGTCAGCCTTCGTTGGGCCTGAGGCCGAGCTCGAGTTGCTGTCCGCTGTTCTGATCGGCGCAATTTTCGCGATCGCCGGCAGGAACTTGGCACCGTCCATGCCGCTGGCAACGTGATTGCATTGGTGTGCAGCCGTTGTCGGCGTGTTCTTGGTCGTATCAACGCTGTGGGCCGCCGTACACCTGCTCCTTCGACGTGGGATCGTTCGGCACGGGGGAAGAGGTCCTCAAGTCTTCTAGTCCCACTACGGCCGCGAAGATTGCGAGATCCCGGAGACAGCAGCAGCGCGCCCGCGAACAAGCCTTAGCGTATGGGTCCGTACCCTTCCATCGAGCGGACGTCCTGCGGCATGCTTCGTGTGCCTGAGCCCCGCGGCTCATGTCGAACGCTAGATGACTTTGCGCCTCGTTGAATGGTTGCTGCAACCTAAGACACCTTGGTGGCGCCAGGCTCCCCTTTACCTCCCGGTAGCTCTTGTCCCCGTCCTTGCTGCTCCTGACGGCAGCCTACCTTTGCGTTGCTTGCCGTTGGCATTGATCCACGCCCTTTTGAAAGAGAGGCTTCTCCGGTCAGTACCGCAGAGCTCGTGGGGTCGGTCCTTGTTGCACCGTTGGTGGAGACTGCGTTGCTCGCGCGGGATTGCTCAACCTGCTGCTAATGGCGTCGGACCGGCTGCCGTTTGTGGCCGCTGTGTCCGCTTTTTGTGGGCAGGGTTTCATGCCATTTTCGGCCTGCTCGCCTTCTTGGGTACGGTTTGGGCTTTTTCGTCTTCTCGTGCGCCTACCTCGCGTGGCGCCGCGTGCCCTTCAGCAAGGCCTTCTGCGCAGCGCTCGTACCGCACGTGCTGGGCAACGCAGTCACGGTCTCCATGCGCTTGTGGGCATAGAGTCACCTAATCCCTCCTTCGAGCGGTTTTAGGCTTGAAGATGTGGATGGTCTCGCCGCGCGCCAGCATCTGCACCAGCTGGGCGATGCGCCTGGCGCGCGTTTCGGCCTTCACGGCCGTCTGGATGCGCCACAGCACTGCGTAGCGATTTGCCGCGTTGATCGTTGCAAAGAAGGCCTTGGCCCTCGGCTCGGCTTCCAGCGCCGCCAACAGGTCCTCGGGCACCGCCGACGTTCGCGCTCCGTCGTAGGCCTGCGCCCAGCGTCCGTCGGCCTTGGCGGCCTCGATCTGCGCGTGGCCCGGCGCCCGCATGCGGCCCGCCTCGATGAGCGCCGCGACCTTGTCGACGTTGATCTTCGACCAGATGCTGCGCGCGCGCCGCGGCGTGAAGCGCTGGAGGAAGTGCTGATCGTCGAGGCCCTTCTTCTGGCCGTCGATCCAGCCCCAGCAGAGCGCGACCTGCACCGCCTCGGGGTACGTTACGCTGGGTTCATCGGCGCCCCGCTTGGCAATCTTGAGCCAGAGGCCGTCGGAGGTGGCGTGATTCTTCTTCAGCCAACTCTCGAAAGCCTTCGCGCTCTTGAACAAGGTCGGGGTGGCGTCGGGTCGGCTGGCGGATTGGGCGACAGGCATCGCATTGAGTTGTCATTTCCGACTGACTTCATCCGGCAGGCGCCGGCTCCGGTGGATCGGAGTCGAATCTCGGCGCTGCTTAAGCGGTCGCGCGTCAAAGGGTGGGCAGCACGGTTGGGGCTACGGATAGGGTGTTCCGTTCTTGTGAACGAAAGCTCCGTCACGGTTTGAACTCATCATGTCGATGTCGGAGCAGGTCGTCAGATCGTCAGGATGGCGGGATCCCATTTCCAGGTACACCGCCACTGCGGACCCACGGTTTTGCAGGTGATGTCCGTTGCCGCTGCCCTGGGGAAAGGCCGCGCAGTCGCCTGCACGAAGCACGGTTTCCGCATTGTCCTCGACGAGTGTCAACTCCCCCTCCAGAACGTAGACGAACTCGTCTTCATGGCTGTGCCAGTGTCTTTGGCTGGACCACTTGCCGGGTGGAAGAGTCATGAGGTTGACCCCGACCGCCTTCAGGCCGCCCGCGTCCCCCAATCGCTTGCGAGTTCGCCCTGCGCATGCATCATTGAAGGGATGCGGGTAGCCGGTGCCACAGCGCACCGGCGCGGTAGAGACATCGACTTTTGGCATAAGGCGCGCGAGGTGGTCCGGAGTTGCGGCGTAGGGCAGCGTGATTTTTGCACCTGCTGACAAATGCGCCATCGGCCGGTCCGGCAACGCCTGTCGCCGGTCTGGAGCCGCTGCTCTATCCGGCGCCCCGACGGAAGTTGTCGCCGAGCGCCATCAACAGTCCGCAGACGTGCGTGCGTCCGTGCCCTTGAACACGACGACGCTATTGGGCAAGCCCAATGTCCTTCCGCGGGTACTTCCCGAACGTCGCGCTGTGCCCTTTCATCTCCGCCGCCATCGAGGCAAGCCAGGCACTCATGCGGTGGCCGACGGCATGTCGACATCGGCTCGCGGCTTCCGACGGTCCCGGTCCTCGGGACTCGAATCGCATCGCGTCGCAAGCCTGGCCCCGCCTCAGCCGTCCCTGGCCAGGCAACGCTGGTACCGCTCGTCAACGCGGCGCGCGAACCACTCGGTGGTGAGCGGGCGCGTGATCTTCGGGCTCTGGAGGTGGATGCGCGGCAGCAGGGCGCGCGCCATCGGCCGCCGCTCCTTCGCGTCGGCAAGCTCGAAGACACGGGTCCACAGCCGGGTCTGCTCGAGCGAGGGAAGGCCTTCCTGCTCGAGCGCTTGGCGGATCTCGGCGTCGCTCATTCCCAGGCGGGGACCGAGCGAGCGCACGGCGGCCTCGGTACTGCCCGCCTTGGCCGCGTCGCCGCCGGGTGCGACGAGGTCGCCATCGAGGTCGAGCGCGACGCCGGTGAGTGTGCTCACCGCGCTCTGGAATGCAGCGTTGCGACTCGCGTACTGACCGGCGTTGAAATCGGCGAAGCGATAGATCGGCTGGTCGTAGTGCGCCGGATAGTCGAGCAGGTGGGCGATGCCGAAGTACAGGCCGCCGCGGCGCGAGAACACCTCGTCGCGGACGGATCCGGCCATTCGATACGGATAGGCGCGCGTCTTCACCTGTCTTTCGGCGTACGCGATGCTCACCTGCATGGGCCCGCCGGTGCGCACCGGGTTGTAGCCGGCCAGGAAGCGCTGGCCCAGCGGCACTTGGCTGATGAAGTCCTCGAACAGGTCGCTCAGCTCCTTCTCGCTGCGCGCGGCGCTGATCCGCTCGTTCCAGGTGCGACTGTCGGGCGAACGCAACTGCAGGGCGGCCTGAACCAGGAGCTGCGGCACGCCGGCACGCTCGGCGCGGCGATCGATTTCCTCGCGTGCGATCCGACCGAGGCCGGGCACCGGGGGATCGGCGCGAAAGGTCGATTCCTGCTCGGTGACCGCAAGCACCGCGCAGACGTTGGCGAGGCTCGGCTCGATATGCAGGGAGTCGAACGCGGCATAGATGTCGAGCGCCCAGCCGGCACGATCGGCGACGCCTGCAGGAACGAGCGCGGTGATCCGAGCGCGCACCGCCTCGGGACGCGCAGGAGCCTCAGGCGGCGCTGAGCCGCAGCCGGCGATGGCGACGACGCTGGCGGCGGCTATCGACCAGATCAGCGCGCGCGGTGATCGCACGGCGGCACTGGCAGCTCTATCCCGGCCCCGGGCGAGTCGCGCGAATCAACGTCCGCACCGCACCCCTGAGGGCGAAGCGGCACGGCGGTGCGTCAACGCGTGCGCAGCGAGGACGGACGGCGAGACGCCGCGCCGGCAGGCGCCGTGGCGGTACCTCGCGCCATGAACTTGCGCCACAGGAAGCCGGCGATGGCCATGAGAATCATCTTGCGCATTCGGTTCTCCAGTCGGAGCAGCGACGGTAGTGCGACCGGGGCAGGCGCGATGTAGGTCGCCGCCGAATTCCGCTGTGCGAACCCTCCGAGCCTGCGCTCCGGTATCCATCAAGGCTCGGTGGCCAGGGCATCGCCTTTGCCAAACCCGCACTACCACCCCGGGAGCGACAGATGACCGACAAACAGACCGCAGCACGCTCGAACGAAGGCAACACCGAGAAGGACCCGGCCGATTGGGTGACTGGCGACGAGCCCATGACGGGCGCGCAGAAGTCCTACCTGAAGACGCTCTGCGAGGAGGCGAAGGTCGACTTCGACGAAACGCTGACCAAGGCCGAGGCGTCGAAACGAATCGACGAGTTGCAGGAGATCACCGGGCGGGGCAAATGAGCGGTCGCGAATGCCGCCCCGCGGCTGCGACCCCGAAGGTTCACCGTTGCTTCAGCCAAGGGCCGCTCGGGCGGAGCCGAGGCTAGTTGAGCTCCTTGTCCTTCCAGAACTTGGAGGTCCCCAAGGCGAGGCCGGCTTCGAGGCCCTTCTTGGTGTACGTGTAGCTGTCGGCGTCCTCCATTGCGTTCGAGCCCTTGCCGCCGCCCATCGAGCCGCTGGCGCCGGCGCCGGCGGCTGCCGTCGCGCTTCCGCTCGCGACCCAGCCGCTTTCGATGAACTTGTTCATCGCTGCGGCAGTCTTGAAAACGATCAGCATCTCGGTTTCCGATGCGCCGAGCTGCAGGCCGGCGCTCGCACCGCCGACACTCATGTAGGTGTTCTTCTTGGTCGCGTTGTCATGCACGATGCCGGAGCCGCCGGAGCCGCCGACCAGGAAGCTGATGCCATACGTGGTGAAGATGCCGTACCCCGGCGCCTTGTCGACTGCGGCCTTCAGCTCCGGCTTGGCCTTGTAGAAGTGTGCCAGCGCAGTTTGGGTCGACTTGCCGACCTCCGCCTTCTTGGACTCCTTGTCGGCGGCCGCCGCGGTACCGGACAGCAGCGACAAGGACAGCACGCCGAGGCCAAGGATTGTTTGCAATTTCATGGGCTTCTCCTGTTGTGATGATTGCCTTCGGCAACGCCCGAGCTCAGCGTTGATCGGCCCGGGAAGATATCACGGCCCTTCGAGCAAGCTGCGCCGCGGCGACTCGGCCGTCCGCCGCGCGCAAACGCCTTGTCGTCGTCGGTGTCGCAACGATCCGGACCGTTCTACTGCTTCGTCAGCAGCAGCTGTCCCATCTTCTGGAGTCGATCCTTGAGGCCGCCAGCGATCAGGCCCAGAACACCGGGCAGCTCGATCTCCATCGTGACCGCGGTGTCGAGGACGTCGATGACGCCGGAGACCTTCTGTCCCATCGCAGCGACGCCGAAGACGAGCCGGTCGCCGTCCCAGCGCTCGTTGCTGTTGCCGGCGCTTCCAGGCAGCAGATGGATGATCTTGGCGAAGCCCGTCTCGATGCGGCGGCGTGCCTCGGCGCGCCCGAGCTGATGCGGGATGCTCACGGTGATGGGGGTTGCCATGCTCCTCGTCACCCTCGCGGGCGACGCCTGCGCTTCTTCGGCCTCGCCGGCACGCCGAGCGCCGCGCTCCAGAAGTCGACGATCCATGCGTTGGCATCGGTGCCGGCAGTGCGCGATGCTCGCGTCAGCTCGCGCTGGATGGCGGCTGACGCCTGGCTCCGCGCCGCACCGCCGACGGCGTTCGCGCCGCTCAGCCACATGCTCAGGAGCGGGTTCTTCTGGGTCCAGGGATTCTTCATGTGGGAGGTGGGAGCTCGAAGCAATCAATGGCGGCGACGATCTCCCAGCCGCATTGCAGCAACTATTGCAATGCAATATAGGGACGCGATCCGGCGACCGAAGTAGGACGATTGCCCGCTCACGGACCGGTCGATCGCGCCTCGGCTCCCATGGCTGGCGGAACTCGAATGCTCGACAAGGCTCCATCCATGCCGCCCCAATGGAGAGCTACATGGACAAGAAATTGCACTTGCTGGATTCGTTCAACGTACTGGGCAGCGACGGGGCTGCCTACAAGGTGATGGCTTACGAACACATGCTGCGCGTCGACCTGCTGGCTGATGGCCAGGACCATTGGGAGCCCACCGGCTTGACCGAATACCGCCTTGCTTCGGGCGAGCGCGTCGCCGTTGCGCCGGACGGGGCGATGCGGGTGGTGCCGACGGGGGTCGAGCTGCAGCGCGCCGGTCCGGCCGAGGTGCCGCGCTTCGCCAAGCCGGCTCCGCGCAGAAGCTCGGCCCGTCACTGACGCGGTTCGTCAGCCAACCCGGCGCGCTCGAGGACGACGAAGCCGACCGCACGGTAGCGGCCGGCCGGTCCGGCGTCGCCTGGAGAGGATCGGCGCGCAACGCTATGGCTGGGCGCGGTCCCGGGCCCGGAATTCAGCACACGGATCGGCGCGCTCGGCCACTTCGGTTCGCACCACGGCGTCGAAGGCCGCGGCCGGCGTCGTCTCGTCGTCGATCTCGAGGTAACCGACCGCGAACACGCGATCGCTCACGCTGCCGAGCCAGTGCGGCACGCCAATGTCGCGCCGGACGTGTCCATTGCCAGCCAGCAGGACGACGCCCCGGTCGCGCCCGCTACGTCGCAGCGCTTCGGCCATGACGGCGTCTCTGGCCAGCTGGGCCCGCGCCATGCGCGGCCACATTGCCGGCGGCAAGGCGTGACAATGACCGGCGTCGATCTCGCGTTCCTGGGCCGACAGCAGCTCGGGCGCGAGCGTCACGTCAAGGCCGAGCGCCGCGATCCTCGCCTCGCCGAAGACGGCTTCGTAGCCGCCGCGAACGATCCTCGCGGTGTCGGCATTCGACAGGTTCGCGGCGATCAACGGAACGTCGTATTGCAACGCCAGCTCGACGAACGGCTGATAGAGAGCCCAGTTCCAGCCGCCCTCGCCGGTCGCAGGCGCAGCGGCGGCGATCAGGTGCGCAGCGTCGCCCGGTCGCTCGCGCCGCGCGCGATCGATGTCGGCTTGCCGGCCCAGGTCGAACTGCTCCATCGCGATCGCCGGTCGCCATCCGGCGACGAACGCGCGTTGCAATGTCGCCAGCCTGAGCCGATGCTGATTCGCGTTGTCGTGGACTTCGCCGAGCAGGACGATGGCATCGCCGCGCAGTCGCTGGTTCCAGTCGGCAGACCCCGGTGTCGCACACGCGACGAGCGTGGTCGCCAGCAGCACAGACAGGGCCCTTGCGATCCGCCGCATGAAACGCTCCACGCCGACTTCTTCCACTCACTCACCATCCGCGTCAATAGGACAAGCGGCGTGATCAGCGCCGCTCGTCCTGTTGCAAATTCATCGCCCCGTGCGGGCGCCGCGATGACCGCCGCAGAGTGTGGCGCAACGCCATCACTTGCTGGTAAGTCACCCGGGTGAGGGGTGGCTGTTACATCGGCCGGCGGCGAAGCTGTCCATCACGGACCGCTGGTAACGGTCGGCAAGGAGCGAGCCATGTCTCTACTCAATCAGATCTTCGACGGATCGGTCTTAAGCAGCGAGCGGCTGATGCGCCATCGCCAGTTCTATTCTCCGGCTGCCAAGCAGATGCCTGCGCAGGCCGCATTCGCGCGCTGGACCCAGCGCGTCGCGGTGACGTCGGAGCTCGAATCGGCACGCGAGCTCGCGGGCCTATCGGACGCAGAGCTGCGCGAGCTGGAGGCCGAGTTCATCCGCTCGCCGATGCGGCAACCGGCGCGCTGGGTGCGCCAAGCGGTCTTCCTCGGCACGGTGCTGATCGCCCTCGCGGCGCTCGGGCTCTCGCTCCAGGCGTTGACCAACCTGGGCGACACCGCGACCCGAACGCTGCAAGCGGTCAGCATTGCCTGCCTTCTCGTCGGACTGCTGCCGGTCGGCGCCGGCCTGATCGCGGCCTTCAGCGTTCTCGATCTCGATCTGAGCCACGGCACCACCGGGCTCTATGTCGGTGCCCTCGACGAGCAGCATCCCTGGCTGTACCCCGCCATCGCGCTGACGAGGCACGAAGCGGCGGAAGACTATCGGCAGCGCACCCTGCTCGAACGGGGCGCGCTGCGTGGCGCGGACTTCATCATGATGCGCACGCTCGTCGAGGGTCAGGAAGCGCTGGAACGAGTCCGGCCGGCACGCGCGCTGGCCGAGCAGCTGCAACGGGTTCCGGCCGCCGTTCCTGGCACGGTGCACGAGCCTCGCCTGGTCCGGGTCGGCGCGGGCGCTGCGCGCGAGTCGGGCAACGACGAGAGCGACAGCGCCGGGCCGCGCATCGCCGCGAAATAGCTGCGCCGCGCTCCGTTCGGCGGTGCGCTGCCGCTCGGTAACCGGGCGGTAACGGCGACCCGGCTATACCGGCCCGGTCATCGTTCAGACGGCCGGGCTGCAGTTGCCTGCGGTGGCCGGGCCCACCACACTGCCGAGCATGTCACGCGCCATCGCCACCGCCGGCAGCCAGCGTCCGGCCGAAAGGTCCGCTTGGCAATTGCGCCTGCTCGGCCGCCCGGTGCTGGCGTCGGCCGAGCGCGAGCGTTCGATCACGTTGCGCCCCAAGGACGCAGCGCTGCTCGCCGTCGTCGCCCTGTCGGGGCCGATCCAGAGCGCGCATCTGGCGGCGATGCTCTGGCCCACGGCGACGGCCAAGCAGGCCGACACCAGCCTGCGCCAGCGCCTGTTCCGCCTGCGCCGTGAAGCCGGTCAGGCGCTGGTTACCAGCGGCACCCTCGTGAGCCTCGTGCCGGGGCTGGACCTCGACCTCGGCACGACGCTGGAGCAGATCCACGGCGACGAACACGCCGGGCGCACCGAGCTGCTCGGCGACTTGGACTTCGACGAGCTTCCCGAGCTCGCCGCCTGGGTCGGCGCGCAACGCCACAAGTGGCGCGAGCAGCGCGACGCCGTGCTGGCCGCCGCCGTCGCGCACTGCGAAAAGACCGGCGCCGTCGCCCGCGGCCTCGTCTACGCGCAGCGCCTGGTCGAGAGCGATCCGCTGGCGGAACACAGCCAGCGCCGCCTGATGCGCCTGCACTACCTGCGCGGCGACCGGGCAGCGGCGATCGCGGCGTTCGAGCGCTTCGAAGCGCACCTGAGGGACGAGCAGGGCAGCCGGCCGTCGGCCGAGACGGTCGAGCTGCTGGCGACGATCGAGCGCGGCGCCTCGACCTTGCCGGCGCAGCGCGCCGTCGTGCCGGCGAGCCTGATCCGGCCGCCGCGCCTGGTCGGCCGGGAGTCCGAGCTGCAGGCGCTCGATCACGCCTGGTCGGCGCGGCGCGCCTTCCTGCTCGTGGGCGAGGCCGGCATCGGCAAGAGCCGCCTGCTGCAGGAGTTCTCGGCCGGTCGCACTGGCGTCGTCGCTGTCTGCGCTCGCCCGGGCGATGCCGGAATCGCCTACGCCGTGCTGGCGCGTCTGCTGCGCGTGTTGCTCGTCGAGCACGCGGCCGCGATCAGCGCCGCGCGGACGCGCGAGCTCGCGCTCGTCCTGCCCGAGCTTGGCGAGCCGGTGGCGCTCGCGGGGCAGGCCCAGCGCCTGATGCTGCTGCGGGCGGTCGACGCGACGCTGGTCGAGGCCGCCGCGCGCGGGCTCGGCGCCGTCGTCGTCGACGACTTGCACTTCGCCGACGACGCCAGCATCGAGTTCCTGCAGTCGCTGGTGCAGTCAGACACGCTCGCCGCGATGCTCTGGGGCTTCGCGCAACGGCCTGCCGAAGCCGGCGCCGCAGTGACGCAGATGCAGCGGGCACTCGAGGAATCGGGGCGGGTCGAGGCGGTCGCGGTCCGGCCGCTCGATCTGCCGCAGCTGGCGGCCCTGATCGAGTCGCTCGGCCTGCCCGAGCTCGACGTCACGCGCCTGGCGCCGGCGCTGCTCAGGCACAGCGGCGGCAACTCGATGTTCGCGCTCGAGACGCTGAAGGACCTCGTCCTGTCCGGCCAGGCGACGTCTCTCGCCGAAGGATCGCGCCTGCCACAGCCGGTCAGCGTCGGCGCGCTGGTCGAGCGGCGCCTGGCACAGCTGTCGAGCGAGGCGCTGCGCCTGGCCCGCGTGGCCGCGCTCGCCGGCCCCGACTTCAGCGCCGAGCTGGCCACGGCCGTGCTCGAGGCGCACCCGCTCGACATCGCCGAGCCGTGGCGCGAGCTCGAGACGGCGCAGGTGCTGCGCGACGGCGCCTTCGCCCACGACCTGATCTTCGAGGCGACGCGCAAGTCGGTCCCCGAGCCGATCGCCCGCCTGCTGCATCGGCGCATCGCCGAGTACCTGGTCGCAGGCGCGGCGCTGCCCGAGCGGATCGCGCCGCATTGGGCCGGCGCGGCCGAATGGCGTCTCGCCGGCGACGCCTACGCCGCCGCCGCACGGCGCGCGCGAGAGGCCTCGCAGCGGACCCACGAGGTCGAGTGCTGGCGTCAGGCCGGCGCGGCATTCGACCGGGGCAGCGCGCCGGCGCTCGCCTTCGACGCGCGCTGCGAAAGCATCCACGCGCTGATCGTCGTCCACGGTGTGACGCATGCCCACACGGTGATCGACGCGCTGCTCGCGGCCGCCGACTCCGACGCGCAGCGCGCCGCCGCATTGACAGCGAAGGCGACCGCCGCGCTGATGGCCGCGGACCATGCGACCGGCATCGCCGCGGCTGTGCAGGCCGCGGACCTGGCGCGCGCCTTCGATTCACCTGGCCGGCCTTCGACGCCGCGCGCTTGCACGCCGTCGGCCTGGCGCAGGCCGGACGTGCCACCGAGGCCCTGGCGGTCATCGAGGCCTATCGCGGTCTGGTCGAGAGCGATGCATCGCCGGAGCAGCGCGGCCGCTTCTGGGCTGACTATGCCTACGTGCTGAACACCGCGCGACGGCTGCGTGACACCGCCGGCGACGCGAACCAGGGCATCACCGGCGCCGGCGTGCTGAACGGCAACACCGCGACGCCGACGCTGACGATCGGCAACGTCCATGTCGGCAGCACGACGTACTCGTACCACATCGCCAACACCGGAAGCACCGGCCCGGTCTTGCGCGGCGCGATCCAGACCAGCGTCAACGGCGGCAACATCACCGATCCGCGCCTGTCGGGCAGCGGCGTCACCGCCGGCAACTGGGGTCCGCTCGCGACCGGCGGATCGCTCTCGCGCGACGTCGTCATCACGGTCGCAGCCGCCGGCTCGCTGGCACCGCTCGCCGGCCAGTCGGTCGCGATCGTCAACAACTTCGACAACACGCGCAGCCAGGTCGTCACCTTCGGCCTGGCCGCCAATGCTGGCGCCTACCGTCTCGCCGAGGCCGGCACCCTCGCGCCGGTCGCGTTCGGCAACGTCCACGTCGGCGACGTCGTGAGCCGGGCACTGACGATCGGCAATCTGGCGCCGAACGACGGCTTCTCCGAGCGGCTCAACGCCAGCTTCGCCAGTGCGAACGACCCGCGCATCGCGTTCGCAGGCGCCGTCAACGGGCTGGGCGCAGGGTCGAGCAACACCTCCAGCATGACGGTCGGGCTCAACACGGCCGCTGCCGGCGGCGTGAACGGTGCGGTCATCGTCAACTTTGCGTCCGACGGCACGGGCACGAGCGGGCTCGGCCTGACGACGTTGCCAAGCCAGTCGGTCGGCGTGAGCGGCACGATCGAGGCGACCGGAAGCGTCTTTCGCCTGGCGAGCGCGAGTCCGGCGACGCCCAACCCGGTGAACTTCGGCAACGTCCGTGTCGGCGCGGCCGCGACTCAGGCTCTGACGATCGGCAACGCCGCCGCCAACGACGGCTTCTCGGAGAAGCTCAACGCCTTGATCGGCGCTGCCACCGCGGGCATCACGGCTGCGGGTTCGTTCAATCTGCTCGGGCCGCAGTCGACCAACAACGCCAGCCTCGTCGTCGGCATCGACACCGCCACTGCCGGCGCGCGCAACGGCACGGCGACGATCAGCCTCGCGTCCGATGGCAGCGGCACCAGCGGCCTCGGCATCACGCCGCTGACGCCGCAGACCGTGGCAGTGAACGGAGCGGTCTATCGCGTCGCCAACCCGACGCTGCTGCCGTCTGCGCTGACGCTCGCGGCGCGCGTCGGCGATGCTGCTCCCGCAGCCACCCTGGCCGTCACCAACACGTCGCCGGACATCTTCACCGAGCGCCTCAACGCGAGTTTCGGCGCGGTCGGTGCCGGATTTACCGGCGCGGGTTCGATCGTCGGATTGACTGCAGGGACTTCGAGCAGCGCGCTGACGGTGAGCTTGAACACGGCCAGCGCCGGCAGCTTCTCAGGCAACGCAGGCGTGGCCTTCGTCTCCAGCGGCGTCGGCACGACCGGCGCCGCCGACCTGGCGCTGCCGGGGCAGAGCGTCGCCCTGACGGGTCATGTCTACACCCCGGCCGCGGGCCCAGCTGAACGCCGCGGTCGTCGACTTCGGCGTCGTCCACCGCGGCGACGCAGTGGCCGAGCGCGCCGTGTCGGTCACCAACTCGGCGCCGGTCTCTGCGGCGAACGACACCCTGCGCGCGTCGCTCGGAGCCGCGCCGCCCGGGTTCACCAGCGGCGGAACGCTGGCCGGGCTCGCGGCCGGAGCCACCGATGCGACGAGCCTTCGCATCGGCCTCAATACCGCCGCAGCCGGAACCTTCGCCGGCTCGGCGACCGCCACCTTCGCCAGCCACGACAACGAGTTGGCCGACCTCGCCCTCGGCAGCCCGACGATCGCGCTGAAGGGTCAGGTCAACAACTTCGCCGAAGCCGCGCTCACCAAGAGCGGTGCCGGCACGTTGACCCACTCGGGTAACACCTACAC
>Ga0070675_100003018_pt1 | contig 12707 bp, 9 predicted proteins | sample KBSM43metaG_FD_65343 | JGI IMG/M metagenome (GOLD analysis project Ga0070675, IMG submission 65343) | Miscanthus rhizosphere microbial communities from Kellogg Biological Station, Michigan, USA - KBS M4-3 metaG | ecosystem: Host-associated > Plants > Roots > Rhizosphere > Soil ...
TACCAAGTGTCTCCCGGCGACGGTCCGGTGAACAGCGGTGACGATCTCGACTCCCTGTTCGCACAGCTCGAAGCCGAGCTGAGCGAGGTGCCCTCTTCTCCGGCCGCGAGCCCCGACGACAGCGAACCCGACCCGATTGAGATCGAAGCGCCCGCCGGCCGCCCTGAACAGCGTAAGGCTCGGCGCCTCGCGCCGGAAGATGTGGCGCGAGAAGTCCGGGTGACGGTGCGCGGCGCCGCCGAAGCCAAGGCCATCAACGTGTCCGAAACCGGCGTCCTCGCCGAAACCACCTCCCGCCTGCGTCCAGGCACGGTGGTCGAACTGATTCTCACCTTCGACGGCGTGCGGCGGATGCTGCGCGCCACGATCGTGCGCTCGATGGTTCACTCACTCAACCCCACCACGTTTCGAACCGCATTCAAGTTCGAGGAGCGCACCACGTTGCCGGAGCGCCAATAGCCTATGGATATGCTGCCTACCCTTTGCGCTGCCATGAAACGCGCGGGCGGAGAGGCGCTGGTGCTCCGCACCGGTGAATCGCCGCACGTACTCACGGGCAGCGGGCGCCAGAACGTGGCGCGGGCGATCCTGTCGGCCAACGCGCTCGAAGCGCTGGTCACGCAGATCTTCTCCGACGCCGGACGGCAGACGCTGCGCGAGGCCGGACTCGTCATCGAAGAGGTCACCGTGTCGGGCGGCCTGCTGCTCACGGCGCGGGCCGAACGAAAGGCCGATCAGCTGACGATCGAACTGCGCGAGAAGGTGCCCGCACCGGTCGAGGCCACGGCCTCTTTCGAGCCCGAGGCCACAGCGGCGCCGGAGGCTACTGATCCCGACACCGCCTCCGATGCCGGGGAAGCTCCGCAGCAGTGGTTCGAGGTGTCGGTTGGGGGCGCGGCCGAAGGCGCCTTCGACGCGGTGCCCTCCTTTGCGGTCACCGCCGACCCCTCGGAGCTGCGGGAAGCGCCCGTGCACGAAATCGCGGCAACCGAGCTCGAGCCGCTCACCGAATCGGCCAGCGTCCAGTACGAAGAGCTTTTCCTGCAGGTGCCGCCAGCCTCGGCCGACGTCGAACCGGCAGCGCCGGAGTACTACGACGCGACGGACGCCAGTGTCGCCGCACCCGAACCCGAACGCACGACCTGGACGTTCAACCACCTGGTCGTTTCTGAATCGTACGAGCGTCCGCTTCCGGCTTACGAGGAGTCCACCGTGAACGCATCCCCCGATCTCCAGTTCGTCGAACCGCCCTCGGCCGACCATGGCGCCGCCGCCGAGAACCAACCGACCGGCCTCACCGGCTGGGCCACGCGCGCCGCATCGCGCGGGGCCACTGCGCTCTATCTGCGCGCGGGCGCGACGCCGCTGGCCCGCGTGGAAGATCGACTCGAACCGCTCACGTCAGACAGTGTGGACAACTGGCGCTTCGAAGAGCTGGTCACGGAGTTCAACAGCGGCCGTTCACACGGCTGGGAGCTGGGCTCGCACGGCGAGATGACGTGGCAGGTGCCGTCGGTCGGACAGGTCAGCTGCTGGTCGTTCGCCGACGATCAGGGCAACGGCCTGATGATGCGCCTGCGTCTGCAGGTGCCGACGCGGTCGTTCCACAAGATTGTTCCGCGCCGGGTGCGCGCGGCCTGCGACGGCGACGGCCTGATCGTCGTGTCCGCGCCGACCACGGCCGACGTGGCCGCAGTGTCGGCGGCCGTGGGCGACCTGGCGGGCCGCCAGCGAGGCGGCTACGTGATCTCGTTGCGCGCGGCCGGAAGTGCCCGGCACGAGATCGCTGGCGCCTTCGTCAGCCAGCGTGAGTTCAACGGCAACGACGGCGACGTGGCCGCGGCGATCCGTGCCGCGGCGAGCGAGTTGCCGGATGTGCTGATCGTAGCGCCGCCGACGTCGGAAGTGGCGATGCGCGAGGCGGTCAACGCCGCCGAGGGCGGCCGTCTGGTGATTCTGGGCGTGCTGGCGCCGACCTCGATGCAGGCGCTGCGCGCCGTCGTCGGACGCGGCTCGGCGGGCGGCGACGCCCAGACACGGCTCGCGCTCGCCACGTCGTTCCGGGTGGCGTTTGCGTATCGCGTATTGCAGCGCCTCGGTGGTGGCCGCATTCCGGTACGCGATCTGGTCGTCGGTACGAGCGAGGTCTCGGCGATGCTGGCGTCCGGTGACTTCCCGGGCATCTCGCGTCTGCAGCGCGAGGGCGGGATGAGCATGACGACCGTGGATGATTCGCTCGCGCGCGCCGTGCGGCGCGGGCGCCTGTCACTCCGCCAGGCGGCGTCGCATGCCGTCGACAAGAAATATCTGGTGGGCCTGGTGCGTTCGGGTCGCCGGCAATCGACGGCCGCCGAGGGCAGCACCGCGCCAAACAGCAGCGTGCTCGAGCCGGTGAGCTCGTCGCGACAGCGCTGGTCGAACTACTAGGACCTGGTCGGCCTTGGGCCTTGGGTACGTGGGGGCCGCCTTCAGGCGGCCCTTGTTTTGTACGGACTCAGCCGATCGCAACGACTGGCGTAGCGGGCTCAGTGGCGAAGAACTCGTCGATGATCTCGTCGAGCTGCGCCAGGCTGGCGGCGGTGTTCACCTGCGAGCGCAGGATCGATCCCCCCTCGAGCCCCTTCGAGTACCAGGCGCACAGGGCGCGCACCTTGTTGATCACCCACCGCTCGCGGCCTCGCGCCGGCGCCTGAGGCGGCGCCTCGTCGACCTGACCGGGCGCGTGATGCCGGAACCCGTCCGCCTCCGCCGCTCGCTCGTCGAGCAACAGGCGGATGTAGTGGCGAAGAAACTCCTTGCGCTGCTGCAGTGTCACGTACACGGGCATCTCGCCTCTGGCCAACGCCGCGGCCTGCGCCAGGATCCAGGGATTGCGCAGCACGCCACGGCCTACCAGCACGCCGCTGACGCCCAGACGAAGCCGCGCCAGGATCTCATCGGGCTCGACGCAATCGCCACTGCCGAACACAGGGATGCCGAGATCGCCGGCGACCTCTGCCACCAGGTCCCAGTCGGCGCGGCCTGAATACGACTGTTCGGCGGTCCGACCGTGAATGGTGACCGCGGCGGCGCCCGCATCCCGCACCCGGCGCGCCAGCTCCGGCGCATTCCGTGAGGCGTCGTTCCACCCCGCCCGCATCTTCACCGTCACCGGAATCTTCACGGCTCTGGTCATGGCGCGAATGACGTCGGCGGCGTGCGACGGCTCGCGCATGAGGCTGCAGCCGGCGTTGTGCTTGGCGATCTTCGGCACCGGACAGCCCATGTTGACGTCCACGATGTCGGCGCCCATGCTCTCGACGACCTGCGCGGCCGCGGCCATCTTGTCGGGATCGCCGCCGAAAATCTGAATCGAAACCGGGCGCTCTTCCTCGGTGTATTCGGCGTACTCCAAGGTGCGATCGATACCGCGCACGAGGCCTTCGGACGACACCATCTCGGTGACGACGAGGCCGCATCCACCATGGCGCTTGACCAGGCGGCGGAACGCCGTGTCGGTCATGCCCGCCATCGGGGCAACCACCAGCGGCGACGCGAGGTTCACGTTTCCGATTTTCACGACCTACCTGCCCACCTGCTTACGTTCCCACCTGCCGGGACGCGACTCAGTAGGCTTTGACATCCGCCGCGTCTACTTCAACGCTGACGGCCTGGCCTATCAGATCGACCGACAGCACGAGCCGCGCCTTGTCGTTCTTGCGAGAGAGGCGGCCGACCACGCCTTTGAGCGGTCCGTGCGTCACTTCCACCATCGTGCCCTCACGGATGAGCGGACACGGGTCGAAGGCGAGGTCGCTCTCGACCAGCTGCCGGATGGCCGTGATCTCGTAATCGGGAATCGCCGCGGGCTCACCATCGACCGACACGATGTTCACCACCCCGCCGCACTTCAATACGTTCAACCGGTGCTTGGGATCGAACCGGGCGAAACAGTAGCCGGGAAAGAGCGGCCAGTCGATCTTCTTCTTCCGGTCCTTCCAACGACTCCATCGCACCACAGTGGGCAGGAACGCTTCAATGGCCCGCTGCTCGAGCTGCGTGCAGACCACCTGCTCGTGACGAGACTTCGTCCAGAGGGCGAACCATTCTGAGGACTCGTGGCCCATCGGCTACTGCCGCGCGGGCTGCAATGCCGAGGGCGCGGCCGCCGGCGCCGCGGGGGCCGCCGGGACCGCGGCGTTCTGCTGCTTGCGCCGCTTGTCGAGGGCCTGCTGGTATGCCTGCTTCAGCTCGTCGTTCCGCCAGGTGATCGTCGCCTGTTCCCGAAGCTGATCAAGGTACTTGAGCATTTCGACCTGGCGCTTCTGCTCCCCGACCTTGTTGCCGATGTCGCCGCGCGCCTGCTCGAACGTCTTGACCCGCGTTTCGGTGCGCGTCTCGACTTTGAGGAGCTGGTACCCGCGCTGGGTGCGTAGCGGCTCGCTGACGTCGCCCACCTGCATCGCATCGAGGATTTTCTGCAGGCGCGGATCGAGCTCGTCGTGTTTGATGGGACCGATCAGGCCGCCGTTGGCCTTTGACGCCGACGCCGAGAAATCGGCGGCCAGCCGTGCGAACGGCTCGCCGGCCGTCAACCGTTTGCGAAGGTCTTCCGCTTTGGCCTTGGCCTCGTCGTCCTGTGCCACGTTGAGGCCGCGATCAGTCGTCGGCACCTCGATGAGCAGCTCGCGCAGCGTGAACTCCGCGGGGGTGGTGAACTCGCGCGGATGGGCGTTGTAGTACGTGCGGGCCTCTTCCTCGTTGACGCTGATCTTGTCGTTGACCTCGGCGCGCTGCACCTGCGATACCAGCATGTTGCGTTCGAGGTTGCGCCGGAGGTCGGCCATCGTGAGACCTTCCTGCTTGAGGGCCGCCTGGAACTTCTGTTCGTCTTCGAGGTTGTTCTGCTTCTTGATGCTGCCGAGGATGTTGTTGAACTGCTCGTCGCCCATCACGTAGCCGAGCTCGTGGCCGCGTTGGATCAGGAGCAGCTCGTCGACGGCGGTGAGAATGAGGTCGGGCGTGATCTCTGCGATGGCGGTCCGGAGCTGGGGACTGCTGGGCGACACGTTGCCGAGCTCTGGCCGCGTTCGGAGCTCGGCGACCTGGCGCTGCTCGAACTCCGATTTGGTGATGATCTCGCCGTTCACCTTCACGAGCACCTGCTCGAAGACCTCCGCGCCCAGTGGCGCGATGACCAGAAACGCCAGGATCAGCCCGACGGCCGGCGGCACGTGCGATCTACGCATGTTCTAGAAACCTCTGCCCGGAATCCCGCCGGGCGTCGGGGACAATCCCTTCGGGATCAGTATTTTACCAGCGAGGCTACGCCTCGATCATACGGCTCCGCCTCGCTGGCGCAGCGTCCAATTGCCCGCCCTCCGGGCGGGCGACTCAGCGAAGCGCCCGCAGCAGGTCCTCGATCCGGGCGAACATTCCGCCTTCGGCCCGGGGATCGGCCTCGGGACGGCGCAAGATCTCCTCTTTCGTGAACCCGCCGGTCACTTCCCCGGCCGTCGCCCTGGCGGTCCACCAGCTGGGCGCGGCCGCCGGCCTTGCCGGTGCTCGACGCCCAGGACGGTGAGCCGAAGTCTCAGGGCGCGACTCGGGCCGCCGGACACTATCTCCTCGTGCGGGGCTGACGCCCCGCCCCCCGGGTGCGAGCGGCGTTTCCAAGCTCAGCTTGAGCGAAACCGGGGGAACCAGCTTGGCACCGGGCCACTCTGCAACCACCTTCATCAGGCGGACCGGGTCGATCCGGGCGTTTTGCCTGAACCTTATGACGACGGCCTGGCCTTCCCGGTCGATGGACTCGACACCCAGCCGGTCTGCAACCACACGGATGCGGCCGTACTCGACCAGATTCAGGACCGACGGGGGCAGGGCACCGTAGCGGTCCCTGATTTCGCCCACGACGCGGTCCAACTCCGGTTCGGTCCTGGCCGAAGCCACTTTGCGGTAAACCATCAGCCGCTGGTTCGTGTCGGGGACGTATTGCTCGTCGATCTTCAGGTCCACCCGCAGGTTGACCATCGCTCGCAGGTCGTCCTGCAGATCCTCGCCCTTCAGCTCGCGCACCGATTCTTCGAGCAGCTTCATGTACATGTCGAAGCCGACGGCATCGATGTGTCCACTCTGCTCGCCGCCCAACAGGTTGCCCGCACCGCGGATCTCGAGGTCGAGCGCAGCGACGCGGAAACCGCTGCCGAGATCGCTGAACTCCTTGATGGCGGCCAGCCGCTTGCGGGCTACCGGCGACAACGCCTCCTGTGGTGGCGTGAGGAGATACGCGTAGGCGGGCCGATCCGATCGGCCGACGCGGCCGCGGAGCTGATAGAGCTGCGAGAGGCCATAGCGGTCCGCGCGGTTGATGATGATGGTGTTGGCGTTCGGGATGTCGAGCCCGTTTTCGACGATGGTCGTGGCCAGCAGTACGTCGAACCTGCGTTCGACAAAGCCGAGCATCGCGCGCTCCAGTTCGTCCTCTCCCATCTGCCCGTGGCCGATGCCGATCCTGGCCTCGGGCACCAGCCGCTGGAGCAGCCCCCCGATCGAGAAGATGGATTCGACGCGGTTGTGGACGAAGTACACCTGGCCGCCGCGGGCCAGCTCGTTGCGGACGGCGCGTTCGATGAGGGGGGCGTCGAACTTGACCACGTTGGTCTGGATCGACAGCCGATCCTTGGGCGGCGTCTCGATGACCGACATGTCGCGGATGCCGACGAGCGACATGTTGAGCGTGCGCGGGATGGGCGTTGCCGTCAGCGTCAGCACGTCCACCTTTTTCCGCATCTGCTTGATGCGCTCCTTGTGGGCCACGCCGAACCGCTGCTCTTCGTCCACGATGAGCAGCCCGAGATCCTTGAAGGTCACGTCTTTCGACAGCAGACGGTGGGTCCCGACCAGGATGTCGAGCTTGCCCTCGGCCGCCTTGTCGAGCGCCTCTTTGATCTCCTGCCGCGTCCGGAAGCGGCTGATCATGTCGACCGTCACCGGGAAGCCGGAAAAGCGCTCGACCAGCGTCTTCTGGTGCTGGAACGCCAACACCGTCGTCGGCGCGAGCACTGCCACCTGCTTGCCGTCCATGACCGCTTTGAAGGCGGCCCGCATGGCCACCTCGGTCTTTCCGTAGCCGACGTCGCCGCAAAGCAGCCGGTCCATCGGCGTGGACGCTTCCATGTCCTTCTTGATGTCGATGATCGAGGTGGCCTGATCGGGCGTCAGCTCGTAGGGAAAGGCCCCTTCGAATTCCTCCTGCCAGTGCGTGTCGGGCGAGAAGGCGAAGCCCGTGACGGCCTTGCGCTGCGCGTACAAGCGCAGCAGCTCTTCGGCCATGTCGCGCATCGCCTTCTTGACGCGCGACTTCGCCTTTTCCCACGTGGTGCCGCCCAGCCGGTCGAGCGCCGGCCGCGTCCCGCCCGTGTACTTCTGGATCAGATCGAGCCGCTCGACCGGGACGAACAGCTTCGCGTCGTCCTGGTAACGCAGCTCCAGGAACTCCTGCGGGCGGTCGCTGCCGCTGACGCCGAGCTGTTTGAGCCCGACGAACTCGCCGATGCCGTGATCCACGTGCACGACCAGGTCGCCCACCTTCAGATCGCGCAGATCGGAGAGAAACGCCTTGGCGACTCCCGGCCGCTTATCGACGCCGCGGCGTTCTTCGTCGAAGACGTCCCGTTCGACGTAGACCTGCAGCGCCGCGTCGGCCAGCCGGAACCCCCGCGACAAGGCACCCACGGCCACCAGTACCGCCGCGGCATGCGCATCCTCCGCACGCTCCACGGGGACGGCCACCACGTCGTACTCGCGCAGGATCTCGACGGCGCGCTCGGCACGCCCGGCGCTGTCGGCGACGAACAGCACGATGTCGCCACGCTCGCGCGCCTGGCGAAGGTCGGCGATCCAGTCGCCGACGCGGCCGTGAAACTCCATCGCCGGCTGGCACCGCACCTCGCGCAGTCCGGGTCCCGACTCGCCCACCGCCAGCTCTTCGAGGGTCGGGGCTGCACCGAGCCGATCGGTCAGGTCGTCCCAGGTGACGAACGCGTCGGCCGGCGGCGGCAGATGAGACTGCCCGCGGCTCCCGGCGTCGGCAAAGCTGGCGTCCAGATGATCGCGGACGCGCGTGGCCTGTTCAGACACCTGCTCCTGCTCGGAGACGAGGAATCGCACACCTTTGACCGAAAAGAAATCGAGCGCTGAAAGCGTCGGCTCGGAGCGGGCGTCGTCGCCATCGGCGCCGGCGAACGTTTCGCGCACGGGCACCACCACCACGTGATCCACCGCGGCGGTCGAGCGCTGGGTTGCTGGGTCGAACTGGCGCAGGGTCTCGACCATGTCGCCGACGAATTCGAGGCGCACCGGCTCCTCGCCGGCAGCTGGAAAGATGTCCACGATACCGCCGCGGACGGCGAAGGAGCCGTGCTCGTCCACGGGATCCTCACGCGCGAAGCCGGCGTCGGCGAGCAGATCGGCAAGGTCGTGCGGCGCGATTTCGGTGCCCGACCGGATTTCGATCGAGGCCTTCAGCAGGCGCTCCGGCACGCTGACGCGCGGCAGCAAGGCGGCCGCCGATGCGACGATCAAACGCGCCTGTCCAGTGGCCGCAAGGTAGAGCGCGCGGCCACGGGCGGCCGCGACCTTGAAGTGCGGCGCCATGCCTCGATAGGGATCGACTTGCAGCGAGGGGTACGGTGCGACCGCGGTGTCCGCCGCCGATTCGGCAGCGCCTTCGAGCGCGGCAAAGAAGTAGCGGGCGTCGGCGACCAGCTGTTCGACGTCACGGTCGGTCGGCACGACGAGGAGCGTCAGGCCCGGGCGCGCGCGCGCCGCCGCCACGGCGGCCAGCGCCTTCACCGCCGGGCTCAGGCCGGCGATGGTGCCTGCGAGGCGATCGAATTGGAGCCGCGAGGCGGTGCGCGCAAACAGCGCACGCAGCGCGAGGGACGGGGTGGACACAGCTGTGACCTTGACGGGCTAGGGGCTCGCCGGACCGCGGGTTCTGGTGCGCTCGATCAGGCTGGTCGTCGAGAATCCCGGCGACAGCTCCATGCGCACCACGCGCCCACCGCGCGCTTCGACGACATCGCGGCCGACGATGCTGTGCTCGCCCCAGTCAGCGCCCTTCACCAGCACGTCAGGTTGAATCTGGGTGATCAGCACCTGCGGCGTGTCCTCGTCGAATATCACCGCCAGATCGACGCACGCGAGCGCGGCCAGCACTTCGGCCCGCTCGTGCTCCGGGTTGATGGGCCGCTGGGGCCCTTTGTTCACCCGCACTGATCGGTCGGAGTTCACCCCGACGACAAGGGCGTCGCCGAGCCGGCGCGCGTCCGTCAGATAGCGCACGTGCCCAGGATGCAGCAGGTCGAAGACGCCGTTGGTGAAGACGACGACGCCATGCGCCGCCTGCACTCGCACCGCGAGCTCCTGCGCGGCTGCGACCGATCCCGCTGCCACCGGCGTGGTTCTCACGGTTGGCCGCCCGACGGACCGGACATCTCGACGCCGCCTCCGAACGTCCACCGGTGACGTGGCCGGTAGATGCCGGTGTCTTTCAAAGGCGACGCGACCCGGAACGAATACAGAAGCCGGTGATAGTCGTAGGGGACTCCGTCCTGGCGGTGGACCGCGACGTCGAGCCGGTAGGCGCCGGCCACGAGGTCCAGCCGGTCGATGTCCACCGTGAAGTCGCCGCTCCCCGAGAGCTCATGCGGCACGCTGCCCTCGATGTGCGTATTGGTCCCGAAGCAGCAGACGCCGTCGGCCGTGAAGATCCCGATGCCGAACACAAAGTCGTGGAGTGGCTGCGGGGCCCGCACGCGGACCCGAATACGCATTGGATGCCCCGACTCGAAGACGTGAGCCGCCTGACCATCCGCGCGCACGAGCTCGACCTGTTCGATCTCGGCTTCTCGCGAGCCCCACCGGCCGGCGCCGTTCGAGCCCGGCTGTGGCCCCGGCTCGGGCACCGCCTCGGTGCTGGTGCGATTCTCGGAGTTGGCCACCTCGAGCAGATAGGCATCGACCACGCGTTTCGGGTCGCCGGAGCCGCACACCTTTCCGCCGTCGAGCCACAACGCCTCGTCGCAGAACCGCGTCACCAGATCGAGCGTGTGAGTCACCAGCACGATGGTCTTGCCGCGGCGGCGGAACTCCGCGAACTTCTCGAGGCATTTGTGGGTGAATCCCTCGTCGCCGACCGCCAGCACCTCGTCCACCAGCAGGACGTCGGGGTCCACGTTGATGGCGACCGCGAATCCCAGTCGCATGTACATCCCGGACGAGTAGGTTTTCACCGGCTCGTCGATGAACTGGCCGAGCTCGGCAAACGCCACGATGTCGTCGAATCGACGAGCGATCTCCGCCTTGGACAGCCCCAGCATCATGCCGTTGATGAATACGTTCTCGCGTCCCGAGATCTCGGGGTGAAACCCCGCTCCCAGCTCGATGAGCGCGGATACGCGTCCGGATACACGGACCGTGCCCGACGTCGGCTTTCCGATGCCCGCGATGAGTTTCAGCAGCGAGCTCTTACCGGATCCGTTGCGGCCGATGATGCCCAGAGTGCGGCCAGCCTCGACATCCAGGTTCACGCCGTCGAGCGCGAGAAATTTGCTGTCGGGCCGCAGGTGGCGCAGGACGCCACCGCTCAGCAGGGCGCTCTTGAGCGTCCCGAAGCTCTTGCGCCGCCCGTAGCGGCGGTAGATCTTGCGAACGTCCCGGACCTCGATGGCGTGCATCAGACTTCCTCGGCCAGCGTATCGCGGAGCCGATCGAAGACGAAGTAGCCCACCGCCAGCAGCGCGAGAGACAGCACCCCGAGCCCGAGCAGCGCCGGCCATGCGTCGAACGGCCCCTCGAGGAACAGCACGCTCTGATAGGCGACCATCAGGTGCGTCAGCGGGTTCAACTCGAGCAGGCGGTGAAATCGCTCCGGGGCTTGCGACATCGAGTAGATGATCGGCGTGCCCCAGAACCAGAGCGTCATCAAATTGCCGACGAGGTCGCGCAGATCGCGGAAGTGGACGGTCAGGCTCGACAGCAGCAGCGACAAGGCGAGGGTGAACGTGAGCTGCACAAACACGATGATCGGCAGCCACGCCAGCTCGCCGACGCTGACTGGCCGCGCGTAGTAGGCGAGAAACCCGGCGAGGATGAGCAGGCTCAACGCGAAGTTCACGAGACCCGTCAGCACGGTCACGATGGGCAGGATCTCGGCGGGAAAGAGCACCTTGCGAATGAGGTTCCCGCCGGCGACCAGCACGCTGCAGCTTTCCATCACCGACGTCTGGAACCAGGTCCAGGGCAGAATGCCGCACAGGAGGAACAGGGCGTATGGTTCGAGTCGCGTGCCCCCGCGAGAACCCGGCATCACGACGGTGAAGACGAACGTGTAGATGCCGAGGAGCAGGAGCGGGTTGGCGAAGGTCCAGAAGAACCCGAGAACGGACCCGCGGTATCGCGCCTTCAGTTCGCGCGCGACCAGGCTGGAGATGAGCGCCCGGTAGCGGAAAACCTGTCGGAGGTTAGCGAGCACTGCCTGCCCGGCAGTTTATACCGGTAACCGCCCTCAGGCTCGCGTTCGTGCCCGCGACGCCACCTGCAGCCGGATCAGCGATTTCATCATCGCGAGGCGGGCGCGTTCGAAATCGATGTCGGTGCGCGGCTCGCCGATGCGCTGTTCGGCCCGCTTCATGGCGGCTTCGGCCCGCTCCCTGTCGATCTCCCCCTCGCGCTCGGCGATGCGCGCCAGTATGGTGACCTTGTCGGGCAACACCTCGACGAAGCCGAATGCCACGGCCAGGTAGTGCTTGTCCTGGCCGATGCGGTACCACAGCTCGCCGACGTGCAGCGACGCGAGCAGCGGCGCATGGCCCGGCAGCACGCCGAAGTAGCCCTCCGCACCGGGGACCTGCACCTCGTCCACCTGTTCGGTGACCAGGACCCGGTCGGGGGTGACGATTTCGAGTCTGATGGAGGTTGGAAGTGCCATCGGCGTCCTAGGCGGCGGCCTTTGCGGCTTTTTCCACTGCCTCCTCGATCGTGCCCACCATGAAGAACGCCTGCTCGGGCAGCCCGTCGTGCTTACCCTCGACGATCTCCTTGAAGCCACGCACGGTGTCGGCGACGCTCACGTACTTCCCCTTGAGACCGGTGAACTGCTCGCCGACGAAGAACGGCTGCGACAGGAAGTTCCGGATCTTGCGCGCGCGCGTGACGGTCAGCTTGTCGTCTTCCGACAGCTCGTCGATGCCGAGAATCGCGATGATGTCCTGCAGGTCCTTGTAGCGCTGCAGCACCTGTTTCACCGAGCGCGCCACCCCGTAGTGTTCCTCGCCGATGACGCGCGGGTCGAGAATGCGCGACGTCGAGGCGAGCGGGTCCACGGCCGGGTAGATGCCGAGCTCGGCGACCTGCCGCGACAGGTTCGTCGTCGCGTCGAGGTGGGCGAACGTCGTCGCCGGCGCCGGGTCGGTGTAGTCGTCGGCGGGCACGTAGATCGCCTGCACCGAGGTAATCGACCCCTTCTTGGTGGACGTGATGCGTTCCTGCATCTGGCCCATTTCCGAGAGCAGCGTCGGCTGGTAGCCGACGGCCGACGGCATGCGGCCGAGCAGCGCCGACACCTCGGAACCCGCCTGCGTGAAGCGGAACACGTTGTCGATGAAGAGCAGCACGTCCTTGTTCTCGGCGTCGCGGAAGTACTCCGCGACCGTCAGCGCCGA
>Ga0070675_100003019_pt1 | contig 12705 bp, 13 predicted proteins | sample KBSM43metaG_FD_65343 | JGI IMG/M metagenome (GOLD analysis project Ga0070675, IMG submission 65343) | Miscanthus rhizosphere microbial communities from Kellogg Biological Station, Michigan, USA - KBS M4-3 metaG | ecosystem: Host-associated > Plants > Roots > Rhizosphere > Soil ...
ACAGCAATCGATCCCTTCGCCAGCGCGTTGTAACCAAGGGCGTGATCGATCCCGATCACATTTTGCTGGGGAAGCGCATAACGCTCGCGCAACGGCCGCCAGCCATCCTGCCGCTCAAGAAATTCGTGTGTGAGTCCGAACTTAAGCTCGGGATACCTTTGTAGGTCGCTGATTGTACGGATACCAAGCCGTTGCGCTTCGCTGCGTCGCATGACCAGCGCGTATGTATTGTTAAAACCCAGCGGAGCTGTCATGCCGACCCCAAGTTTCTCAAGCGACGCGCGAATTTGGTCGAGCGACATGTTCGAATCGCTCTTTAGAATTTCCGTTGAAATTGTCCCCGCATATTCGGGATAAACATCGATCTGTCCGCCTTTCAGCGCTTCCCATAGAATGATTGTTCCGCCCATCCCCTGGCGGTCCTCCGCTGGAATTCCTGTATCGGTCATGGTGCGTTTCGCGATTTCGCCGAGGACATAGGATTCCGTGAATTTTTTCGAGCCAATGACAACGGGTGCGGCAAGTGTGGAGGCCGTGGGGAGCAACAAGAACGCAGCGATCAAGGAGCGACGGCTTCCCAGCCGTCGAAGACCCACGGCGGACTGGAGACCGCCGCTCCTTGATTGGCGACGCAATTTCATTACAGAACGATCCCGCGTTGCGCGTTGATGAATTCGGACACGAAAGGGTCGGCTGGTGTTTCGCGCAGATCGGTAATCGTGCCTTGTTGGACGATTCGGCCTTCGTTCATGAGCACGATCTGGTCTGCAAAATAAATCGCTTCTGCCAAATCGTGAGTGACGAAAACCACCGTCTGACCCAGGCGCGCGAAAATCTCCTTGAGATCCTTTTGCAACGCAGCGCGCACAAGCGGGTCGAGCGCACCGAGCGGCTCATCGAGCAATAACAACTCTGGCGAAAGCATTAGCGCCCGCATCAGACTGACGCGCTGACGTTGGCCGCCGGAAAGTTCCAACGGATAACGCAAGAGCAGGTTTTCTGAAAATCTTGTCAGATCGGACAATTCCAGGAGCCGGTTCTGCGTTTCTTCCTGGGATTTTCCAATGTGACGCGCCATCAAAAGAACATTGGCGCGCGCGGTTAAATGCGGGAATAAACCGCCTTCCTGAATCACGTAACCAATTCGGCGCCGCAAAACATTGATGTTTTCGGAAGTAACCGGTTTGCCGTTTAACTCGATCGAGCCAGAATCCGGCTCGATTAAGTGAATGATTAATCGCAGCAAAGTGGATTTACCGCAGCCGCTGGGTCCAATGAGGACTGTAGTTTTCGCCGACTGAACTGAAAGGTTTGTCGGGTATAACGCGATTGCGTCGCCGTAGCGTTTGCTAACATCTTCGAGCTTAACCAACGCGCTCACTTGGAATTCCCCTCAGGTAGGGGCGGTCCACCTGAACCGCCCTTTCGCGATTTATGCCCGGACAGGCGATTGAGGTCAATCGCCCCTATCGACTGCTCACAAAGTAGAAAACGCCAAACAACGCCGCCTCGTCGGTCCACATGCGAACAAAGTTGAATCCAACCTTGGCAGCAAACGCCGCAAACTCGTCCGGCGCATATTTGTAGGAATACTCGGTGATAATTTTTTCTCCGCGACGGAAATGGAATTTGTGTTCGTTGAAATGCACAATTTGATCCGCTTCACTGATCAGATGCATTTCAATCCTTCCGGCCTTGGGATTGTAGATTGCGCGGTGCCGCCATTGATCCAGATCGAAGTCTGCGCCCAATTCCCGATTGATGCGTTGCAGCAAATTCAAATTGAATTGGGCAGTCACGCCGGCGCTGTCGTTGTAAGCGGCTTCCAGCACCTGCGGGTCCTTCTTTAAATCGACGCCGATGAGCAGCCCGCCGCCGCCGCGGCAGACGTTCGCGATGCGACGCAAAAACTGCACGGCTTCATCCGGCTCAAAGTTGCCGATGGTCGATCCGGGGAAATACACAATGTTTCGCGAAGGTTTGCGACTGGGTGAAGGCAACGACACAGGCTGCAGGTAGTCGGCGCATACCGGTAGAATTTCCAGGTGCCGAAAAGTTTTCCGGAAAAGCGCAGCCGACTTGCGCAGTTGTTTTTCGGAGATATCGACGGGGATATAAACCGCAGGATTCTCGAGCGCCCCGATCAGGATCCGCGTTTTCGTACCGGCGCCGGTGCCCAGTCCGATTAGTTCAATATTCGGTCCGAGTTGTGACGCGATGTCGGCGCGACTTCGATCCAGGATGTCGATCTCGGTCCGGGTGACATAATACTCAGGCAGCTCACAGATCTTCTGAAACAACGCCGCACCGTGCGCATCATAGAAGTACTTGCACGGGATCGTCCGCGGGTTCGACGACAGGCCAGCAATAACATCCGCCAAAAACTCCGCCGATTCTGGCGCGGCAACTTGCGACGGAGCCGTAATTGAATTTCCGGTCATTGTGGAAATTGAAAGCAGCGCGGTCGTCGCGGCGACTCACGCGATACCAGTTCATTCTGGGTCGCGTGCGAGTCTGATTCCGGTGAACTGCCAGCGTTTTTCCGGTTGAAAGAAATTACGATAGGTGCGGCGGATGTGAGTGCGGGAGGTAGCGCAGGAACCGCCGCGCAGGACGTATTGGTTGCACATGAACTTGCCGTTGTACTCGCCGAGTGCGCCGGGAGCAGTGCGGTAGCCGGGATACGGCGAGTAGGCGCTGCGCGTCCATTCCCAAACGTCGCCGAACATTTGGTGAAGGACTTTTGTGGCATGGGCTTCCAGCCCAACATCATCGGCACGATGCCGATGCCACGGGGTCGGATGGAAGAGTTCGCTTTCGACGAAATTGCCTTCCATTGGACAACTCAATGCAGCGCGCTCCCATTCGAACTCCGTCGGGAGTCGTGCTCCAGCCCAGTTGGCGTAGGCGTCGGCTTCGAAATAGCTGACGTGCGTGACCGGCTCGGATTGATCGACGGGGCGCAGACCGGTGAGTGTAAAATTCCACCAAGCCCCATCGCGTTTTGTCCAGTAGAGCGGCGCGTTCCAGCGTTGTTCGTTCACGGTCATCCAGCCGAGCGATAACCAGAATTCCGGCCGGCTATAGCCGTTGTCCTCGATGAACGCGATGTATTCGCCATTTGTGACAGGGCGCGTTGCCAGCGAAAATTCGGGAACGAGTGCCCGATGCCGCGGCCCTTCGTTGTCATAGGCGAATCCGTCGCCTTCGTGACCGATCGAGGTCACGGTTTCTTCGAAATCGATAAAGTTTGTAGCGGCGGCGCCCACGCCGCCGAATTTCTGCGAGGAGGGCGTCGCAGCCATGTTACGCTCTCGAAAAACGGGATAGAGCGGGTTTTGCGCAAAGACGTGCTTGATGTCCGTAATGAGCAATTCCTGATGTTGCTGTTCGTGATGGATCCCGAGGACGAGAACAGGCTCGATTTCCTCGAGCAGGTTTTCGTCGGAATTTGAGAGCAGCTCGTCGATGTGTGAATCGATCGATGCGCGATAACGCTGCGCTTGGCTCAGGGTCGGGCGCGAGATTAGCCCGCGCAGATCCCTCCGGTGCATGTCACCGGCAGCGTTATAGTAGGAATTAAAGAGGTAAGCGTACTCTGGAATTTCTGCGCGATATCCCGGTACGAATTTTTTCAGGATAAAAGTTTCGAAAAACCACGTGCTATGCGCGAGGTGCCATTTGGTCGGACTGACATCCGGCATGGATTGCACGACGCAATCTTCGGGTTCGAGACCAGCACACAACGCGTTGGTGAACTTTCTGACTTGATGAAAGCGATCGCACAAGCGTTCGATTCGCGCCTGGCTCGCGGAGAAAAGAGATCTTTCGGCCGCCGCCGTTGTGGAGACGGTTTCAATTGACGGCGAGCTCAAGGATTTTCTCCCTCTTGATCGCGTTCTTCCAGGCGCGCTTCGAGCATTTGATCGTGAGTTGCTTCCTCGATGCCTTCGATCACCAGATGCTCACCAACGGTTTCCTCTTCCTCAGTGCCGGGACGCGGTATGCGGTGACCTTTGGAACTGGCAATAACGCTCCATTCTTCGGTCATCTCCGCGTTGTCAGGGGTTTCCTCCGGAGGCACGTTGTTCTCTTCGCCCATCAGTTCATGGCGCGCCTGTGCCCAATCCGCCTCCGTAAACTCCTCGGGATTGCGCTCATCGATCATGGCGATTTCTCTGGCGCGTCTTTCCACTTCCTCAGGTGACGGTGCGCCGATCCCGTGGCCGTGCTCCGAAATTTTCCCTGGGGGAGGTTGCGGATAATGGTTCATAACAAAGCGTCGAAAAGCGCTGGTGTGTTTTTCGCGGTACACTTTGGACTACAGATTGAAGCCTTGCAATACAACTACGGAAAAGAGGCTGCCCACGGATGCCTAGGGAGAATATCGTTCAACTTCATGATGGGGCTGTCGTTGCGTTTCAAGAATACGGCGATGCAACCGGAACGCCGGTCATATTCTGCCATGGCTGGCCAAGCTCACGAACCATGGCACAACTCACGGATGAACCGGCACGGGCTCTTGGTATTCGCATTGTTTCACCGGACCGGCCGGGTATCAGTGGCTCAAGCATTCAACTTGATCGAAAGTTGAGTGACTGGCCGCGTGTTGTCGAACAGTTCGTTGACGGTCTCGGGATCGGCGAATTCCGACTACTCGCGATCTCAGGTGGCGCGCCGTACGCGTATGCGACGGCCGTCGCGATACCCGAGCGGGTGCGCGCGATCGCTGTTGTAGGTGGAGTGATTCCATTTGCCGAGCTGAAGGACTTCAAAGGATTACTGCCGCTCTATCGCTACATGCTGGCATTTTATCGCAATCGGCCACAACTGTTGCGGCAATTGTTTTACCTCGCGCGACCGTTTTTATCGTTCCGCGCGCCGATCCGCCTTCGTCCACTACTCTTAAAAATGCTGTTATTGCGACCGTGCGATGCGGCCAGTTTGCGTGACGACGCAGCCTTTGAAGCGATTTTCGAGAGCCAACGGCGCGCCTGGCGCGGCTCAGTGGAAGGCGTATTGGCCGATGCGCAGATTTATGCGCAGCCGTGGGGATTCGCTCTCGAAGATGTGCGTGTGCCGGTCCGACTTTGGCATGGAATAGAAGATCGTGCTTTCGCCGTTCGGCTCGCGAAAGAAATCGCGAATCGTTTCCCGAATTGCAAATCGCGATTCATTCAAAACGAGGGACATTACTCGCTGCCGATTCGCCACATGCACAAGATTCTTGAGGATTTGATGTCCATTTAACCCGAAATTTCCATCACGTGAAAGCATCCCCGGAAGAAGCAATTGATCGTGTGCAAGCGAGAGCAAGTAGAAGACGTTGGAGCGTCAGTCCACCGTTCGATGCGCGAATCAGACGACTAGTTCGGGACTGCGGTACACGGAAATCTTCGGCGCTTATTGAGGAAATGATTACCACCGCGCTGAAGATCGGGCGCGACGAACTGAGCGTAGCCGATCTCAAGCTGATCAACCGTTCTGCTAAAGAGATGCGGTCTGCGGCGAAGGTTTTCGCGCCATTCAAGCACTTGCGAAAAGTGGTCGTTTTTGGATCGGCGCGGAGCACGCGCGATTCACCCGATTACAAAGTGGCGACAGATTTTGCGTGCGAAATGGTCAGAGAGGGCTTCATGTTGATCGCTGGCGGAAGTGAAGGAATCATGGGTGCCGTGCAGCGGGGCGCAGGCCGGGCGCATAGTTTTGCACTCAATATTCGGTTGCCATCGGAGCAGCGGATAAACGAACCGATCGAGGACGATCCGAAACTAATCACGTTGAATTATTTCTTTACTCGCAAATTGAGTTTCGTGAAAGAGGCACACGCGTTCGCGCTGCTCCCCGGCGGTTTTGGGACGATGGATGAAGCCTTCGAGGTGCTCACGCTACTGCAAACCGGAAAAACGCGCATTGTCCCCGTCGTGCTATTGGACCGGCCACGCGGAAAATATTGGGAGACATGGACGCAATTTCTTACCAAACGCCTCCTTAAATTCGGGTTCATTTCGGAGGAAGACTTCGCGTTTTTCAAAATCAAACACAACGCGCAAGACGCCGCCGCGGAAATCACACAATTTTACAGCGTCTTTCATTCAGCACGCTGGGTGGGAGAGCGCTTCGTTATTCGCCTCAATCGTTCGTTGTCGAACGAGGCGCTCGTCGATCTGAACCATCGCTTCAAGGACATCCTGCGCGCGGGTGAAATCGTGCAGCATGTTGCGCTAGGGAAAAAAAATGATGAACTTGAAACTCTCGACTTACCGCGGCTGATTTTCACGCCGATTCGCACCAGATTTGGCCGCTTCCGTCAGCTGATTGATGCGATCAATTCTTCGCCGAACTAGCTGAGCTTATTTGATGGTGGGCGGAGCTCCTGCGACGCCGGGTTCGCGGGAGCCCGTCCCTGCGTTGCGCGCCTAGTACGAATTATCTTGAGATCGGCGCGCAGCTTGGCCTCCATCATCTTGTCGAACGAAAAGTTTTCGGTTGCGTACCGCAAGCCGTTAGCTGCGCATTTCGCCGCCAGATCCGGATCGGAAATAAATTCCAGGATCGCCGATGCCAATGCCTGAGTATTTCCTGGTTCAATGAGCAGACCGTTCTCGCGATCGCGAACAATTTCTGGAATATCGCCAACTTTCGTAGCGATCACAGGCCGTCCGCTGGCGAAAGCCTCACGCAAAACGATGGGAGAAGCTTCAGTGCGGAGCGACGCAATCACTATCATGTCGCATGCTGCGTAAACGTCCTGCGTATCCCAGCGATAGCCAGCCATGATAATCTTGTCGGCCAATCCGGCGCAATCGATTGCCTTCCTTACATTGATTCCCCGTTTCAAAATCCCGGTTCCCTGGCCGACGATGACAAAGCGCGCATCGGGACGCTTATCCAAAACCAGTGGCGCCGATTTGACCAACTCGAGTTGACCTTTATCCGGACGAATCATTCCCACGTTGCCGATGAGCGGGGCGTCATCGCCGACGCCGATCTCACGGCGGAATTTTGTCCGGTCGCGCGGAGGCTTGAATTTTTCCAAATCGACAGCTGAACCGATGACTTCAATTTTTGCGGGCTCGACTCCGTGTTGTTCCACCAACTCGCGTTTAATCACCGATGCGTCGGCAACAATTTGCGAGCAGCCGTGCTTGAAAACAAATGCACGACTTCGGCTGCCGATCGGATCGGTGATGCAGCGCGCGCGGCTCAATGGAATTCCGCAAAAGAAAAGTGGCAGGCAAATCCAGTGATCCTTTGAACTGTACGTCTTGAGCAGATCGATTTTGTTCTGGCGGCAAAATTTCCAGAGGCGCAATGAGCAGAACGGGTCAACACGGCTACGGAGCGGCATTGTGACCACCCGCGTTCGGAGTTCAGATGCCTTTGAGTGGACCTGGCTGTCTGGATTGCAGATCAACCAGGCCTGATGCCCATGTGCGTTGAGCCAGTTAATTTCCAGACAGGTGCGATATTCCTGTCCGCCCCAGCTGCGGCTGCTCTCTACGTAGAGAATGTTCACGTCGAAACGGCGACGGCGATGCGCCGTTAGCACATCTACGCAGCCGCGGCGCGCTTTTCGAGAATGTAATCGTGGATTGTGTTTACAGTCCGAAGCGCTTTTCCCGCTACGTCGGAATTTGGAACGCCGACACCGAACGTCTTTTCCATACTGACTACCAGCTCCAATGCGTCGATGGAATCAAGGCCCAGTCCATCCGGACCGAAAAGCGGCAACTCGTCACCAATCTGTTCAGGAGTAACCTGCAGCATCAGATTTTTGACCAGCATCTCTTTGATTTGGGTCCGCAAATCCGGCTCAGACATAAACGAGCGGGGATTTTGCCGTAAATTGCGTGTTCGGTCAAACGTGCAGAGCGCTAAAACGGTAATGATACCGCACCGTCCCCGAAAGGTTTCGGGGGAGTTGTCGCATCGCGACGACGGTACGAGAGCTAGACCTGATCGGCTTTATCGCCCGGCGTGACCGCGGCACTTGGTTGCGGCGCCGTCACGTTAGGATCGCTCTGGCTGTTGGTTCGCGCGACGGTGGATTCAGCCGGTTTCACGTCAGGGTTGGCAATTTGCGTATCAGACTTTCCAGCCTTGTGCAGTTCGTCGTTGAACTCGTCCTTTGCTTTTTGAAACTCCTTGACCGCCTGACCCATTCCGCGGGCAAGCTCGGGCAATTTCTTTGCTCCAAATAGAACGAGAACGATCAGCAGGATGACGATCAAGTCCGGCCCGGCCAAGTTCATGAAGCTGGCGAGGAGGCTCATTTCAACTGCCAACATCAGACCGTTTCTCCGAGTTGCAAGGAATTTCAGCGAGGGAGACGAGCTGCCGGCGGAGGATCGGTTAAGGTTGACAGGCAGAGCGCTATGGGAAAGCATTCTCGGTATGCGACCCATCTGGAAAGGCAGCATCAGCTTCGGGCTGGTTTACATTCCGGTGGCGGTTTATCCCGCCACGCGAGAGGAGAAGCTTAGTTTCCGGCAGCTTCGTTCCAGCGATCTCAGTCCGATCAGATACAAAAAGGTGGCGGAAGCGGACTCAAAGGAAGTTCCAGCCGACCAGATCGTAAAGGGCTTCGAATTCGAGCGCGGTCGTTATGTTGTGATGAAGGATGAGGACTTTGAGAAGGTGCGCATCGAATCCACCCATTCGATCGACATTACCGATTTCGTTGATTTGGAGCAGGTCGATCCGAAGTTTTTCTACAAGCCGTATTTCCTTGAGCCGCAAAAAGGCGGGGAGAAAGCTTACGGAGTCTTGCACAAGGCGCTCAGCGGAACGGGCAAGATTGGTATTGCCAAGGTGGTGATCAGCAATCGCGAACACCTCGCTGCTGTAAAGCCGGACGGCTTGTTTCTGATTTTGGAGCTAATGCATTTTGCCAGCGAAATTCTGAGTGCCGATGTCTTGCAAAATGGTTCGAAAACCGCGGTTACCGACAAGGAACTCAAAATGGCGCAAGCGCTCATCGAGAGTATGAGTGTGGCCTGGGAGCCGGAGAAATATAGGGACGAATACCGGACGGCATTGATGGAAATCATCGAGCAAAAGGCACAGCACAAGGAGATCACAACAAAGGCGCCTGCTGCTCCTACGCCAACCAACGTTGTTGATCTGGTGAAGGTGTTACAAGACAGCTTGAACCGGACACAAGCGGTAAAACAGAAGCGCTCATCTGCTCGAGACGGCGCGCGCCGGTCCGCTACTGCGCTGGTCAAACAGCGGCGCCGGGCCGGAGCCCTCGGCTAGGTGTTCAAGGACTGACGGCTTCCCAGCCGTCAAAAGAACCTACGGCTGCCCAAGCCGTCGTTCCTTGATGGCGGGTTGCAAATTAGGAGGCTGGCATTATAGTCAGCGCTCTTTATGGCTAAGACAGCCTGGATCAACCGTAATGAACGCAAACGCGCAACAGTGAAAAAGTACGCTGCGTTGCGAGCCGAGCTAAAGGCGAAAAAGGACTACGCCGGCCTGGCGCAACTGCCGCGTGACGCGAGTCCTTCGCGCGTGGTAAACCGCTGCGAAGTCACCGGCCGCCGGCGCGCGTTCATTCGTCGGTTCAAGATGTCGCGTCTGACTTTTCGCGAACTGGCTTCGCAGGGGTTGATCCCTGGCGTAACCAAATCCAGCTGGTAAATTGTCGCCAGCCACCGCTTTGCGACGCGTCAGCGGGGCGTGTCCGGTCTGCTACAGATGAACTTTGTGATGCTTCCCCTAGCTCTGGCCCCAATTGCCGAAACGATTGTGCAGCACTGGGACCCGCCAATGGTGTTAGTTGGCAAACTACTGGCCATTGCCGTGCTTGTACTGCTGAACGGCTTCTTTGTCGCGGCCGAGTTTGCGCTGGTCAAAATTCGTACCAGCCATCTCAAGACCATGGCTGCCAGCGGCAGCAAGCGAGCTATTCTACTACGAGGGATTAAGGACAACCTGAATGCCTATCTTTCTGCCTGTCAGGTTGGTATAACCATGGCGAGCCTCGGCCTTGGGTGGTTGGGAGAACCTTTCCTTGCGCGAATGCTTCAGCCATTTTTCGCTTTGGCAGGAATCGAATCCCCCGCCGTGGTCAAATCGATTTCGTTCGCACTGGCTTTCTCGGCGATCACGTTTTTGCACATCGTGGTGGGCGAACAAGCGCCAAAGATTCTGGCGATCCGTAAAGCGATGCCTTCTGCGCTGTTCGTGAGCGCGCCGCTGCGATGGTTTTACATAATCTTCAAACCGGCGATCTCGTTTCTAAACGCTGCGAGCAACTGGGTGCTCCGGTGCATTCTTCGCGTCGAACCAATTGCCGAAGGAGAACTGGCACATAGCGAAGAAGAACTGCGCTTGATAGTACGCGAAAGCGAAAAATCAGCCGAGGTAACGCCTCTCGGCCGTGAACTTGTATTTAACGTGCTGGATCTGCGCGATCGCGTCGTGCGCGATATTATGACACCTCGCGGCGAAATCGTTTACCTGGACGCGGAGGATGATTTCGAAGCCAACGTTCAAAAGGCTATAGAATCGCGTCACACGCGCTTTCCGCTATGTCGGGACAACGTGGATAACACGATCGGCCTCATTCATATCAAGGACCTGCTTCTCATGATGCGCGATCCGCATCCCGATTTGATGCAGATCAAACGCGAGTTGCTTCCGGTCCCCGAGATGATGCCGCTCGAAAATCTGCTGAGACTATTTCTGAGCAAGCATGCACACGTCGCAATCGTTGTGGATGAATTTGGAGGGACTGTGGGGCTTGTGACGCTGGAAGATGTGTTGGAGGAACTCGTTGGCGACATTCAGGATGAGTTCGATTTCGAGAAGGAAGAGTTTCGGAAAATCAGTGCGAGCGAATTCAGCGTGGACGGAGCGCTTGGCCTATACGAGCTAAACGATCTGGCGAAGCTTGATTTGGAAAGCCCCGACGTAAGTACGATCGGCGGTTACGTGACTCATCTGCTGGGGCATCTACCGAAGATAGGCGAACAGGTTAAGATCGATGGTTATTTGGTTACCGTTTCCGAAGCCGATAACCGCCGCGTGAAGCAGCTGCATTTCAAGAAATTGAGCGACGCCGCCGCCACTGCCACAAGCTTTAGGAACCCGTAGCGGGGGAGTGTTCTGGACAGTTGCTAAACCGCACCGGCTTGCAATTGGGCGCGTAGGGCGGGTCTACGCTGCAATTGCTGGGTGAGCGCCGCGATTGCGCGCAACGTGGAGGGACTGATGTGGTGCTCCATGCCCTCGACATCATGATGAATCACTCGGTCGTCAACACCGAGCAGTCTGAGGAACTCAGTGAGTAGCTTGTGACGTTGGGCGATTCTGCGGGCCAGTTTTTTACCTGCGGCGGTTAAAATAAGCCCGCGGTACTTCTCATATTTGAGAAGCCTCTCGGCATCGAGACGTTGAACCATGTTCGTGACGCTCGCCTGCGAAATCTTCAAGGCAGCCGCGATATCAATCACCCTGGCGTATCCCTTGGAATTGATGAGTTCAAGGATACGCTCGAGGTAATCCTCCACAGCCGTGGAAGTGCCACCCGGCGATTGAGACGCCTTTTTGTTTCGCATTTCGGCGAACATAGAAGCATCACCACAACAGTCAACAACCAAAGATTGTCTCTTGACAGTATAATATACGAACATAAATAAATTAGTTTCAGCTAAGAATCGGTTTAACAGCATTCATGGCGCAGCCGGAAATAGTAACCACAGCAAAACCTCGCGCGGCCTGGCGACGGACCGGCGGTCAGGTTTCCTTGCCGGAGGTCCATCGCACCATCGTTGTGCCACAAACGGCCTCCTTTTGGAGGAAGCTCATGGCATTTTCCGGTCCGGGATTCCTGGTCGCCGTGGGCTATATGGATCCGGGCAACTGGGCGACCGATTTGGCCGGAGGCGCGCGGTTCGGGTACTCGCTTTTATGTGTCATCATGATTTCGAATCTGATGGCGATCCTGCTCCAGCATTTGTGCATCAAACTGGGCGTCGCCACCGGCCGCGACCTCGCCCAGGCGTGCCGCGACCATTACCCGCGACCGCTCGCCTGGTTTCTCTGGGTTCTGTGCGAGATTGCTATCGCTGCATGCGATCTGGCAGAAGTGGTTGGCTCAGCGATCGCGCTGCAGTTGCTGTTCGGCATTCCGCTGGTGTGGGGTTGCCTCATCACCGCGCTCGATGTGCTCGCCGTTCTTTATCTCCAGAACAAAGGCTTTCGTTACGTTGAAGCCCTTGTCATCACGTTAATCGCGACTATCGGCACGTGTTTCGCGCTGGAGCTAATTTTTTCCAAGCCGAGCATTGTAGGGGTTGCGCTTGGGTTTATCCCTGGGCCACACGTCGTCACGAACCAGGAAATGCTTTACGTCAGCATCGGTATCCTTGGAGCCACCGTGATGCCGCACAATCTGTATTTGCACTCGTCCATTGTGCAGACGCGGAAATTCGAGCAGACACCGGAAGGCAAGCGCGAAGCTATCAAGTTTGCAACCATCGATTCGAGCGCGGCGCTCATGTTCGCATTGTTCATTAATGCTGCGATCCTGATTCTTGCGGCGGCCGCTTTCCATTGGTCTGGCCATCAGGATGTAGCCGAGATTCAGGACGCGTACAAACTGCTGAGCCCGTTGCTGGGTGTCGGGGGAGCGAGCATCCTGTTTGCGGTCGCGTTGCTCGCTTCCGGGCAAAACTCGACTCTTACCGGCACGCT
>Ga0070675_100003020_pt1 | contig 12700 bp, 12 predicted proteins | sample KBSM43metaG_FD_65343 | JGI IMG/M metagenome (GOLD analysis project Ga0070675, IMG submission 65343) | Miscanthus rhizosphere microbial communities from Kellogg Biological Station, Michigan, USA - KBS M4-3 metaG | ecosystem: Host-associated > Plants > Roots > Rhizosphere > Soil ...
CTAGCCGGCGCCGGCGCTGACGAGAATTGCGCGATCGAAGGTTTAAAGGCTGTGTTTGGTAATCGCGCGCTTTTGCCGACTTATCCGAAAAACTAGAATCAAGCCTACAGAAAACCAGCAACCTAATTCCGCCTTCCAAGTAAATACGGAAGGGGTTTCTATGCTTGACGAACTATTCCAGGATTTCAGAATCAGTGTTCGAGGTCTGCTGCGAACACCGCTATTCGCTGTGACCGCTGGCTTTGGGAATCGGCACAAACACCGCGATCTTCTCGATTGTTGACCAGCTCTTGCTTCGGCCACTTCCGTACCCGCATGCCGAGCAACTTGTGATGATGCACGAGATCCGTCCCAATTCTCGGCGCATGGACGTCTCGCCCGCAAACTGGTTGGACTGGCAGCGGGAGAACCAGCTTTGAATACTTGGTTGCATGCCCTACGGAAGCTCGTTGACGAAGCCCGCCGAGTCAGTGGTGATCGGGACCGTGTACGCGCCGCGCAGGAGGAAGCATACAGGTTTACGTCTGCCACCGCTGGCAACCTGCCTGGATTCGAAGAAGCGACGCCAGCCCTCTTCGCATACGACGGGCGGCGCTTCACGGAACTCGTTGCGAAGTGGCCGGAGGATGTACGTGACTATGCAGTCAAGCTCGCATTCGCGGATCTGGAACAGCAGACCTGACTAGCAGCAAAGGTGGCTGATCACAGTCTCAATCTAGTACTTCACTGACTGAGTAGTGGAACAAAGAAGGGCAAGTCGTTCCTGAACCTGCGACGCTCACGCTGCTCAGCATCGGCGTCGTCGGCATCTCCGGTTACTGCTGCCGGCTCCGGTTTCGCATCAGTCAACCGGATTGAGCACACCCATAGAGATCTTTTCGTGAGCGTGGAATCACAGACTTCGATTCCTGAGGCCGCCACTTTTAACGTGTGGCCACTCGGACCCAACAGCACCGGAACAAGCTATTCGTCCGCGCGCACGTATTCGTTCGATGGAACGTGGGAGCCCTAAGGCGGGCAGGGGTGACATGGGGGTGGTCAGGTTCGGAGACGCGCGCTACTCACCTACGCAGTGCCGGCCGCGGCCGCCTTGGGCTTAGCAGAAGGCTCCAGCTGTGGGGTCGCCGGCTCCGGTTCGGACCAGATCTGGAGCAGGAACTCCACATGGGGATCTTTGTGGATTCTTCGGAGAAATTCAGGGACCAGCACCCCTGGCATGTCGAGCTTTTGGGCAAGCGCCACCACGGCGGGTTGTTCGCTGGCATCAAGGCGCTCCTTGCCACCTTCCAAGCAGTGCTGCACGTAGAACTCGCTCGCGTCTTGGGCGCAGGGAAGCCCGGCGGACACGAGCTTGTCTTTGAAGGGAAACGTGTAGACCACCAGCAGGGCCTGATCGAGCCAGACCAGGACCTGACGCAGGGAATAGCCGGTTCTGGCCATGAGACGGATGGGATCGGTATAGGCCAGGTCCACGTAAGTGTTCACCTGCAGCTCCTGCAGGCGGGCGATGGTATCCGGGCCCATGCCATCGATGACGCTGGCGAGAGTGCCGGCATGCGGGGAGTCCTCCCCGGCAAGGGACTGATCCAGTTTTTTGAGCACGCTCTTACGCAACAGCATGCGAACGTCGCGCAAGGGAAAGGCGGCGGCAACGAAGGAAAACGAGCTCTCAAGCCCGGAGGCGGCGAACAACGAAAAGGTATAACCGATGGGGATTGCGGTAAGCGGCCGAAGCGCGATATCCCCGAGATCGTCGGGTGTAAGGTCGCGGGTATGGATGCGACTGAGGATTTCGTAAACGGACCAGACGTACGCGCCGACCAGCGCCATGATGATGGGTTCGGGAATTGTGCCGATGGTACCGCCGTGGTTGTGGAGTTTCGCATCGAACCACAACGTGGACACGATCACGACAATGGCGATGAGCACCGTGAGAACGACAAACGGGATACCGTACTGCTTCCAGCTATGAATCTGCAAGAAGACCTCTTTCGCCACCTTGCTGAGTTCCGCATAGCTGGAATTCTTCTGGGGGGCCGCCCCCTCTGGAGGCATGAAGAGGTCGATGTAGGTTTCGATAGACTTTGCATTCCAAAGGTTGGTGAGCAGATCGTCGGTTCTCCGCTTGATCAGCAGGAGCCTGTAGACGACGATCATGGCAGGCACGGTGATGAACGCAATGACGGCAGCGGTCACGACGCAGTATCGGTAGACGAGTTCCACGCGGACGGGATCCCAAAACATGATCAATTCCTCTTTCGGGAAAAAGTGGCACGATTCTCGGGCAACCGTGGGATCCGGTTCAAGCAATTTTGTCCAGGGAACGTCACAAAACTCCCAATGCGACATACCAGAGCTTGTATTCCTGAATCAGCTTTTGAATATTCTTTCTGCATTTCAGGGGAACCTCTGTTTCCTTGTCCGTTGTGTTCACGTCGAGGAGCGGCGCGGAGAACGTCTCCACATCCGGTATGGCCCGGAGGCGCAAAGCATTTCGAGCGACGAGGGAGAATCGCCCTTGCGCCAACTACGCCTCCCTCGCTGCATACCCTCGAATTTATGCACTGGAGAACTTGTGAGTGATTGCGGTTGGTGCAGCCGGTGACGTGTACCCATACGAATCACCTATTCGTGCGCGCAGGTATCGTTCGATGGAACGTAGGGACCTAAGGCGGGCAGGGGTGGTATAGGGACCGTTTATGCGGTCATGAATGGCTAGGGTCTGATCAGAAATGTTGTCAACGTAATCAACAGTGGACTGCCGATGACAACCCAGCTCCATGGATTCCCCATGTTGAGCGTGAAACCGGCGCCGTCGCGCCGTCCGACGAACAGCACGGGATCGCCAGGGTTGTAATAGATGATCCCGCCCTTCCAGCACTCGTTTGGCGTGGCGTCCAACGGGCCTCGCGAATTCCGATTGGTTTTGATCAGATAAGCAATGCTGGCCAGGATGACAGCGATTAATATCCCCGGCAGCAATGCGAGAGGCAACCGGATAAAAGCTCGCATCGCTACGTCCGCCATCATCAATGCGGCGACCCATTCCAGTGCGATGAACACACCCAACACGGGTCTCCGCAGCGGTTCGGACCGACGGGACCCGTACCAAATAACGAGCGAGAAAGCGAACAGCCAGAGAGTCATCCCGGTGCCGAAAACGAGCGGACCATATACGCCTTCGGGAGTGCGGTCTGCCCATCCGTTAGGCTGACCAGTGACGTCCCACTGGACAGGGCGCCTTTCCGGAATGTCGTCCCAATGAGCGCCAAGGTAGAACGCGCTTGCTGCCAGAATCACCAGCGGTACAAGACCCAGCCAAACGAAGCGCGGAAGGCGTTCGGGTTCGGTGCTCAGTTCGAGTTCGCGAACCGGACGAGGCTGGATCGCGAACGCCCGGAGCTTCCGGTTCTGCATGACAAAGGCACTAAATCCCAAAACCATCATGACACCGGAAGCGAAAATGGGTACGGCGTCAAATCTCGACCTCAATAGCACCATGAAGAACAGTCCTGAAATCGCCGACATCGCGACCGTTGTCTGAAACACACGGATCGCGCGGCGTCCCTCCCGGCGTGACCGGAAATCCGCTGGTAACACGACACCGAACAAGATCTCTCGCCGTGTCAGATACGGAATGGAAAACAAGGCCAGGCTCATCAGGAGATGGGCGACCAGCGGAACCATGAGTATCATATTCATTTCCCCTCACCCTCGTATGAAGTCTGTAACTTCAGTTGTGATCATGATTCAAGCCCTTCCGCAGATGACCGGAGTTCATCTGCAATCTTCCCGGGTGGGACTCCGCGTGCACGCATTTGGGAAATCAACTCGCGCAGGCGGCGCCGGTAGTCTGCTATATCCGTTCGCGATGCAGCGCGCGGCTCCCTGTCCACCACGCGCGCCCCGCGACCGTGCCGAAGGTCCAGCCAGCCTTCGGCTGCCAGCACGCGGTACGCTTCCGCTACGGTATTAAAATGGACTCCCAACTCCATCGCAGCTCTGCGAACGGAAGGCAACTGCGTACCGGGCCGGAGCGCGCCTTCCACCAGCTGCACGCGAAGGGCATCGGCAATTTGCCGGGTAGCCGGAATTCCGGAATCGATATCGATATGGATTCGTGGAGAGCTCTTCACAACTGTACAGTGTATAACAACACTATACAGTTGTCGAGCCTTCCCTCGCTGTGTGTCTGTGGTCCTCGTCGTGAGGGCTAACGCTCCCTTGTCGAGTTCCCGACTGCTTGGGTCATTGGATTCTGAAGCTCGTTTAGCTTTCTTTACACGATGAGATGGGCGTCTAATTCAGATGTTAGGCCGCAGGAGGACACGCGTGAGGCGCACCTGGACAATCATTGGGGTTCGCGATGTCCATGCCAGTTTCAATTGGTATCAGTCGTTGCTTGGACTTCCGCAGACGGCTCCCGCCCATGACTACTTCGGGCAAATCCTCGACTCCGATGGGACAGTTTTGCTCTGCTTCCACGAGTGGGGTGCCCACGACCACCCCTCCTTAATAAGCCCGGATCACGTCCAGCCTGGCAACGGTCTTCTTTTGTTCATTCGTGTCGATGATTTCGACTTAGCTCTGCAAAGGGCGCGATCTCTCGTGACGCGACTCGAAGAGGAACCCCAGGTGAACCCGAGCACTGGAACCTTGGAACTCTCACTCCGAGATCCGGACGGTTACTATGTCACCATCAGTGCGCTGTCTGCGGCCTAACAACTCGCTGCAGACCGACAAGCGGCGCGCGTAGGCCCCGGTTAGTTCAACATGGCCCGCATCTTGGTCGAAGTAGTCAGGTTGTCGTAAGCGATGGAACCGAAGAGTCACTGACTCGCGGTAACAAGAAGAACATGGAAGCGAAGCTATTCCTCAGGACAGCGCAGCCTCCAGCCGGTCTACCCACCACTTCCACTCTTTATCTGCACCCGTACGGCCGCCCTCGAGGGCGAGCGCCTTGGACCACAGCAGCATTCTCGCCCCGATGACGATCCCTGCCTTTTCGAGCGCAGTCCAGGTCTCGGCCGCGAGAGGAGTCTTGAGGCAGGCGTCGAGTTCCGACCGGTAAAACGCGAGCAGGTCGTCCTTCGAGCGTGTGAGCGGCTCGCGTTGACTGCGACGTACCAGCCGACATCGAGTGTCGCGGGACCGGTTCCGAGCATCGCCCAGTCAAAGGCCGCGACACGGCGATCTGGAGGAAATGCGAAGTTGGCGACTTTCACGTCGCCGTGCTTCGCTTCGCGACGAGCCGGACGTGTCCGCCCGAATCGAGCGAAACGAGCCAACGTTCATGCGTTGCGCCGGTAAAGCCCACCGTCTGGAGCCTGACCCTCCTGACGTGCGAAACCGGACCAAGGAATGCCTAGAGCGTCGTGGGCTCGCTCAGCGCATCGATCGAATCGGCTTGAAATGGATTCGTGAGCTGCATTCTGCATTATCGCCAACATATTCACGAATCAAAGCGACGGCCTCATCGGCTCCAGGTACGCACTTCGGTATTAAGGCACGACTTCAATTCGAACCTTTTGCAGAGCCACCGGTGCTACCGGGCGTTCGTTACGGGTGCGGGTCGACGCGATTTTCCGGACGACATCCATGCCGCGAACGACATTTCCGAACGCCGTATTCACCTTGTAGAGCTCCGGCACCGCTGAAAGCGTGATGAAAAACTGACTCCCGCCGGAATTGGGTTGACCGCGGTTTCCCATTCCAAGAATGCCGCCGCTGTCGTAACGAAGCTGCGGGGAGAATTCGTCCGCAATCGTGTAGCCGGGCCCACCCGAGCCTGCGCCTGTAGGATCCCCGCTTTGAATCAGCACTCCTTCGACGACACGGTGAAAGACAAGGCCGTCATAGAACGGTTTGCCAGTAACCGCTTCGCCTGTCTTTGGATCCTGCCATTCCTTCATGCCCTGAGCGAGTGCGATGAAATTTGCGACTGTCTTTGGAGCCAATTGCGTTTCGAGTTGAGCCGTGAATGTGCCCAATGACGTTTCGAAGTGCGCGTAAGTCCCACGCTTGAGGGGCTTCTCTTGAGCGAACGTTGACGGAATCGTGCCCATCAATACCAGCAGCATTAACGTCTTCACTATTGTCGAATCTCCTGAATTCTGCTTTCTTTGAACCGAGATCTTCCCATCCCCTGTTACAACCTGCAAGGCAGTAAAGAATAGCCAATCGGAGATCACTGCCAGGCCCGCAGCCAACATGAGGAATGCGCACGAAATCCCGCAGGTCAACTCTGTTTATCGACTCAGCGGCGTATTCACGCCGTTCACGTCCGACCCCGCGACGGACACCTCTCCAGCGTGGTCTCACGATGGATCGCGCATTTTCTTCAGTTCGAGCCGAAGCAACACCGGTGTCGAGTTGTACGAAAAGCCGTTTGACATACCCGCCGCGGAGACGCTCGTGTTATCGAGGCCGGGGACGAACCATCCGATGGATTGGTCGCGGGATGGCAAGTATCTGCTCCTCTGGAAGGGCAACCCGATTACGGACCTCTGGGCGTTGCGTTCGGACGATAAGACGGAGGTTTTGATTATCCCACGGCAGGCGGCTATTGCCGCCCAGTGGCCGCAGTTCTCTCCCGATGGGTTTCAGTCGAGTTCGCTTCAACCGAACGCCGGACGCAACGAGATTCACATTCACGGACCGTTTGAGCCGCCCTCCGTGGGACAGACGTCCGCGAAGCTTTCCCCTGCTGGCGGCTCATGGGTCCGCTGGGCCCGCGACGGCAAGGAACTTTTCTATGTCGCGCCCGACGGCACACTGATGACTATTCCGATGGAATTTGATTCGAACGGTTTCAAAGCCGGAACTCCCACGCCCTTGTTCCGTGCGCCGATGAACACGGACACTAACAACTACCCCCAACAATACGCGGTCTCCGCAGACGGTCAGCGATTCCTGGTTCTCGCAGCCCCTGCAATAGACTCGCCGATCAAGGTCATCCTGAACTGGAAACCGGAGTGAGATTCCCTCACTCCCGAAAGTTCACCTTCTTTTCGACGATGTAAGCCCGCATCCAACATTGAAGTAGCGCCATTCAATCCTCGCGAACCGCGGATTCCGATGAGTTCTCTTGCGGCCGCTCTGGTTGCGGACAAGAATGTCTGTCATGAAACGACAGAAATCCCTTTCACTCAGCCGCCGAGAGTTCTTCGATGCAGCAGGTAAGTACACCGCGGGAGGCTTGACGATATTTGCAGCCTCTACCGGCGCAGCCGTCGCGTTCGCTATGCCTCAGGTGCTGCCTTCATTAATGCCGAAGATGTCTACCTTCGTTGCAAATTTGCGGTTCGACGCGATTCCAGCGAAGGCGCTGGAGAACGCAAAGGCGGCCATCGCGGATTGCCTGGGCGTCGCCGTGGCGGGGGGACGCGAAGAAAGCGCGCAAATCCTCGGACACCTGGCGCGCGGAGAGAACGCAAAACCGGAATCGACCCTTTACGGACAGGGGTTTCGGTCTTCGGTGGTTCAGGCGGCGCTAGTCAACGGAGCAGCGGCGCATGCACACGATTTCGATCATAGTTTTGTTCTTGGCGGGCAGCCGACCTCGCCGCTCATTCCGGCAGTGTTTTCTTTAGGCGAAACCCTCAAAGTGAGTGGCAAACACCTCCTCGAAGCGTACGTCGCCGGATTTGAAGTCGTCGGCGCGATGATCTTCGCTGTTCAAAACGCGGGGGGCGCAGGCTGGCACGCGAATGGAACGATCGGTGTGTTCGGAGCTTCCGCTGCGTGCGCAAAACTACTTGGGCTAAGTGAATCTCAAACTCAAACGGCACTCGCTATCGGGGCGTCGATGGCCAGCGGAATCACTGCAAATTTTGGAACAATGACGAAGCCCCTTCATGTGGGACAAGCCGCGCGAAACGGCGTGCTCGCAGCGAAGCTCGCGAAGTCGGGATTCACAGCGAATACGCAGGCGCTCGAAGCGCGGAACGGCTTCTTCGATTGCTATTACCCGACAGGCAAAGCGGACGCGCGTCCGTTTGACGAACTCGGCCGCCTTTACGCATTGGAGCGATACGGCGTGAGGTTTAAACCGTATCCGTGCGGCGGTCTGACCCATACATCAATCTACGCCACGATTTCGATGCGCAACGAATACGGGATCACCCCGGAGAACGTCGATCACGTCGATGTCGCCGTGCCCGCCGACACTGCCGCACCGCTCTCATATCGAGTTCCCCGCGTGGGACTCGAAGGGAAGTTCTCGATGCCGTATCTCATCGCTCGAGCCCTCAGCGACGGCAACATCACTCTTGAAACGTTTACCGATGAGGCAGTGCGTGATCAAAGGGTTCTGCAACTGCTGGAGCGTGTAGACATGAGCGTCGATCCGAAGCTGCAGTCGGGAGCGGATGGCAGCCGTCCAGCAAGAGTGACCATCAAATTGAAGAGTGGGCAAAGCCACAGCCTCCTGCAACAGTTCCCGAAAGGCAGTCCGCAAGTTCCAATGACATCCGCCGAGCTGCTTGCGAAATTTCGCGGATGCGTTCGCGGCGTGATGAAAGACGGTTCAGTCGATCGCGCGCTGGACTCCATCGACAAGCTTGAGACCCTGCCTGCAATCAATTCGCTTGTTCGTCTACTGTAAATGGCCGGGGTTTTAGGCGGCAGTGAAGGAAGCTCACGAATGGGATGACTCGCGGTGTCTTCATCAATTCCGGATCGTTCCCGTCAATCCCTCGCGTGAGCACTTGAAGGGCAGTATCTTCAGATCGGACGGCGAGTACTCCATCGTCTCGCGCGCTAATGGCTGTTTGAAGAACTCCGGGTCCGTTATATCGACATCAACGATGAGGCGCTGGCGCGCCGGATCGACGTGAAGGCGCTCGACAGTCGTGAGGGATGCCGAATGCAGCAGCCCTTTTGTCGGTTGACCTCGTTGCTCGACGTATTGCTCCAACACGCCGGCCGAATAGTTTCCGGTCTCAATGACCAGGATGTCGCCTTCTTTTTCCCAGTGACCGATGGAATGGCCGAGCGAACTCCGCGCGCCGTCTTTCGGGTGAGTCCTCGTATTCATGTGAATCACGCGGCGCACGTCCATCCACTCGTGATGCAGCACGACGTCTGCGCCGTCCCGCACGATTTCGAGCGGCGTGCTGGGCGCCTGCCAGACGCGCTGAACTGCAACCGGATCGCATCGGAACACGGGATCGTCCTTGAACGGGTCGTAGGACGCGACAGCCTTTTCTCCCGCCGGCGTCAGCAATTGCATCGGCTGCTGTTGGCCGCCACCGGTGCGGTTTCGGCTCGGCGCAAGCAACCACGTTCCGAAGACGTCTTGTCGTGCCGGCAATTTCGCCTGTACCGGCGTTTGCTGTGCCCCGCCCGGCCCGTTCACGTTCATGGCTCGGCCATCCGGCAGCTCAATAATTTCGAAAAAGCACATGTACGGACTGTGTCGCGACACAGAACCGGTAACGCTCAGTTTTGTTCCCGCCTTGAAGAGCTGCGGAGTGATTCCAATGCGGGTGAGTTGCGTGACGCCGTGCGATTCGCAGACATACTCTCGAGTCCGGCCGTTCTCGTCGACGGCATTGATGTGGAGGTAGCTGTGCGGATTCCTCGCTTCGTACGCCTTTACCGTCCCCGAGATGTGGACCTTCCTGCTGGAGTCGAAATGCGGCGAGAAGCTGTGATGTGCTGCCGCATTCGATACGACCAGCAGGACAACGATCATGCTTGCTATCGATCTGCCAAGCGCAAATCCTGAAGGCATGCTCATAAGGGTCGGGATGATTATAGGGGTCGCAGGCCGACAGTCCACTTTTTGCGGAGTCCTGACAATTCCTCCAAAGTCTTTCGACGTGCTCACAGCTTCCGGTCGATAGCTGCAATCAACTTTTCGACGTCGCTCATATCGTTGTAGATTTGCGCAGAGATTCGAGCCAGCAGACGATTTCGCCTCGCCGAGATCTGAACTTCGATGTGGTCTTCAAATAGCAGCAAATCTCTGAGACGCTGCGCGTCCTCGGGAGTAGAGCCCAGTCTATCCGGCATCGGTACGGAAATCATCGTGCCGATCGCAGACTCCGGAGCGAGCAGCCGGGACTCCCAGTGTGCGGCCATCGTTGTTCCGGCCTGCCACGCGAGTTCATGGTTGTAACCTTGCACGGAGCGCGTTCCAAGCTCGTTCATATACGCGATTCCTTCAGGCGCTGCCAAGTGAGGCGTAGGGTCGCGCGTTCCCGGCCAGTCAAACTCTCGGCTGAAACCCTGATCCAATCCCCAGGAAACGACAGGGTGATGTAGCGCCGGCTGGCGATCCGGATGGATCCAGAGGATGCCGCTGCTCCGAGGTGACCACGCCCATTTGTGCAGATTGCCTGCGTACCAGTCCACTCCCAGGGACTTGATGTCCAACGGAATTGCGCCCGGGGCATGCGCTCCATCCACGAGCACGGGCACGCCGTGCCGGTGGCAAAGCGCAGCGGTTTCCGCAACGGGCACGATGAACGCGGTTTCGGATGTGATGTGATCGATCAGGACGAGGCGAGTTCGCGGACGGAGTTCTCGCTCTACGGCTTCCACGAAGATGCTCGTTCCCCCCGCAACGTCCGGTGCTTCAACGACTCGCACGCTCGCACCACGAGTTCGCGTCGCGTACTCGGCCGCGTTCCTGATCGCGCCGTAAGCGAGATCGAGAATCAGCAGTTCATCGCCTTCACGAAAATCGAAATTGCTCAGGACGGCGTTGATCCCCGTCGTTGCGTTATCGACAAACGCGATGTCTTTGCCTTCAGCCCCGACAAAAGTTGCGATGGCATCCGCAGCCACACGCAGTCTCGGCCGAGCGCTGGGCGCCGCGCCCAGCGCTGTTTCGGTCAGCTCTCTTAAGAGGAAACGCGAAGGCTGACGCTCGATTTCTTCGCGGAGCCTTTGCTGGAATTCGAGAACACGCCTCGGAGGGGCGCCAACGGTTCCATGATTCAGGTAGATGACCGAAGGATCCAACGCCCATTGACTTCGCATCGCATGGCCGAACATAAGTGGGCATTGTACAAGACGTCCGCGGCGGCGCGGGCGTGGCAGACGTGGGCGTTGCACAAAGTGCCGGGATAGTCGAGCAGTTTGCCGGAGGTCAGGGCGCGATCGCGATTTGCGCCGCTGGATCAAGCTTCTTACCGAAATGTATGATGTTGTCGAACTTCCGGAGGAACATATGCAGATTTCTAATCGGGTCAGGCTGACCGGCGTTGTCTGCCTTCCGCTGATTCTTTCAGCAGTGGCAAGTGCTCAAGGGCCGCAACACGCGGTGCCGTATCCGAGAATCGAAACCAACGTCGGTTACAAGGTCGTTCTCAACTGGCCTCTTGAAAAACCTCCGGGAGGTGAGTGGACGGCCGCAATGTCGAGTGTCGCGATCGCGCCTGACGGGAATGTTTGGACATTCAATCGAGGCCGGATTCCGGTGCAGGTCTACAGTCCGGAAGGCAAGCTCGTGAAATTCTGGGGCGAAGGAATGTTCAAGAACCCGCACACCGTGCGGTTCGACAACGCGGGCAATCTCTGGATCGTCGATACGGCATCGCAAACCGTCCGCAAGTTCAGTCAGGATGGGAAAGTCCTGATGACACTGGGCACTCTTGATCAGGCCGGTGAAGACCAGACACACATGAATCAACCCAATGACGCGGCATTCGCCGCGAATGGCGATGTTTATGTTTCAGATGGGTATGGTAATGACCGTGTCGTCGTCTTCGACAGGAACGGCAAGTTCGTCCGTACCTGGGGAAAGCTCGGCACTGGCCCGGGTGAGTTCAGCCAGCCGCATTCGATTGCTCTGGATTCCCGCGGGCGCGTTTACGTTGCCGATCGAAACAACTCGCGCATCCAGGTATTTGACTCATCCGGAAAATTCCTTGCGCAATGGAAGAACATCATCACGCCCTGGTATATCGTGATCACCAAAGAGGATGAGATCTTTATCTGTGGGAGTTCGCCGATATTGTGGTCGGAGATTCCCAACACGCAGACGGCGCTCGCCACGCCACCCAAAGATCAGCTCTTCATGAAGCTCGATACTGAAGGGCGGCTCAAAGGTCTTTGGGTCGTTCCTAAAGGCGAGAACGGGAAAGAGAAACCCGGCGACCTGAACTGGGTTCACGGCATGGCCGTCGCAGCCGATGGTTCAATCTACTTCGCTGACGTGCAGGGCCATCGTGCGCAGAAGTTTGTGCCGGTGGGCGCGCGCTAAACCCTCACGTGTAATCGCATCGCAGGGGAGGAATTGGGGACAGGCGAGCGAGCCCTCGTAGTCGCATATCCTTCATGGGCGCGAAGACCCGCCTTGACTTTCACCTTCCGGCTCTGGAAACTCTGGGCAGCAATTCATCATGAGCGTGCCAACAACATCCTTATCGAAGCAAAAACCGGAGGCGAGCGCCCCCGCAACACTCACGGTTCTTGGCTCGGTGGTCGGCCTTGCACTCGGTCCCAGCGTGATTGCCGTGCTGACCATCAGCGCATACATCCAGCCGATAGAGCAGGAGTTCGGCTGGACTCGCGTCCAGGTATCGTTCGCGTTCACGATCGTGGCCTACATGATCGTCCTCATGTCTCCTGTGCAGGGTTTCTTCGTCGATCGCTTCGGCCCGCGACGCGTCGTGCTCACATCGATTCCGCTGTTTGGCTTGAGCCTCGCCGCGCTCTACTTCACTCCCGCGAACTTGCTCGCCTACTA